>OQWM01000094.1_pt1 | contig 44808 bp, 43 predicted proteins | sample 1691531 | NCBI WGS metagenome assembly OQWM01 (sample SAMN03418257, study PRJEB22391) | human gut metagenome | biome: human-gut; feature: organic feature; material: feces | host: Homo sapiens | place: Tanzania | collected 2013-01
CTGCTTTGCACGATTCAACGCACGAAACGCGTGCGTTTAACTTTTCCAGTTACATTGCTCCCCTTCGGTGTTTGGTCTGGCTTGTAAAGTCCGTCCAGCGGGATATAGTACGGCACTTTTCCTTTTATACGAGAATTTCTGCAACCGATACTACTGGAGATATTTCCACCATGGCAACAAGTACCTTCCGCAACAAGAACAAAGTCCGTCCCCGCAAGACTGGTGCTGAGAAGCGCCGTCGTTGTCTGGTTCAGCGTCGTCGCCTGGTCAGCCTTGGGCTGAGCGAGGAGACCGTTGCCCGCATGCCCGTCGACCAGCTCCGCAAGAAGCTGAAGGAGCCGAAGAAGGTTATCGCCGAGGTCGCGAAGGCTGCTGAGAAGAGTGCCGAGGCATAGTAGTTGCGGGACTTCTTCATCTTCGTCGGTTTTTGGGGCGCGAGGCGAATTTCGCCGCGTGCCCTTTTCCGTTTTCGGGGGCGAATGGTTTTTTAGCGGCGTGTCGCCAATACAGAGGAGGCAATGAAATAGATGCAGTGTCCCAAGTGCCATACCATGGAGGACAAGGTCATTGACACGCGGATCATGAACAACGGCGAGACCATCCGCCGTCGTCGGCAGTGTCTGAATTGCAACTACCGCTTTTCCACCCACGAATCCATCATCCCCGTCAACATCACGACCGTTCTCAAGCGCGACGGGCGCCGCGAGGAGTTCTCCCCTGAGAAGCTTCGTGAGGGAATTCGGATGGCATGCTGGAAGCGCAACATCAGCAACGAAGTCCTTGACGGAGTCGTGGGCGACATCACAATAAGGCTGACGCTGCTTCCTCAGGACGAAGTCCAGTCCAGCGTAATCGGGGAGCTTGTCATGGAGGCGCTCAAGAAGGTTGACGAGGTGGCGTATGTGCGTTATGCGTCCGTCTACCGTAAGTTCCAGGACACGAAGGCGTTTGTCAAGGAAATCAAGCAGATGAACCATCCTCCCGCGGAGAAGCCGGCCGCGCCTGAAAAGCCCGAAAAAACCGAGGAGGCGAAGTGAGGCTTTCCCCCCTGGGCAGCCATCTCGTGTTGAATCCGGCGACAAATCGCCTGGAACCCTTCGACTTGGATGCGCTCCGGGATGCGCTCCAGGCGGCATTCGAGGAACACTCCGCAGGGCGTGAATGGGTTGCAGACGGCGTCCTGGACGCATTGCGCGAGAGGCTCGCACTGGCACGGGAGGCGGACGATTCGCTCACTGCCGAAGACATTCTGCGGGCAGTCGTCGCCTTTCTCGACAACAGCGGCTTCGCCGACGTGGCGCAATCCCTGATACGGCGCACCGCCCCCCCGCCGCGTCCCCCCGCCGCCCCCTTGGCGAATATCGTCGCCGAGGCCTCTGCGCCCACGCAAATCTCCCTGACCTCCCCCGTCAGATACATCCAGGCGGACGGATGGCTGCTCCCCCTTTCCCCCGATGCCCTCGAGATGGCCGGCAGGCGTCTCGTGGTGCCGCAGCCAGTCTCGGACATAATCCCCGTGCCCGTAGTCCTCTGTCGGCTTGACAGGGCTCTCGAGGCCGTCGGGACTCCTCCCTCCGAGGAGGCCTTTCTCCAGCTCCTGCCGCGTATTTCCAGCGCCGCCATCGAATGCCTGGCACTGATGAGGGACCGGATGTCGCGTGATTGGGCAGGGATAGAGCAGGGCGTCCCCGTTGTCAGGTTTTCCGCCTTCAAGTCTGTTGTTCCTGTGCTTGCCCGGTCACGCCAGCCGAAGGCACGCAAGGAGACTCGCCTCCGCCTTCAGGATGCCATCCACGCATCGCTTTCTGGTGCGCCCCTTTTGCTGAAGGTGCTTCTCTAGGGTGTGTTCCTTGCGGCATGTCGCGTTGGAGGCGCATCGCGGTTCCCAAGGCGGCTTCCACGCACGGTTCCATCATTTCATCATTTTCGCTAGCTTACCATGTATGACATTGTGATAGCAGGCGGCGGCCTTGGCGGGCTGACTGCCGCAAACCGCCTCGCCCGCGCGGGATGGAAGGTGCTTCTCGCAGAGCAGCACATCCAGCTTGGAGGACTGGCCACGTTCTTCCGCCGCAAGGGACATATCTTTGACGTGGCGCTCCACGGTTTCCCCGTGGGCATGAAGAAAAGCCTCCGAAAATACTGGGGGGCGGACTTTGCCAGCCGCGTCGTGCAGGTGAAGTCAATCCGCTTCAATAATCCGCAGTATTCCCTGGAGTCCACATTCGACAAGGCGGATTTCTCCCGCAAGATGACCGATGAGTTCAAAATCCCCCCCCGGACTGTCGATGCATTCTTCGCCGAAATCGCCTCGATGAACTACTATGACGACCAGCGGATGACGACGCGGGAGCTCTTCCAGAAGTTCTTCCCAGGCCGCACGGATGTCTGGCGGTTCCTCATGGAACCAATCTCGTATGCAAATGGCTCCACCCTTGACGAACCCGCAATCTCATACGGGATAGTCTTCGGGAACTTTATGAGCGAGGGCGTCTACACCTTCCTTGGCGGCACGGATTTGATGCTTGGGATGATGCGTGACGAGCTTCGCCGCAATGGAGTAGAGCTCTTGACGGGCGTGCCTGTCACGAAGGTGCTTGTGGACTCCGGGCGGGTTTCCGGCGCAGTGGTGGGCGGCAGGAATGTCGCCTGCAAGGCAGTAGTCTCAAACGCCTCGCTCTTCCGCACCGCATTCGAGCTGGCAGGGCGCGACCTCCTCGAAGAGGAATACGCGCGGAGCCTCGATTCCGTCCGCCCGTCCACATCTTCCTGCCAGGTCTATCTAGGCATCAAGCGTGGCGAGAAGCTTCCGTATATCGGGGATCTGGTCTTTGACTCCACCTATCCCGAATACGACTCGGCCGCACTCTGCGCCCCCAGGATTACAAGCCGCACATTCTCGGTATACTATCCCGAAATCCGGCCGGGCAGTGACGAATATTCCATCGTCGCCTCGATGAACGCCCGATTCCAGGACTGGGAGGGGCTCTCCCCTGAGGAATACGCCGCCGCAAAGGACGCGCTGGTGGAGGATGCGTTCGCCTCGGTGGAAAGGTATGTCCCCGGAATCCGAAGCATTGTGGACTACACCTGCGCCGCCACACCCCTTACATTCAGGAGATATACGGGACACGTGCAGGGCGCAACCTTCGGAACGAAGTTCGAAGGACTCAGGTTCTCGCAGGAACTGCCGCGTCAGGTGCCAGGGCTCTTCCACACGGGCTCCGTCGGAATCATCATGTCTGGATGGCTCGGAGCCGCAAACTACGGCGTAATCGTGGCAAACGAGGCGGACAGGTATCTCGCGACGCTCGACGCATAGCAGACCACGACCATGGAAAGGGAAGTCTACGAGGAAATCCAGAAGCTGGCACCATTCGTCCTGAGGGCACATCTTGTGGAGACGGGACGCCAGCGCCTGCTCCAGAACCGAAACAAGCTCGCCTTCCTTCTGGTGACGGAGGATCTTTCGGAGAACAGCCGCGACGAGGCGCTGAAGGAGTTCCCCTGCCCAATCTACCAGGCGCTGACCAGCGAGGAGGTGGAGAGCCTCTTCAATTTCCACGGGACGAAGATGGTGGGGTTCCGGCGCAATGCGCTGTCGGGAAATGTGCAGCGATGCCTGAAGGGATGCCACATTGTCGCAAAGCCCCTTGCCGAGGCAAGGATTCCCGACAATCCCGCCGTGGTCCTCTTTGGATGCGGAGCGGCGGGCTCCGCCCACGCGCACGAGTGGGAGGCGGCCGGAGTCCGCGTCGTCGGTCTTGTCGAGGAGACTCAGGAGAAGGCGTCCGCCTGTGCCTCCGCCCTCAAGGAGGCGCTTGGACATGAGGTGGAGGGCAGCGTGGAACCCGAAGCTCTCCTCAAGTCCCTGAATCCTGTCTTCGTGGATGTGTCGCTGCCGACGGAACTCCACTACGCAGGATGCCATCTTGCACTCAGGCTCGGATGCCACGTGCTCTGCGAAAAGCCCTTCCTCGACGAGGAGAAGGCATCGCACAAAAGCCTCCTTAAGCAACGCGAGAGCCTGGTGGGACTCGCTGCACGGCATAGGCGCCTACTCGGGACGCACGGCCCCGAGGCTGTCAGGGGAATGGCCTCCGGAAAGGTATTCTATCAGGTCGCCACTGCATGATAATCGCCTTCATAATCACGCCTGCGTTGGAAAGAATCATCCCGACGGCGTATTATATGGTGTAAGGCAAACAGGTTTGCAGCAGTTCCCCTACTACCCCCCCCATAAAACAACAATACCTTGTAAGGAGGCAATATGAAGAGAGTAACGATGACAGTCCTTGCAATCTGCCTGGCACTGTGCGTGACTGGATGCATATTCACTGGCGATGACGGACGGTACCACTACGGAGAATACAATGGCGGATACTACTACGACGACTACGACAGCCGTCCAAGCCGCCCCGCGTATCGACCAAACCCCACGCCTCCTCCGCGTCCTTCCAGCCGTCCGAGCGTGAGGCCTACGCCTCCACCACGGCCGTCGACTCCCAAGCCGCCATCGAACCGTCCGAGCCATTCGAAGCCCGCTCCTCCCTCCAATAGCGGCACCTACGTCCGCCCGAGCCAGTCGAAGCCCGCTCCTTCGCGTCCGCACCGCGTGATGCCCGCCGCGCCGTCCACCAAGGAGTCCAGTCCAAGGCGTGCGATGCCCTCGAGAACATCCAAACCCTCGGATGGGGACAGCTCGCCTTCTCGCCCGAGGCGTGCGATGCCCTCCAGACCCCATTGATTGATGGCGCGCATGTAGTGCGCAATCAATAGCGCTGTTCCCCGGGATGGTTGCCGACATGGCATCAACTTCCTGGAAGCGTGTCGAATCATAAATGCCGTTGCGCGTCTGCCCCTTTGTGGAGCAGGCGCGCAATATTTTTCCGTCGAATGCGTTTCCCCAGGTGTCCCAGACAATGAATTCACCACAGCGAGCATTTCATCACCCGACAGCATAAGGAGTCCGCATGAATATCAACCGACTACTGGCGTCGCTGACTGCCCTGGCCATCCTGCTGGCAGCAGTCGCATTCGGAAGCGCAATCTACTTCTCCCGCATCAACGATTCCCTCCGATTGCAACTGGAGGCAATGGAGGATGAATCCCCGGTCCAAATCGCCACAATCCAGACGCCTGAGCCTGAAAAACCAGCTCCGGACGCCTCTGAAGACGCACAGAAGGAAATCGATGGGCTGAATGCGTATATAGACAAGCTGGAGCGGGAAAACGCAGCATTCCGCCAGCAACTCATGATGACCGCAAACGACAACGGCCGCTCCGGCAACGACGGCAGGCCAGGCGGCCGTCGCCATCAACGGCAGTCCCTCGAGGAGCTCAAGGAAAGCAACCCAGAGGCATACGAACGCATCCAGGAGGCCAGGCAAAGAATGCAGGAGGAGGTGGAACTCCGCCGCAAAAGGATGGACGAATACTTTGCCAGCCTCGATACCTCCAAGCTGACAGGCGAACAGCAGGCGACTATCAGCGACTACCAGAATGCCGTCCAGGAAATCAGGGAGGGAATGCAGGATGGTCCGCCATCCCCGGAACTCCGCGAATCCTTCAGGCAGGTGATGGAACTCAGGGACGAAGTTCAGGATATCCTGCTGCAGGAACTGGGCTCCAGGCTTGGAACTGACGCCACGGCGCTCTCCGAGGGAGTCCAGGAGGTTCTCTCAATCATGGGAGCCGCTGGTCCCGGAGGCGGATTCAGGCCAGGGCCTCCGCCCCCCGGAAGATGATGGAGTCGTTTGCGGAGAGAACGGGGCGGTTGCCGCATTCGCCCGCCTCCGCAGTGATTCCAATGCGGTTTCGGCCAGATGAGTAATCCCCGTTGGGAGGATGCCGCTTCCTCCTGCGGGCCTCAGCGGGTTTCAGCAATCCACTCCTTGACGGTGGCGATGGCCTTTTTGAAGAGCCTCGGATATGCCGCCTCGTCAGTTCCCCAGCCGCTTTCCATTGACAGCCCTCCCTGGAACCCGATATCGTTCAGCGCCTGGATATAGTTGTGGATGCTTGCGTCCGAGTATCCCGGGTAGTTTCGCGTTGCGGGGTCTGCCACATGTGCGTGGAGGATGCGTTTTCCAGCCTTTCGGACATCCTCCGCAAGGTCGCCTCCCTGGCATGCGTGGTATACATCCAGCATCATTTGCAATTTCGGGGAGTTCACCGCGTCCACCACGGCGACGCTGTCGGCAAGGTGGTTAAGGACATTTCCCTCCGAACGCTGGAGATTTTCCAGGAGGACGACGACGTTGCAGTCCGAGATACGTTCCGCAAGCCTGGCGCAGAATTCCGTGAACTGCTTCATGCCCTCCCCGTGGTCGAATCCCTCCGGGATGTTTCGTGCGTCGCTGGATCCGAAGACGAGATATGGGATGCCCATTTCATCGGCCCGATGGCAGACCTTGAGCGCGTATTCCAGCGCGGCGTCGTCAGTGGTTTCGGGGCCTGTCAGGTGGAAACGACCTGGCAGGAAGCCGTTGCAGCTGCGGAAGGGCATGTATTTCTGCGCCTCGCGGATCTTCTCCTTCTGCGATTTCCAGGCATCCTCGCCTTCATCGGGAATCAAAAGCCACTCCACCGGGGATTCCGCGAAATCAAAGCCGCATTCCTTCATCAGGGGCACGTCCTGGGGGCGCGTGGAAGTCTTGCCAATCACGTAGTCTTTCATCGTCTTCTGCTCCCTTGCTGCATTGTTGATGAAAACTTCGGCGGCTACTGTAACCGCTTTTCACGCGACCACGACGAGTTTTTTTCTGGTCTATTATTGGAATTATCTGTTTCCCATGACGATGAATAGCTCCGCCGTGGATTGTGCTCGCACCCGCCGGGACCCACTCCACTCACGGCTAGTTTTCTTACACCACCAGACGGTTCGCCGTTCTAACGGTGTGGGGCGTCTACGGGCATGGATGCGGTTAAGCCTCCACCCCTGGCATCATCATGTCCTCCTGGGGCTTTGGGGAGGTGTGCTACAACGGAGGGCTGATTCGCCCTCCCGTAAAACCTGCTCTCAAGGGCGACGGGCATATTGGAAAACAAACATCATGTGCCTGGGGCTTCAAGCTCCTGCCACCCGAAACCTCTCTTTTAAAAAGAGAGCTTTTGGCCGAAACCTCTCTTTTAAAAAGAGAACTATTCACAATGGAGGTGCCGATCAATCAGTAGTCATCCAGCCGTGTCCGAAGGCAGGAATTTCCTGGTTTCGCCTGGATTGCAGGCGAATGTCATGACCTGCCCCTTCTTCCAGGGATTGGCGACCTTGCATGTGCCGCCCTTTTCGGAATAGACGCTGAACTCGGTGACAATACGGTCGCGCAGCCTGGCTGAAACCAGGAATGCTCCGTCGGCTCGGAGACTTGTGAATTCCGCGTCAAGGTTTCGGTTCCAGCCGGGGAACAGTTCTATGACTCCGCTCCAGCTTTGCATCAGCATATCGTTGAAGACCCCGACCATGCCCAGCGTCTCCATCCATCCGCCGCAGAATCCGTGTGTGGAGTGGGCCATTGCCCTCATAAGTCCATTTGGCAATATCCAGCGTGAGATTGCGCGTTTGAGCATTTCATAGTCGCGGCGTTCATTCCAGCGTCGTTGGCGGAGCAGAGTCATCATCCTGTATGGAGTCTGCCCTGAATACCAGGCATAGAAGCGGTTTTCCGGGTCGAGGAAATCCGGGACTTCATCGGTTGTCCTCCGTCCGTCGAAGCCGGCGAACTCTGCGGGGAGCGTCTCGTCCGCAGGGTAGGGGACTGCCAGATTCCGGGCAATATGCCGCCAGTGTCCTGCCGCTTCCGCATCGACCTGGAGGAACTCCGCCGCCTCCGCCGCGCAATTCAGGCAATAGCGTGCGTGCCAGGCCACCTGGGGCTGGTCGAGGGTCTTCTCCCGGCTGAAGTCGTTTTCGCCCTGGTTTGACGGAAATGCGTGCCAGACACCCTGTTCGTCAGGGCGCAGGAATCCCGCATAGAACAATGCGAAGTCGCGCAGTGCCGGGTAGCCCCGGCTCTTGAGCCAATCCCTGTCCATGCTCAAACGCCAGCGCCGGTAATACCACGCAGCCACCCAGCCAGTCATATAGGCCATGCGGCCCAGGGGAAGGCCGCCGAAGTGGTCGTCCTCGAGCTCGAATGGGAAGCCGGAGAGTTGGACGAAGCATCCGTCGCTTCCATAGTAGTCGCGGGCGATCTTCCTGCCCAGTTTCAGCAGTGGTTCCAGCCCTGTGAAAAAAGCGTCGCCCGTATCAAAGTGGTTGGCTTCGAAGTCGCCGAGGAAATTGGACTGGTAGTTGTAATTGAGGTGGTAGTCCCCGTTCCAAAGGCTGTATGGGGGCAGGGTCGAGGGCATGAATAGTCCCGGGGGAATCTTGCCGGCCTTCAGGAGGCAGCGTTTTGCGTGGAGCGACGCATACCAGAGGCGCTCCCATTCGCCCTCGCCCAGGCTGACGCCGGAACGGCTCCAGAATGCACGCGCCGCGCGCCTTGCCTCATGCGAGTCCTTGGCAAAGCACCCGCCGGACAGGTCCTCCAGGGAATCCGTGGAGACGCTGACGGAGAATTCGCCCAAGGTCGCATCGCAGGGCGGGACGGCATGAATGACGCCGTATTTGTGTTCCAGCGTGCAGTCAACGCCACGGAGGGATGCGTAAAGGGAGTTGCCGCCCGGGTTGCACTGCTTCAGCACGGGCGGCGCGCCATCAAGGATTTCGGGGCGGGGCAGTGGCGGGAAGACAGTCCCGTCCTTCTCCGCAAACATGTCGAAGCGCATGTCCAGATAGCGCACGCGCCTGAACTCATCCAGTGCCGGGTCTGATTCGCGCCAGAGGGACGCGTAGACGGGGGGCGAGTCCGGCACCCCGTAGAATGCCGCGCCGCCATAGCGCGTCAGCCTGTTCCAGCCGGAAAGCTCCCATTTGACCGACAGCCGGTTGTCCTTCGGGTGAACCACGGCGAAAACCTCCAGCCTCACGCCGTCATTCCACTTGCAGGAAACCCTGACGATTCCGTTCTCGATTTCCAGTGTCTGGCGCAGGCGAAGTCCCCGCAGGTCTTCGGGGTAGTGCAGGAGGAGTTCCACGCCTGGCTTAGGGCAGGGCGTTGGCGTGCGCTGGGAGGGCAGTGGACGGCAGAGCTCGGCCAGCCTCTGGTCGGCTATGGAGACATCCGATTTCTGCGTCACCCCGTTGCAGGCGATTTTGCCGCGCTCCACGGCGGAACGCAACTCGCCAATGTGCGCGGGCTTCGGATTCTTCGACAAGTCAATGCGGCGATCCCAGAAGTCACCTTTGCCCAGGCTGAAGACGATTGCCCCGGGCTTCTGCCAGACGCTGGCTGACAGGTCTCCGTTTCCCAGCAGCAGCCCCTCCTCCGGCAACGACACTGCCCCCTTGATTGTAATCTTGTGCATAATCTGCTCCTGCAATGGGCATTCAATCCACGGCCGCCGGCTCCTGACGGCGCGTCAGGCGGTAGGATTCAAGGAGAATCAGCGCCGCGAAAACCGTAAAGACGAAGTCCCAGACATAGATGAAGCGGTTGCCGAACCGGTCGACGGCAAGTCCGCAGAAATAGCTTGTCACCACTCGGAGGATGCAGCACATCATGGCGTTGGCGCTGGAGTATTGACCGAATTTCTCCTTGGGAAGCAACTTGATCAGCATCGGCACAAAGCTGAGGTTCTGGACGGAATAGGCGATGACAATCAGCACGCCGACAATGTAGAAGCTGCTGTAGTCGTGGACGCCGTAGTATCCGTAGACATTCAGGATGAGGATTGGGATGTTGCTGGCGATGAAGACGAGAAGCGGGTTGACCTTGTCTATCCAGAAGAAGCATAGGAATGTTGCGGCCAGGACGGCCAGGGAGCCCACGGCGTTGATTTGGCCGTATTGTTCGGTGGTTAGTGCCAAGTCCTTGGTGGCAAAGAGGATGTTGAATATTCCACGGCACTGGGTCGAGACCTGTGTTATCGCAATCCCGAGGAACAGAATCAGGTAGAAGCGGTTGCAGAAGCATTCCGTGAAGTATCCCTTGATTTGCGTTCCAAGCCGTTGCGCGGGAGTGCCTTCCGGCTTGGGTGGCGGCGGGTATTCCCCCTCCTTGACCTTGAGGACCATTACCGTATAGCAGAGTGCGAAGGCCAGCCCGAGGCCGGTGAATATTTCCTTGGAGTGGCTTGTGGCATACTTCATGAGGAAATAGTTGAAGAGGAATCCCGCTGCGGAGGAGACCAGCCTTGCAGCGACCATGTAGCGTCCGATAAAGCAGGAGGGAATCACGTCCGGGGGCAGATAGCACCCGATTGCGCCGATGAAGAGGCTGCAGAAGTAGAAGAGTGCTGAAACCACGCACAGCAACGCTAGCCCGACGGTGAGCTTGTCCACCCCGGAAAAGCCCGCCACCCATTCGGAGATTTCCGGTATCCAGCCAATCATGATGCATAGGCTGGCCAGAAATGGGATGGATGCCGCCAGATATGGGATTCGACGGCCGTATTTGCTGCGTGTGGCATCGCTGGCTGTGCTGATGATTGGGTTGACGACGAAGTTCAGCAGCGCAGGGACGCTGCCGAGCATGACTCCCATAAGCGTGCCGGAGGCGCCAAAGGACTTGTACTGGAGCGGAAGCAGGGTCGGCACCAGAACATATTCGATGATTTCATACCAAAACGCCCCCCAGAGCAGCCAGAAGGAGACGCTGATGACGCCAAATGCCGAGTATTGCAGCGTGCCGGCGGAATAGCGCCTGGCACGGCAATCCGATATGATTTCCCTGGCAGATTTCATGGCAGTTGCCTGGCGATGTCCAGGATGTATCGCATGGCCTTGAGCCTGACATACTCCGTGTCGTCACTCTTTGGGTCGATTCCGTCCAGGAACTCCAGCGCCTCCCTGGCCGCCGGGCAGTCGGAGGACTCTGCAAGCAGCTTCAGCGTAGTGAGATAGCGCACATCGTCAACGCCCTCGCGGAAACCATCCCAGGAGAGTGTCCTGACCACGCCGTCAACAGTGGGATAGACAAAGCCCCATCCTCGGAAATACGGGTTTATCTTGAACGGATCGATGTAGCAGTAGTCCGCGCATCCGTCATAGTCGGCCATCCACAGGAGAATGCCGAAGTTTCTGCGGTAGACCGCTGGGTCGTCGGTTCCCGCCTGGGGTGCGGCGTAGCACCAGATTTTGCCGCCGGCCTGGTGCCACTGGGCGGCCTCGTCGCGTTGCGGGATGCCATAGCGTATGCAGATGTCCAGGGCTCCGCCGAGATGGTCGAAGGCATCGGAAAAGCCAGACACCAGCACCTTCGCGCCGGCATCCTGTATCGCCCTGATGGCCGGAATCTGGTCGCTCAGGTCGGTTCCGCGCTGCTCGTCCCGACCATACCAGTAGACATCTCCCGCAATGCCCAGTGCGCGGAATTCCTCCATGGACTTCTTCACCTTCGCCCGAAGCGCGGCCAATTCCTCATCGGTACGCGCATCGGTATTGCCTGACATTCCGAAGTAGATGTCCTGCCGGCACATGCCCGCCTCCCGCGCCATTCGCAACCCCTTGGCAACCAGGTCTGGACGATTGTAGAAGGTTTCGTCCTCCCAGATGAAGACAGGCGAGGTGATGCCGTTGGCCGCGATATCGCGCATCTCCGCCGCAAATTGCCTGTCAGTCCGTGGCAAGCCGTTCAGTTCGACGACCTCCTTGTCGGATGGATTTCCCCAATAGTAGATGCTGTAGACCATGTCGCGGGTACTGTCGTAGCGTGTCTTCGGCGTCGCGAGCTTGATTGGCAGCACCCGGAGGTCGATTGGGATTTCGGCTATGGCGTCGTTGCCGTCATAAAGCTTCAGTCTGCCTGGGTACAGCCCCGGCGCCTGGTCGCGGGGGACATGCACCGTGACAATGATCTGCTGGTTGAAATCTGCCTCGAGCGCCATCGCCTCGAGGCTCTCGCTGTCCCTGACAGGCATGACTGCCTTGCCGTCATCGGTATGCAACGGCTCCTCCAGGTCAAATCTCCGGTTGATGAAATCCGGGTCATGGACCAGAAGCTCCGTCAGGAAGAACGATGACGTGTAGCCCGGCACCTTCTTCCTCGTCCACGCACCCCCGTCCTGCTTCCAGTAGATCAGATACTTGTGGTCAACCGCACTTCCGGGGAGCTGGGGAAATTCCGCCGCAAAGGAAAAGCCCCCAAGGGGTTTGGAGGAGTTGACTGCCAGACGGACGGACTCGTATTCGCCTGGCGCGGCAATGATGGAAAGCGCATGGTTCGCATCCAGCCCAAGTGACGACAGGTCGGTCTCGGGAAGAACCCTGATGGACGATGTAGGCGGAATGACAAATGTCTTCAGATATTCCGGAAGAACCAGGGCCTGTTCCTCCAGACCTCTCTCCTGGCTGGCGATTTCACTGGCCAGCGTTTCGCTTTCAGGGTTGTCCCTGATCTGGTCGTATAGGGCCTTGAAGTGGCCTGAACCAGGCTTGCCGACGACAAGTTCACGGCGCAGGCTGTGCTTCTCCAGCTCCATCACCTTGGAGCGCAACTCCCGGCGCCTCTCCTGCTCGGGGTCCGTCTTCAGGATTTGCCCGGGCTGCAGCTTTCGGCTGTATATCCTGATTTCATCGATTGTCCCGTTGAAGCACTCCTTGTTCTCCTTGTCCCAGAAGCTCCGGCCAATCGTCAAGGGGACGATATTGGTCAGCTTGATCCCTGTCAGCTGGATGCTTCCGATGACCTGTCCGTCCAGGTAGCACTCCGCCGCCCCGTCCCCGATGGCGACTACCAGATGGTACCACTGTCCTGCCTTGATGATTCCGTCATATTGCATTTCCCGCCAGTGGTCGTGGGAGACCCCGATTTGCAGCAGGTTGTCCGCCAGGCGGACGAAGAACTGCGGCGCGCCGTTGGAGGTCAGGACATACCGGACCCCGTCGATTGCCGCGGGCTTGAAATGGAAGTCAATTGTAATGCCTTCGACATCATAAATGCTTCCAGGCACGGGTGTTTCGGCGTAACTTGACTGGCCTGAGAAATAGATGGCCGACCCGGAGACGCCCTCCACCCATTCGCCGTTGAAGACCTTGCCCGGGGGATTTCTGATTAGGGAACTGTCTGCAATCACGTCGCCACGGGCTTCGTCTAGCCGCCAGTAATTGATAAGTGTGTCATCCACCGATGCGGCAAGGGCCGTCAGGCAGATTCCGATGGACAACAGCAAGGCTCTGAGGCAATGCATCTACTTTCTCTCCGTATGCAATAATCCTTCCAGGTGCGAGTATCCCGACTCAGGATAACCGGGACAGAGCGCCACTTGCCTTCGCTCTTGCGCGCGGAACACCATGGATGAGGGCGTGGCGGGATTTGGCGGCGGGGAGGCCCCCCCCGTCGCCAAGGCCTATATGCTTTTGGGGCTACGGGTTCTCAGTGTAGCTGGTGCGATACAGGAAGCAGCCGAAGACCGGGTCGTAGCGGTCACGCCAGGTCAGTTCCGGGGCACGGACAGACTCGGCATGCCCGTCGCCAAAGGCCGCGTTGACAATGTTGCCCGAATCGTGCGCCTTGCTGGCAAGGGTGTTAATCAGGGGATTCATATAGTTCTCGTCCCAGCATCCAATGAGGGGGGAGTTGTAGACAAAGGCCGCGTCCTGGAAGATAATGGTGTTGGACGGACCCTTCTCGCCCTTGTAGGCATTTGCGTTGAAGCAGTATGGCAGCGACGGGTGATTGAAGTCGCTCGCGATGTTCCTTATGTTGTAGCCGTAGCAGTACCATCCGTCGTATGCACCATGGCCATTCCTGCCAAAGCCGTCGAAGCGCTTGGGGTTGGATGGGCATCCCGTCCCCGACACCTCGAATGGAACATACGGGATGAGCATGTCGATGAAGACCAGCCTGACATAGTCTCTGTCTATGTCGTCATGTTTCAGCGAGACAGTGCCTTCTATTGGGTAGCGGGGAAAGAAGTCCTCGTTGTCGTTGAGATACACGGTACAGCCCAGCATTACCTGCTTGATGCTGTTGATGCAGGAGATGGTCCTGGCACGGTCGCGTGCCTTGCTCAACGCCGGCAGGAGCATGGAGGCGAGGATTGCGATGATGGCGATCACCACGAGAAGTTCAATCAGGGTGAACGACTTCACCTTCCAGGAATTGTTCTGAATCTTCATTTCGAATTACCTCTCTTGTTTGTGGTTGCTTGGGGTGCAAACTCAATTCAAGTATTCATGCTGTGCAAAAAAAACTCTGCCTGGCCTCGCCGTGAGGGCGCGTGGTTTCGCCGTGTCAATGATGTTGTTATGTGTATATTATCGCAAAGCCTCTATGCATTTCAACCATGAAAAGCCCATTATTTATGTCGAAACCGTTTTTTTTATCATGCAGTAATAGTACGCTCCCAGGAAAGTGGAAAGGCGCTCCCCAGGAGGCGGCGTTGAACCTGGCCGTGACATCCGTTTCAGCCGTCGGAAAAGTGCGGTGGCGCGGTTTTCAGAGGAGTCCCGGGTGATTATATTTGCCCCTCACCGTGGTTTTGTGGTCGCCATCATCCCCTCTGGCCGGCCAGCGCAGGAGCCGCAATATGGAAGCCAGGGATGTCGCCGCGATTCACGGCTGACGGAGCAGAGAAGGGTCATCAGGTCAAATGGATAATGCAGTTTTCCCAGTAGAAAAGAATACCACCTTCATTCCAGATGGGTTCAAATGCTGGTCCTTGGATCTGTCCTCGCCTGAATTCCAGAATCTGGTCTTTGCGGGGTGCAACAGCATCATCCTGGTCGACTGCCCTGAAGGGTGGAGGATATCCCGCAACGCGGACAGCGAGGAACGCCATCTGGACTTGTTCTTCATCGAGTCCGGTTGCCTCGAGATTTGCACGAAAAACCGCTCATTCTCCGCAAAGCCAGGGGATATTCTCCAGGTGGTCTCCTGGGACGACCGATATCTGATGGAGACCGCCCCCGGCAGGCACATCTACGTGCGCTTCAACAATCCAGAGTGCTACCCCAATTTCATAACCCAGGGAAAGCAAAGCGTCAATGTGGTGGAACAGTTCTTCCACTACTCGAAGACGCTCCTGTATCGGGACAACAATCTCTCGAACGACATCGCATATCGTCAATCCCTGGCGCAACTGGTGCATATTCTTCTGCAAAGGGAATTGCAATGCGATTCTGTCTATTGCACAGGCGACATCCAGAAACTACAGCATATCCTCCATGACTCCCAGAGGAGAAACTTCGAGGCGCTCCCCATCGCAAGGCAGATGGGGATGAGCTTCTCAAAATTCCGCAACTTCTGCCTGAGAAACTTCGGAAAATCCCCACGATACGTCATCGAGGACGCACTTATGGCCAGGGCCAGAGGCGCATTGACATATACCCCGTTGACAATCGAGGAAATCGCCGAACAACTCGGGTTCTCAGACAGGTTCGCGTTCTCAAAGGCATTTGCCAGGCATCATCACACGACACCGGCGGCTTATCGCAAGTGTGGCAATAAGTAAGGAGTAGAGAGTAGGGAGGAGGGAGGAGAGGGTAGTGCGTGGCTGGCGCGCTTGAGCGCGCCTCGCAAAGTATGGAGAAGGGAGGAGGGAGGAGAGGGTAGTGCGTGGATGGCGCGCTTGAGCGCGCCTTGCAATTCCTTCATCTACCAGGCGGCGAAGAGATAATATTCGTGTCCATTCGTGTCCATTCGTGGTTCGGCGAACCGATGGCATTCAGCAGGACTTGCCCGCCTCGTAGGCCTCCTTGAAGACAGGCAGGGAGCGCACGGAACCCTTCTCGTATGCGCCTGTTCCGTAGAGGACGCCACGCTCCACGGAACCTTCCATGCAGTCGCGCATGAACCCACGAAGGCCAGCCAGGGTGGCGGACATCATTTCGTGATGCTCGTCCCCCGCCGTGACAACCAGCCAGAATTCGGTGCCCTTGAAACGGCCAAAGTCGCTCCAGCGGGAAAAGCAACGGTCGATGAGCGCCTTGAGCTGCGCGTCCATCGAGTAGAAGTAGACCGGGGTCGCCAGGACGATGACATCGGCGGAGAGCATCTTCTCGATGATTTCGTTGGCGTCGTCGTTCTGGAAGCATTTTCCAAGCTTCTGGCAGGCGTAGCAGGCCTTGCAGAAGCCCACGCTCTTCTCGGCAAGGCGTATCTTCTCGACTTCGTTGCCTACGTCGGATGCGCCACGGATGAATTCGTCGCAGAGCAAATCGGAGTTGCCGCCCTTGCGGGGGGACGAGGAGATGACAAGCACTTTCTTCATGGTGAGTTCCTCTGTTGTTGGTTGGTGAGGTAGTTCGTTATGAACGCGGAAACAAGCTTCTTCGCAGTCTGGGGCTCGCAGTCAAGCCCCGCCGCCTCCATGGCCCTGCGCTGACGCTCCGTCAGGACAGTGTAGGGGTAGACGCCGAACATGAAGGGGAAAAACGCATAGATGAAGTCGTGGATCTGGTGGCCCGTCATCCCGGGGCGGAACTTCAATAGAATCCTGCATACGTTCTCCAATGCCCTCCCGTAGGAACGCTTGAAGCTCGCAAGAGACTCCAGACGGCTGTTGGACTCCATGTCGTACAGGTTCATGGACAATAGCTTAAGCAGACGGGGGCGCTCCGACAGGCTCCTGGCCAATTTCCCAGCCAATGTGCGGACGGACATCCGCCTACGCCCCCTGCATATCTCCTCCAGGGAGGCGTTCCAACGGTCGTACTCGCGGGCGAACAACGCAAGGAAAATCTCCTCCTTCGTCGAAAAGTAGTTGTAGATGGAGGGACGGGAAATGGAGGTCTCCTCGCTGATTGTCTTCAGCGTAATCTCACGGAAGGAAACCGTCTCGTACAACTTCTCGCACGCATTGACAATCTCCTCGCGCCTTGACGCCGACATCTTCTCGGAAATGGACATCGCTCTACCCACGCTTGTAATCGATCCTGACATCGTGTAATGCAAAATATGATACGTATTGACATGATGTCAAGAAAACAGCCCAAAAAAGCAAACGGGTGTGAAGGGGCAATGGCGTAATGGCGAGCCCAACTTCCTTCCGTCTTTCCACGCCGCAGGGAAACGGGATATATTCTTTCAGTAGTCACCTTGCGGGGAGCGCCCTCCGGCTGTCCATGCGGGGCATTCCCGCCGTCCCCCTGTCTGTCGCGGAGAAATTGCCCCACAATCCGATTGTCACCCCAAACCAGGAATGCAGCGATGAAGATCGCACTGAACACTGACATTTTCAACGACACAGGCTGTCCCGCGCCCTATCTGCGTGCAATTGCGGAGGCGGGATTCACCCACATCCACTGGTGTCACCAATGGTCGACGGATTTCCTGTACTGCGATGCTGAAATCCGTCGAATCAAGGCGTGGTTCCAGGAGTATGGGCTGACCCTGTTGGACATCCACGGGTCCGTAGGCCCCGAGAAGAACTGGTTTGCCTCCGAGGAATACATGCGCGCTGCGGGCGTCGAGCTTGTGGCCAACCGCATGAGGATGTTTCGCGCCCTGGAAGGCGAGGGCGCGCTCATGATGCACCTTCCGTGCGTCATGTCGCACTCAAACGCGGCGGACCGCGCAAATGCCTTTGCGCAGCTTGACAACCTTCGGAGATCCCTGGACGAACTGATGCCCCTCTCCCGCGAACTCAATGTCCCCATCGCCATCGAGAATTTCGGATACGACACCTTTGAAATCATCGAGTCGCTCCTGAAGGAGTATCCCGAAGACTTTCTTGGGCTCTGCTATGACAGCGGGCATGGGCATATCGGCGACGACAAGGGGCTGGACCATCTGGAGGCAAACAAGGACCGCCTCATGGCGTTGCACATCCACGACAACGACAGCACCTGCGACCAGCACCAGCCCCCATTCTACGGCACGCTGGACTGGGAGCGGTTCGCCTCAATCCTCAAGGCATCCCCGTATCCGCGCCCAATCAGCTTCGAACTCTCGGGAAGGCATACGCCCTTCAGCGAAAACCTGGATGCATTCGTGGCGGACGCATATCAACGCTGCAGGAAGTTCACCCTCATGGTGCGGGGAAACGAGTAGCCTGAGGCATAGGTTCAATTCCAAACAGGAAAAGGAGGAGCGAACAATGGTGATTCTATCAGTCCAGCCAAACCAGCAACGGTGCGCGACATGCCAATACTGGAAGGGCGAAAGAAGAATCAAGACGCTCAACAGCAGGGAAAAGGTGGTGGAACCACTATCCTTCGACGGGGAATGCCCAATGCTCATCTCCCGCATCAGGCTGAATTTCAACCAGGTGCCCACGAACAGCGCAGGATGCACATATAAACGGTGGATAGAACTCCCATAGCGCGAAGGCAAATCCAATGCGGATGACTGGCCACCGCCAGGGCACAAGGAGACGGCAGACCAATGTTCTTCTTCTCGGCGGACACGCATTTCGGCCACTGCCGCAGATCCGGGAAAGGGTGCTGAACGCAGGAGCCGAAATCAATGGTTGCGCACCTGTGACATTCTTGGAACTCCTGGAAAACAACGCCAGGGCAAAGGAAACTTGGCCGGGATTGTCTCTGAATATACTATAACTACTTGATAATAAGATAGTTGTAAAGTAAGTTGGACTATTGGCGCGGCGCCCGTCCCACAAGCATCCCCGCAATGCCCGGAAACGCCATGCTTTCCGGCAGTCGCCATATAGCGCCCCCTTTGGGAAGGGAAGCCAATGCGTTGTCTGGCTGAAGCTCTCCGAGGGCATTCGGGGCATCAGCCAGGCGGGCTTCCCTTCCCGTCGCGTGGCGGAATCCGTCTTCGTATTTGTGCGGCCTTCTGTTGGATTAGAAGACCTCAATCACGTTGCATACGTCACCGTTCAGGGCATCATAGGGAATTGGGGCTCCGAAGGGATATGCCGTATGGTTCACCACCGCCTCCTTGCAGTCTGAATGGATTGTGATTTCCACCTTTTTGCCTCGGATTCCCGTTGTCAGGCTTGCCGGCAGCAATTGTTCCGGCATACATGGTGAAATCGCGAAGTGTTCAAGTCCCAGCCGCACCCCGAACATATTCTCAAATATTGCCCGGAAGAGTGTGCTGATCGTGCCTGACAGGAAGGGCATTCCCCCCTCTCCGAAATTGTGCTGGGTTTCCATGTAGTAATTGACTATGCCGTAGGGTTCGCTTTTGGTCACCTTGACGGGATGGCGCTGTTGATCGTAGGGCAGGGCGTACTTCAGTATATCCTCCAGAAGGTCCCTGCGCTTTGCGGTGGCGGCCGCCCTGAGCAGGAATCCCTGTGCCCCGTGGTTGTAGACGGTCCCGTTTTCCCCTAATCCGGCGGCCAGTGCGCCAGTGCCGAGGCGCCCGGCCTTTTCGATGACTGGATTTCCCAGCGGGGGATAGAACAGGCGGTATCCGCATGGCCCCTTGAGCGAACACAGATGCTGGAACACCTTGTCCAGTTCCTCCTGCGTATCGAAGATTCCGGCGATGATTCCCCAGGAATTCACCGGGCTGTTGATGCGTTTCCTGCCATCGCTGTCGCAATCGGAGAAGAGCCAGACTCCATTGTCGTTGAATGCGCCGTTTAGGAATCCTTCGCCATTCAGGGCATGTGCGCGGATTGCCTGTTTCAGTCCATCGGCCTCCCGCTGCCAGAGCTCCCGCTGTTCCGGGAACAGCTCCATGGCCAGCTTCATCAGAAATACCACCTGGCAGCTGGCCATGACGGATTCCCCGCGCATTTCCAGGCCGACGGTGTTGAGGGAATCGTTCCAATCCCCCTCGTGGATAAGCACCAGGCCATGCTCGCCCCGGTTGGATTTGTCGAGATAGTAGTTGAGCAGGCGTTCGGCATGTTCCCGGACGGTGGACAGTTCGGGGTTGTCGAATGTGCGGCATTTCTCCTCGAGAAAGCCCAGGTCGCCGCTGTTCTTCAGGTAATCGTAGAGCAGTTCGAAGACCCAGCATCCGGAGTCGACATAGTCGCGCTTGTCATGGGTTCCATGGACTCCGGCCGTCGAGTACTGTCGGAAAAACCCGCCGTCGCTCTTTTGGCAGCTGAGGATTTCAAGCAGGATGTTCTTTGAAAGGCTTTCATCAACCAGCGCGATTCCGGAATAATCCTGGGATGCATCGCGGGTGCCCCGCATCCCTGTCGGCCAGCCACGGTCCAGTTTCCCGACCCAGAACAGCTGAAGCGGCAGGAAGTTGCTGATATAGTCGGCAAGGGCGTCATCCTTCAGGGTAACCTTCAGCTTCCGTGTCCAGAAGTCGTATGTCTCCTGTTGTTTCATCTTCAGGGTTTCCTGTGTGTCTACGCGGAGACACTCCTTTGCGGACTCGATGGCGGCCGTCGAGTCGTCCGTCATGGCGGCGTGGTTCAGGACCAGCGAGAATCTGGTGCCTTCCCCGGGGGACAGGCAGATTCTTCCACTGCGCATGGCGGCCACGCCCTGAGTGCCGATGTTGACATATCTTTCATCAGGGGTCACGCTGGAATAGGCGCGCGTATTGGGGAGCGACAGGCGTTTGTCAAGCATGTCAGGCAGGAGCATGCCCCCGGACTTGGTGAACTTCCTATAGTCGACTTCCGCCTCACTGATTTCAAGGTCTGTGACCAGGAACGACCTGATCTGTTCTACCTTGCGTCCGTGTGGATTGCGGTTTTCCACAAAGATGCCGTTTGCCGTGTCATTGAAAAAGCCGACGCTCTGGTATAGCTCCGGCGCATCCCAGGGAGCCAGGGCGCCCGATGCGTGATGGATTCTCCAGACGGGAAGGATGTCGAACTCAACCGGTGCGTCCCCGGTGTTGGTCAGTTCGCATCTGAGCCAGAAGAGGCTCTTGCTGTCATGGATTCCGATAGAGGTCTTAATGGTCAGCTGCCGATAGGTGAGGAGATATTCCGCGTGGGTCGGTTGGAAATCGCACCGGTAGTCGAGCAGTTCGTCCCGGTTCAGCGGCGACAGGAACGCAGTCAGGTGCTGGCCGGGGGCATTGACGAAGATCTGAAGCGGAAGCAGGTTCTCGTTGTTCGCGGTTTTGAACAGCAGCATCCCCCCTGGCGGGTTGACCTGGGCGGAATGAGGCCCATAGTTGTTCAACTTCAACAGAAGCGCCTTGTTGGTGTACAGGTAACTCCACGGACGCTCCAAATCCCGGTTGGTGACGATGAACTGCCCCGGCTTGAGGCCGAATTCGCCGAACTCTTTTATCTTGACTTCTTCGTGCAGCATCTAGAGGCTCCTTTGTCGTGTGAAAAACCGGTTGACGGCAGCGGGGTGCGCCCGGGGTGTGTGGATTATATCGCCCGTTCCTGGAATGATGTTGTGGTTCCGGGCTTCGTCAGGATTGTGGAAAAAAGCATTGCGCCGGAATAGAGGGGGACGTCCTATTGTCAGGAAATAATATATCCGTAAACCACACGGCAATCGAATACCCGGGGGTGTGCGTTTAATTCCACAGGAGTTGTGTCTCCAGGAAGGCGGAGTGTCCGGGACTCAATCCGATTGGTCTTTCCCCAGCATCTCAGTCCACTGGACCTGCCGGACGCGCAGAGGATGAAGCCCCGCGGGAAGAAGTGCGTCTCTCCCCCGACCGCCATGGCGCCATGATATCGGCGCGCCGTTGCGGCGGGGGCAAGTGGAATGCAAGGCTATTTGCCGTCCCAGTCCTCGATTCGGAAGGGGACTACTGCGCGTTCCGCCAAGCGCCTTGCCGGCGTCATTTCCTGCAGGAGTTCCTCCAGTTTGACAGTTGCCAGGCAGGTATTCGCGTCTCCTGCGCCGTAGTAGATCATCAATTCCCCAGTGTCATGTGGGTTGAGGATTGCGCCGACTGGGAAGATGGTGTCCTCCACCCAGATTCCGTCGTAGCCTGTCTCGTATGGCGCCTCCGCCACGATGAGGGGTTGTCTTGTGATGGCGGCAAGCCTGGTGGGGTCGTCCTTGTCGAAGAGCGCCGCGCCGCAGGTGTATCGTTTGCACCATCCCTTGCCGGCGAGGACATCGCGCCTGCGGGCGGGATCCTCGTCCACGGCATGGAATACAAGAAGCCATCCCTTGTCAGTCTTGATAGGCGGCGCCCCCGCGCCAATCTTTCGATTTGCCCACGGCACATCCTCGCATCCCAGGAAGAGCTCCTGTTCGCCCCAGTATTCCATGTCGGGCGAGAAGGCGTACCAGATGTGGAAGGGGTCGCCCCACTGGTTGGAAGGGCGTTCCAGGCGCATGTATTTGCCGCCAATCCTCTCGGGGAAAAGCACCATGTTGCGCTGTTGCGGAATCCCAAGGCAGACGACGTCGAAGTCAACACCCTCGCCACGCCACTTGGCGATGCCGGGGCGCTCGGAGTGCTGGTTCTCAAAGCAGAAGGTCAGGTAGAGACCACCCTCCAGGACGGTCAGACGGGAGTCGACCACCCAGGGAAGGGGCTTGCCATGGTAGAAGACGCGCATCAGCTCGGGCTCCATCTCCCAGTGGACGCCGTCGTCGCTCCACCCCATGCCGGTCCCAAGCTTCAGTGCGGGACGGTTGAAATGCTCGTCAAACAGGTCGACACGGGGCGCAATGACAAAACGGCCGTTGAAAAAGTTGACGCCCGCGTTGAAGACAAAGGAGGCAGGGTAGGGGACGTCGTCCCTGGTAAGGACGGGATTCCCCGGATAACGGTGCAGAATCGGGCTGGAATGCAACTCGCCCCTGAAGGAGGGCAGATCTTTGAATGGATTTCTCATGCCTGGATGTCAAATTGCCGAAAACAAAGGCTCTCTTCCCAACAAGGATGGGTATTATGAAGGTGTATGACGGCCTTCAATCCCTTCCGACGGTCCTAATGTAATCAGAAAACAGCCGTCTCCTAGGCAATGGTTCAGGAATTGCAATGCGGACCGCTCAGCCATGGCAGTGTATTAGCCGTGGGTGGGCGAAGGCGCAACCCATGGGAACTTGGGAAAAGAAAGCTCGTGGAGGAATCAAGTGGGGCAACTCTCCTGGTGGATTGCAGGGTAGTCTTCATGGGCGAGGTTATATTGGAACAGTCGCCAGAAATGACGGACGAACAAGAGCTGGGGAATCCCTTCGGCAAAAAAAACAGGGATGACAAGGGCAGATTAAGACAAGATAGGACAAAAATTGACAGGATGTTTGCGGCTACGCCGCATGAAGTGACGGCACTCCCACTCCTCACTCCTCTCTCCCCGCGCCTCACACGGAGCATTTCCTGTTTTTCTTTTGTTGCAAAGGACGAGGGTTTCTCAAAATGAAGATACCGAAGAAGGCATTGACGATCGCTGGTTTGGATTGTTCTGGCGGCGCAGGTCTTTTGGCGGACGTTAAGACCTTCCAGGAGCGGGATGTCTACGGTCTTGTGGCGAACACAGTCCAGGTCGCCATGGAGCCTGGCACCTGGGCGCACCTGATTCATCCCCTTGGCCTGGATGTCATCCGCGAGCAGGTTCGCACTGCGCAGTCCATTGGCGTTGACGCCGTCAAGACAGGCATGCTTCCGACTGCGGAGGTGATCCGTGCGGTCGGCGAGATGCTGAAGGAATTTGGCGGGACCAGGATTGTCATCGACCCTGTGATGGTCTGCAAGGGTGCCAACGTGCCCGTCTTCCCCGAGAACACCCGTGCCATGATTGAGGCCCTTATGCCTGTCGCGGATGTGACGACCCCGAACACCTTCGAGGCGGCGCAGCTGGCCGGCATGGATGAAATCAAGACCGAATCCGACATGGAGGAGGCCGCCAGGCGCATCCACGCCCACGGCGTGAAGAATGTCATCATCAAGGCGGCACGCATCTTCGACGACGTGGCCGCGGACATGCTCTTCGACGGCGCCGAGTTCACCTGGATTCGCGAGCCCCGCCTTGACACCAAGTGGACCCACGGTGCCGGGTGCTCCTTCTCCGCGTGCGTGACTGCCGAGCTTGCGAAGGGACGCCCCGTCGCGGAGGCGTTCCGCACGGCCCATCTCTTCCTCAGGGCGGCGCTGGAGCAGTCCTTCCCATTCAACGACATCACGGGCCCCGTCTACCACCACGCGCTTGCAAAGCTCCTCCACGGGGAGTAATCGCATTCCTACTGTGACGACGAAGTCTCCCATCGGCATGGACGACATCTTCGGGGAGCCCGGGGTCAACCTGGGCGGCCTCGAGGAGTTCACCGACTTTGTCGACGACTTCCATGCCTCCCCCGAATTCATCCGGAAGGAGAAGGAGAGGGGCCGGGAGCTTCGTGCGTCCCAGTGGTGGAAAAACCGCCGTTCCTCCGGGATATGCTACTATTGCGGGAGGAAGTTTGCGCCGTCTGCGTTGACGATGGACCACCTTGTTCCGATCGCCCGCGGCGGCCGCAGCGTCCGGGGCAACATCGTCCCCTGCTGCAAGGAGTGCAATACCAGGAAGAGCACCCTTCTGCCCGTCGAGTGGCGGGAGTATCTTGAGAGGATTTCCGGCGAAGCGAAGGAGGGAGGCAGGCCATGATGTGCGCGACCGACTTCGAGGAGAGGCTGTTCGGGCTTGTGTCGAAGACTTCGACCGAACTGCCGGAGGACGTGGTCCAGGCGCTGGAGAAAGCCGCATCCAGGGAAGACCAGGGGACTCCGGCCGCGGCGGTCCTCTCCTCAATCCGCGAAAACCTCCGCCTCGCCAAGGCACGGCAGCTGCCGCTTTGCCAGGACACAGGCACAATCCATTTCTTCATCAAAGCCTCCGACGACTTCCCTCGGAGGCAATTTCGCATTGCGGCGGAAGCCGCCGTCGTGCGTGCGACCAGGGCGGGGCTTCTGCGCCAGAACTGCGTCGAGAGCATCTCAGGCAGGAATACCGGCAACAACCTGGGCCATGTCAGCCCTGTCTTCCACTGGCTTGAGGACGAGGGGGGCTGCGGCGGTCGCCGCGTCGCGGAGGTGACGCTTCTCCTGAAGGGCGGCGGCTCCGAGAACGTGGGCGTCCAGTATTCCCTTCCAGACAAAGGGCTGGGGGCTGGACGTGACCTCGACGGCGTCAGGCGGTGCATACTGGACGCGGTGCTTCAGGCGCAGGGACGCGGCTGTTCCCCGGGGGTTCTTGGGGTGGCCGTGGGCGGCGACCGCGCCGGCGGCTGCGAGGAGGCGAAACTCCAGCTGCTCCGGAGATTCGGAGTGCGTTCGAAGGACCAGGCCCTTGCGGAATTGGAGGAACGCTCCCTCCGCGAGGCCAACGCCCTCGGCATCGGCCCCATGGGGTTTGGCGGCAGGAACACCCTCCTGGAACTCTTCATCGGCGCAAGGACACGGCACCCCGCGTCGTTCTTCGTCACAATCGCATACAACTGCTGGTGCCTCCGCCGGCAGAGCATCCTTCTGGAATACTGACAGGCGCAGGCACCCATCCCAGCCTACAACCACGGCCATGCCCAAAATCCTCCTGACCACACTGCTCCTCTGCGCATCGAATACCATGATGGCATTCGCGTGGTACGGGCACCTGCGGATGATGAAGGGACGCCCGGTCATCCTGGCGATCCTCGCATCCTGGGCGATTGCCTTCTTCGAATACTGCCTGGCAGTGCCGGCAAACCGGATAGGGTCCACGGCATACTCCGTGGCACAGCTCAAAATCCTCCAGGAGTGCATCTCCCTGACAGTCTTCGTCCCATTCACACTCCTCTTCCTGAAGGAACGGTGGAATTGGAATTTCCTGTGGGCGGGACTCTGCATTCTCGGCGCGGTCTTCTTCATCTTCAGAAAGCCGTGCTGACAGGCGCCACGCCGCGTCCGCTTATATTACGCAGGAGAGTCTTTCAAATGACAAAGAACTACGCGCGCAAGGACATACAGAAGATCGCCGGATACACTCCAGGCGAGCAGCTCTCTGGGCGCCGCATCGTCAAGCTCAACACCAACGAAAATCCATACCCCCCCTCGGAGAAGGTGGAGGAGGCCGTCCGCTCGTTCCCATGGGAGGAGCTGCGCCTCTATCCGGACCCGACGGCACTCCCCCTCAGGAAGGCTGCCGCAGGGCTCTACGGCATCCCGGAGGAGTGCATAATCTGCGGAAACGGCTCCGACGACCTGCTGACAATCGGCCTGAGGACATTCGTGGGGGCGGGGGAGGGCTTCGCGTTCCCGGAACCCTCATACTCGCTCTACCCGGTGCTCTCCCAGCTCCAGGCCGCAAGGCCAATCCCAGTCCAGCTCACGGAGGAGTTCGAACTGCCGGAGGACGCCGCCGCGCAGGCCGCCGGCGCAAGGCTCTTCATCCTTGCAAGGCCAAACGCGCCCACGGGCAACGCATTCCCCATTGACAAGGTCCGCGGGCTCTGCCGCGACTTCGACGGGGTAGTCTGGATTGACGAGGCGTATGCCGACTTTGCCGACGACAACTGCCTCGGACTGGTGAAGGAGTTTCCCAACGTAGTCGTCTCCCGCACCTTTTCCAAGAGCTACTCCCTTGCGGGGATGCGCCTTGGCATCGCCTTTGGGGACTCCGGCCTGGTTTCGGAGATGAACAAGCTCAAGGACTCCTACAACACCGACCGGGTCTCCCAGGCCGCGGGGCTGGCCGCACTTGCCGACCAGGACCATTTGCGCGACTCGGTCGCCAGAATCCGCGCCACCCGCGCCCGCGTCTCGTCCTCCCTGTCGTCGATGGGCTGGCGAGTCCTGCCTTCCCAGGCCAACTTCATCCTGGGCCGTCCATCCCGCATCCCCGCCAGGGAACTCTTCCGTCTTCTCCGCGACCGGGGAATCCTTGTGAGGTACTTCCCGCTTCCGCGCGTTGACGAACACCTGCGGATTACCATTGGAACCGACGGGGAGATGGATGAATTCCTGGCGGCCGTCCGCGCCTGCGGAGCATGACCCGCCCGTCCAATGCAACGTCCTTTCCGCCTGTGCCATGCGCGTCGAGTATCTTGCCAGCAACGACCCCTTCGAGAACGCCGCCTTCGAGGAGAGGATCTACCGCGGGCAGAGACTTTGCGGCGAGGCGACCCTCCTCTTCTACACCAACAGGGAGTCCGTGCTTCTGGGGCGCAACCAGGAGCCATCCCGTGAGTGCGACCTGGCGTGGTGCGAGTCGGAGGGCGTTCCCGTGCTGCGCAGAGTCTCGGGCGGCGGGACTGTCTGGCATGACCTGGGCAACCAGAACTACGCCTTCATAATGCCGCGTCGCTCCTACGACCCCGAGAGAATCCTCTCAATCGTTGTGGATGCGCTTCGCCTGGTCGGCGTCAAGGACGCATTCTTCTGCCGACGCTTCAGCGTCTGGCATGGCGACAACAAGATTTCAGGAAGCGCGTTTGCGCTTTCAGGGCAGGGGGCGCTGCTCCACGGATGCCTCCCCTTCACAAGCGACCTCGCCAGACTACAGAGGGCGCTGGTAAAGGACGCCGCCGGCGACGACCCCGCGGTCCCGAGAAGCCGAATCGCATCGGTGGTCTCCCCCGTGGAGAACATCGCGCCGCTCTGCACCTCCCCTGAACGGTGCCGCAATGATTTCTGCCAGGCGCTTGCAACCCTGGCGGCCACAATTCCACTCGTCTAATTCCCCAATCCAGGCTGCGCCACACTCCGTCCGCAGCTTCCAGAGATGCCCTTGCAGGACCTGTCAGAAAAGTTCGAGCAATACGTTGTCGAGATTATCAACGGACAGCGCAGGACGGGTTTTGCCAAGTATTTCCGGTATCTTCTCTTCGGCTTCTCACGCCTCTACCATGCCGCCGTCCAGCTTCGCCTTGCCCTCTACAATGCGGGAATCATGCGGCAGCATGTAATCGGGTGCTTTGTCGTAAGCGTCGGCAACCTGACCACCGGAGGCACGGGCAAGACGCCGGTCGTCGAATTGCTTGCGAAGACCCTGACCTCCCGCGGCAAGCGCGTGGCCGTGCTTTCCCGCGGATACAGGAGCAAGCCACGCCCATGGTGGTATCGCCTGAAGAGCGTCTTCTCGGGCAATCCCGAGGTGGTCCCGCCCAGGGTGGTCTCCGATGGGGTGAATGTCCTCCTGGATTCAAGGGAAGCTGGAGACGAGCCGTATATGCTCGCCAAAAACCTGGTCGGCAAGGAGGGCGCGCCCGGCGCAATGGTGGTCGTGGACAAGAACCGCTTCAAGGGCGGAACATACGCCATCGCAAGGGGAGCCGATACGCTGATTCTCGACGACGGATTCCAGTATCTCAGGCTGCGGCCCTGGACGAACATCCTGCTCGTGGATTCGACAAACCCATTCCACAACCACGAGATGCTCCCCTGCGGAATGCTGCGGGAGCCAATCGAAAATCTCAGAAGGGCGGACTACATCTTCCTCACAAAGTCGGATGGACGGGACTTCCACCACCTCCGGAGATTCCTTAAACGGCACAACCCCCTTGCCGAAATCATTGAGTGCAACCACGTCCCGAAGTACCTGGAGTGCGTGACACAGGACGGACGGCAGGATCTCTCATACCTCAAGGGCCGCAAGGTGGCGTCCCTCAGCGCAATCGCAGTCCCCGAAAGCTTCAACAAGTACCTGAGGGACCTGGGGGCGGAAATCGTCCACCAGGAGCACTTTGCAGACCACCACAGATACCACCCGAAGGAAGTCGCGTCCTTTGCAAAGAAGGCGAAGCGCGCCGGCGCGGAACTGATCATGACCACGGAGAAGGACGCCGTGCGGCTTCCTCAGCTCCCCTCCGGCATCCTGCCTGTCTACTATCTGCGGGTCGAGATCACGATTCTCAAGGGGGAGGAGGCGTTCAGCCGTTGCGTCTCGCAAATCTGCCTCGGCTAGGCCACCCTCCCGAAACGCGTTTCCCGCGCTTTTTCGCCGCAAAATGGACATTCTGACGAAAAAAGAGGAAAAATCCACGCTTTTTTTGCCGTGGAGGGATGTTTTTTTCTGGAAATGTCCTACAATATTAGAAACTACACGGATTCCGTGAGGACGGGAGGGGTGCGCCCTGCGCCCATTCGACTCCCGGACGGCCGCCTCGGGACGGCACGCGGAATTCCTCGCAGACGCCCCGGCGGGGCAAACCCTCCCCAGGCGTCGACGCTTTCGGATGACACAACATTTCAATCACCAGGAGAAAAGGACTTCTCATGCGTAATGCATTCAAACTGCTTCTCGCGGCGCTCCTGCTGCCCGTTCTTGTTCTCGCACAGGACGCCCCGTCTGTCAAGATTCCTGATGCGGCAGTGACTCCGGCGCGCCTGAAGCTTATCCAGACGCTTCTGGAGGAGCAGATCAAGACCCAGGGCGTGAAGGCGACCCAGCAGAGCCTGGGGGCGGCGGTGGTGACGCAGTTCACCTCCTCCTCGGCGGAACTCAGGAATGCCGGCAGGGAGCCATATATCGACGAGGTGGATACGCTGCGCGTCGCAGACGAAAAGCTCCGTGCTGCCGCCCAGGAGAAGTATCCCGAATATACCAACGACGAACTGGTCAGGCAGTCGGAGAAGCTCTTCCCCCTGTACAGGAAGGGCGAGCGCGTCACAATCCGCATCCGCACCAATCCCAGGAAGACCGAGAAGATCAGCGGCTACTACAACGGGATGCATGGCGGCAATATCGCGATTGGACCCACCAACTACCGCCTGGCTGACATGAGCGGAATCGTCGGCAACGACGGCCCCCACGGCGAAATCGCCAAGTTCGATGTCAATCTCAACCGGATGTACCGCCGCGAGTGGCGGGAGGAATACGCACGCACAAGCACGGTCAAGCGGACTGGCTTCATCGAGGAGAATAAGGAGAAGTTCAATGAAGCGCAGCATGAGGAGGACTTCCTCGAAAACGAGCGCCGTGGATATACGTACTTCCTCGAAAAGTGGCTCTCGCCAAAGGAACTGGTCGAAGAGTGCGCCTATATCGCCGCATCCATGGCAAACCGCGCCTTCAATGAGAAGACCCGCCAGGAGATGGAACTCAGGTTCAATGACCTGCAGGCACAGCGCGACATGACCGCCTACGGGTCGAAAATCTCCCCGGACGGAGCATATCCCTCCGCGGAAAAGGTACTGGCTGACGAGGCGGCCGCCCAGAAACGCCGCGAGGAACTCAAGGCACAGCGCGAACAGGAAATCGCAATGATGGCGGCACGCGCGGAAGAGGAGGCACGGCAGGCCGAACTCAAGCGGCAGCGGGACCGCGAACGCCGCGCGAGGGAGGCCACACAGCAGGCCGTCCAGGCGGAGGACGAGGGAATCTCCATGACAACGTACGTGATCGTCGCGGTAATCGTCGTCCTGGCACTTGTGGGCGGCGGCTGGTGGTGGAATACCATGCGCAAGGAGGACGACCTGGACGTGTCGAAGTTCTTCGAGGGCAAGGGCAAGCTCCAGCAGGAGTTCTGGGATGCGGCCAACGCCGATCCGGACCACTTCAAATACGTGGCGTATCTCTTCCCTGACATGGCATCCGCCAGGGATGCGCTGGAACGGCTCTCGTATATCAGCGAGGACGAATACGGGAACATCGTCAGCAAGAAGAAGGATCTGCGCTACGGGTGCTACGAGCACCAGAACGGGGCCGTCGCATTTGTCGGCAGCCCGACTCTGAACTACGCAAGCTGGCGCGAGGCGTCGATGATCTGGCCGGACATCCCGCTCTCCAACTACTTCAAGGTCTCCTCCGAACCAATCGTCAGCATGCTTCTGCCTGACCTCGACAAGATGAGGGCGCAGGGAATCCAGGTCGAAAGCCTCGGCACCGAAGACGTGCGGACCGAGACGGGCGAGGTCAACCGCATCTACCGCTTCAAGGTTCCTACCAAGGAGGACGCCATCAAGTTCCTGGGCAACATCGACATCACGGAAGAGGGTCTGGTTGTCCGCGTCGAGACGAACGAGGGCGTCTTTGGAAAGGACATCAACGGCGTCTTTGCCGCGTAGGCCGGTATTCTTCCCGGAGGCTCCTGCGTTTGCGTGAGAGGCTTCCGGGATGTCCGCGACATCATTGGCGGGCGTGGGGCGTCTTGTCTCCGCGTCCGCCAAATCCTTTTCCCGACAATGCCTCGTTTGTTTTTGATATTCCTTTTTCTTCTTCTTCGGCACATCTGTCTGGCGGAGTTTCCCGGGCCTCCACCTGTAAGTGTCTGGCAGGGAGCGCAATACATCTATCCTGGGATTCAGCATGCGCGGTTGCGCGTCGACAATCCCCGCCTGATGGCCATCAATCTCGTCAGGGTCGACCTTACAAATCCCTATATCAGGTTTGTGGCGACAGAGGCCGACCCGATGGCCGGGCAGCCAATGCCGGACTGCCCGCGGTTCACAGTGCGCACGAGGCGGCAGACGACGGGCGAATTCATGAAATACTGCCGGAGGCTCCCGAACGAGGGCGGTCTCGGGCTGCCGGTGCTGCTGGCGGTCAACTCGTGTCCATGGAGCCCCTGGGAGTCGCCGTTCACCCACAAGTTCTCCGACAACATGGGGCTGCTGGTCTCGGGGGGCAGGCTGGTCTGCCCGTCAAATGGCCGCCCGGGGCTTGTCGTGACCTGGGATAACAAGCTGGAATTCCGGGACTTCCCGAAGGATGCCCAGATGACCTCCGACATGTATATCGTCCTCTGCGGCTTCCAGATGGTCATGAGGAACGACGAGATAGTCGTCAAGCCCAGTGGCAAGGATTTGCATCCCCGGACTGTCTGGGGGCTTGACAAGGAGAGGAAGATCCTCTACATCATGACCATTGACGGTCGGCAGGATGGGTATTCCCTCGGCGCAGACCTCTACGAATGCGCGCAGATGATGAAATACGCCGGCGCCTCCGACGCCATAAATATGGATGGCGGCGGGTCGACGACGCTCGTCTACTGGTCTCCCGTCGAAAACCAGCCTGTGCTCCTCAATCAGCCCAACAAGAGCAACTACCAGCGCACTGTGGGGGCCTCGCTGGGCATATACTATGCGCCAGTGCGTCGTCAACGGCGGTAATGACCCGCGCCACATCTGAAGGCAAGGAGGATTTCTTCAAATGGACGAATCATACCAGGAACTTGGATTCGCGAAGCTGGACATGACCAGGGCAGGGCGGACCGGGCTCGGTGAGACGGTCTTCTGCCCGGGAAAGACCCCAGGGCAGCTGGCGGAGATCATGGGGAGTTTCCGGGATGCGTCGCGGCGGGTCCTCGGCACAAAGTGCTCGAGGGAACAATACGCCGCGCTTGCCGCCGCCAATCTGGACGTCACATACGATGAGACCTCACGTCTGGTCTTCTCGAATTGGAACGACCCGTCCTGGAATCCGGCGGAGTTCGATGCAACGGCCGCAGTCCTTACGGGCGGCACGGCGGATGTGCCAGTGGCGGAGGAGGCGGCCGGAACGGCGGAGTTCTTCGGAATGAAGGTGGTCAGGCACTATGACGTGGGAGTCGCAGGGCTCCACAGGCTTCTCTCAAAGCTGGATTCAACCAGGAGGGCGGACGTGGTGATCGCGGTCGCCGGGATGGAGGGGGCGCTTGGCAGCGTGGTCTCGGGGCTTGTGGAAGCGCCCGTGATCGCCGTGCCCACCTCGGTGGGGTATGGAGCCAGCTTCTCCGGCGTCTCCGCGCTCCTGGCAATGCTCAACTCCTGCGCGGAGGGAATGACGGTCGTCAATATCGACAATGGCTTCGGCGCCGGAGTGATGGCGTGCCGAATCGCAAGAATGATCAACAAGGGGAGAAGGTGACAATGCTCGCATCAAAAAGAATGCTCTATCTGGAGGGAGCCTCCGGAATCTCGGGGGACATGACGGTGGCCGCGCTCCTGGACCTGGGCGCGTCACAGGAAAAGCTGGAGGCTGCGCTGGAGAGCCTCCGGCTGGAAGGATACGACTGCGTCGTCTCCAGAAAATCCTCGTACGGACTGGACGGAGTCGACTTCGATGTCAGGCTGCATGACCATGACCACGAGCACGAGCACGACGGCGCGTGCCACCACCATCACGAACACAGGAATCTCTCCGATGTCTACGAGGTCATTGACAGGGGCGTGATGACGGATGGCGCCCGGGCGCTTGCAAAGCGCATCTTCCTGATTGTCGCGGAGGCGGAGGCCGCCGCCCACGGAGTCCCGCTGGAACAGGTGCATTTCCACGAGGTGGGCGCAATAGACTCAATCGTCGATGTCGTCTCGGCAGCCGTATTGGTGGACGACCTTGGCATTGACGAATGCGTCGTGGACGGGCTCACCGAGGGACGCGGCTTTGTGCGTTGCCAGCACGGCGAGCTGCCGGTGCCAGTGCCGGCCGTCCTAAATGTCGCCCGTGCCTTTTCGATTCCGCTTCGACGCGCGGATGTACAAGGCGAGATGGTGACTCCCACCGGGATTGGGATTGCCGCCGCCCTTCGCACCCGCGATTCGCTCCCGGGCAAGTACCGTGTCGAGGGCGTAGGTGTCGGTCTCGGGAAACGTGACTTTGGACGGGCTAATTTCCTGCGGGCAATGATTCTCGTGGAGGAGGAGGCAGGGGCGGAGGCATGTCCGTCCGACGAGAAGGTCTGGATTCTCGAATGCAATATCGACGACTCGACGGGCGAGATGCTGGGGCTTGCCCTCGAACGCCTGATGGAGGCTGGGGCGCGGGACGCGCATTTCACGCCTTGCTTCATGAAGAAGAACCGCCCCGCATATCTCCTGAAGGTCATCGCCGACGAGGAACGGATAGGGGAGCTGGAGGAAGTCATCTTCGATGCGACAACCACAATCGGCATCCGAAGATACCGTGTGGAGCGTTCCTGCATGCAGCGCGCAATGGCCGAGGTGGAGACTCCCTTCGGCCTAGTCGCCGTCAAGGTCTGCGCAGGGGCGGGGGTCCGGCGGTGCTATCCGGAATTCGAGTCGGTAAAACGGCTTTCGGATGCCTCCGGCGTGGATTTCCAGACAATCTTCCGGCTGGCGCAGGACGCGGCGAACGAGGCGTTCTCGGAGTAGGCGCGGAAAACACGACAGCCTACCAAGGATGAGCCATTCCCTCGGCGAATTGAAGGATTTCCTCCGCGAAAAGGCCGCCCGCGGCATCGCGCTCGCATATTCCGGCGGCGTCGACAGCACGCTCCTGCTGTCGGTCCTGAAGGAACTCTGCAACGAGGAAGGGGTGCCCTTCGTGGCAATCATGGCGCGAAGCGTCTTCCAGTCCTCCGAGGAGGTGCGTGATGCCGTGGCGACAGCGGAGTCCCTCGGCGTCTCCCCTGTCCTGCTGGAGTTCGACCCGCTCACGATTCCGGAGCTTCGCGGAAATCCCCCCGACAGGTGCTATTGGTGCAAGCGCCACATTCTGTCGCTCCTGGCGGAGAGGGGCCGGCGGCACGGCGCCTCACTGCTTGTCGAAGGCACGAATGCGGACGACCTGCGGGCGTACCGCCCAGGTCTGAAGGCGCTTGCGGAATCAAACGCGCTCTCGCCGCTTGCGGAGTTGGGTCTCTCAAAGCAGGATGTCAGACGGCTTTCGGAGGAACGGGGGCTTGCAACGGCGCGAAAACCCTCCACCCCCTGCCTGGCGACACGCTTCGACTACGGGACGCAACTCACGGCCGGACTCATTGAAATGGTCGCACAGGGCGAGGAATATCTACGGGGGCTCCTTCCCGATGGCACGCAGCTGCGGCTGAGGGTGCACGGCGACATCGCACGCGTCGAGGTCTCCGAATCCGCGCAGGACGCCATCCTGGCGCACGCCCGGGAAATATCCCGGAAGCTCCACGCGCTTGGCTTCAGATTCGCCACCCTCGACCTGGAGCCGTATCGCTCAGGCTGCTACGACCCGCCTCCGAAAAGCATATAGTTCTACCGGGATGCCTCCCGTGCGCCACGCTTCTCAAGGGAGTCCCTCAGGAAACGCAGGGAGGCCTGGCGTGCGGGCGCAAGTGCGGCCTCCACCCTCTCGTAGTCCGGAATGCGGGCAATTCCTTCGTAGAATTGGTCGTCCAGGCAGGTCGTCTCGTCAATGATATGGTCTTCAAGCCCCAGGGGTTTGAGCAGTGACGCGAACCGGCTTGCGCCTCGGCAGGCGTTGCAGAAGACGGCGAAGGGCTTGTGGAAAAGCAAAGATAGCACGGTGCCGTGGAAGGAGTCGGTGACTACGAACGCCGCATTCATGAAGCCCTCAAGCCACTGCTCCATGGTGTGATGCTCGATGTCCTTCCTGCTGCAGTCGCCAATCAATGTGACATCCCCTACGCCAAGCCGACGACGCATCTCCTCGCAGACGCCGGATTTCAGTGGACTTGGGTCAAGGATGTACGCGAAGACGCCAGCCTCCGATTCCGGTCTGCGACGCAGTGAAAGCAGACGCTCGAAGTCCGCCCCTGAAAGCATGGCGACAGGGTCGAGGACGACCTGCGCGTCCACGCCAAAGAATCGACGGCAATACTCCACTCCCTCGTCTTCACGCACGGAGACGCCGTCGAACCTCCGCACCAGCGGCGCGTATTTCCAGCGATATAGGAGCCATCGCGAAAGAGACCACTTCGCCCTGCCGAAGGATGCTCCGTAGACCACCTTGGGCGACTGGTCGCCGCGAGGCAGGAACGACATGAACATCGCCGAGTAGAAGCTGCGCAGTCTGAAGCTGGGAGCCCATATCTGGTCGCTGCCGGCGATATACCCTTCGAAGCCATATTCACGGAGCTGATCGAAGTCCAGGGGGCATCGCAGGCGCGCGGTCGCCTTGACATGCTTCCGCAGGAACGGAATCAGCGGACTCCCTTCCCAAGGCTGCCGGTTGTCGGCATTGTGTCCTGGCGGAAAGGGCACCACGCAGGTCGTCGGTTCGTGTCCAAGACCATGCAACAGTTGCTGCAGGGCATAGTCCTGGAGTGCGCCACCGTAGTTTCCACCCAGCGGCAAGGAAAGAATCGCTACTTTCATCGTTCGTCTCTAAAAACTACACGCAGGCCCGTGGCGCAAAATGCATGGTCAGGTGCCGCCACGGCCAGGGATGACATGAATATAGCCTCACCCAAAAGCCTCATGTCCCAACTGCTTTTACGGATGAATGAGAATTTGTTGCGTCAAATTCCTCGCGCAGGAGTCTGCGCACAGTCAATGCAAGTCCATGGTTTTCCTGGGTAAAATATCTTTTTGAAGCAAATTTCTCCCGTGGAAGGAAAACATTCCATATTTTTTATGGAAATCGCTTGGAAATTAGCGAGTGCTAATTATATTGTGTGCGATTACGGGGCGCGGGTTCCGCCCGGTTGCGGAGTCGCCCTTGTTCCGAGTGTAGTTAGTTGAAAACCATTAGTAGAGTCCCCAATCAAACAGGAGATTTCCATGAAGAAGCTGCTTCTTTCGATGATTTTTGCCTTTGCCTGCGTTTTGTCGGCCCAGGATGTTCCCGAGGCCGCAATGGAGTCCGAGGAGTCCGGCATGGCTCCCTCGATTTCGTTCATGACCGGGTATTACACCAAGAACATGGGGGAGGGCGTGATTTCCAACCCCGAGCGCAACATCCAGAGCGAGCTTGAGATTGGGATGTTCGGCTTCCACGCCGGCATCACCGGAATCTTCGATTTGACCAACGCCACCGGCTATCGCAACGATTTCGAGGAGTTCGACTACTCCCTGGGGTATGGATACACCTTCGAGGATGTGCCATGCATCGGCGCACTGAGCCTCGACCTCACCTGGACATACTACGACATCAACCGCGCGTCCTCGGACGACTACCAGGAAATCGCCCTGGGCATCAGCCTCGACGACCTCTTCCTGGCGCCAAGCCTGACAATCAACCACGACTACGAGAACGGGACCTGGTGGGCGGAGGCGGCAGTCAGCCACTCCTATGCGCTCTCCTTCATCAGCGAGGATCTCTCCTGGGACAACAGCCTCTTCGTCTACTTCGGAAACTCCAACTGGGTCGAGGGCAGCACCGGCTACCGCCGCGCGGGGCTCAGCAACGCAGTCCTCGCCACTGGCCTGAGCTACGCGGTCAGCGAGAACATCACCATCGGCTTCGAAGCAGACTTCTCTTTCGCGCTTGACAGCAATGTGCGCAACGCAATGCGCGCCGACGAGAACAACAACCGCAACAACATCTGCCTGGCATTCACCGTCGGCATGGAGTTCTAGCGATACGCCCTTGGATGCGGCGCAGGGGTGTTTTTTTCACTGCTTCTTCCCCCTTTTTTGCGCCCCTCGCCGCATCCGAGATTATTCACCCACCACACCATCCCCGCCCGGGGAGCCAACCTCCCTGGGCAGGACGCCTACTTAAACTCAGGACTTTTCCACGGTCCGCAAACAGTTCTATGATGCCACTTAGTTTTGCAGAGGTTGGCCAGGAGGCGATAATTCGCAAGGTCGGCGGTGCCCCCGAGATGCGCAAGCACCTCGAAGACCTTGGATTCGTGGCAGGAAGCGTCGCCACGGTCGTCTCCACCATGGGAGGCAACATCATTGTGAAAATCAGGGAGACCCGTGTCGCAATCAGCGAGGAAATGGGCCGGCACATCATGATCTAGGAGGAGTTTTTTCCATGAAGACACTAAATGACGCCAGCATTGGCGACACCGTCAAGGTGGTCCGCCTCCACGGCGAGGGCCCTGTCAAGCGCCGCATTATGGACATGGGCATCACCAAGGGAGTCGAAGTCTACATCCGCAAGGTCGCCCCCCTCGGCGATCCAATCGAGGTCACCGTCCGGGGCTATGAACTGAGCCTCCGGAGGGCCGATACCGAAATGATTGAAATCGAGTAGGCGCAGGAAACAATCCCCCGTCCCATTGGCAAATCTCCAGGCAAGATACTCAACTGCCGACTTTTTCCACATAAAGACACGATATGGAATCCATTAGGAAGACAATCAGAATTGCGCTGGCGGGCAACCCGAACAGCGGAAAGACCACGCTCTTCAATGCACTGACTGGCTCAAACCAATTCGTCGGAAACTGGCCCGGAGTCACGGTGGAAAAGAAGGAAGGACGCCTGAAAGGGCACGACGACGTGGTCGTCACGGACCTGCCGGGCATCTACTCGCTTTCGCCATATACCCTTGAGGAGGTGGTGGCCAGAAACTATCTCCTGGGTGAACAGCCCGATGCAATCCTCAATATCATCGACGGCACCAACCTCGAACGCAACCTCTATCTCACCACGCAGCTGACCGAACTCGGCATCCCCGTGGTCGTCGCAATCAACATGATGGACATCGTCCGCAAGGAGGGCGACAAGATCAATGTCGAGCTGCTTTCCAAGGAGCTGGGGTGCCCCGTCATCGAAATCTCTGCCTTGAAGGGGGACGGCATCAAGGCGGCGGCCGAGGCCGCAATCGAGGCCGCAAAACACGGCAAGACCATCCCGATGCACAACTTCTCGGGCCCGGTGGAACACGCAATCGCGCATATCGAGGAGGCTTTCCTCCATACCATGCCAGAGGAAAAGCAACGCTGGTATGCAATCAAGATCTTCGAGAGGGACGACAAGGTGCTGGAGAGCCTCAAGATCCCCGCGGACAAGTATATCCACATCGAGAACGACATCAAGGCAGCCGAAAAGGAACTGGACGACGACAGCGAGTCGATCATCACAAACGAGCGCTACGTCTACATCGCGGAGATGCTCAAGGGATGCTACAAGAAGAGGCGCGTGGGCGGCCTGTCGACCTCCGACAAGATCGACAGGGTCGTCACCAACAGGCTCCTGGGACTGCCCATCTTCGCGGCCATCATGTTCTTCGTCTACTATGTCACAATGGTGACCATCGGCTCCTTTGCCACCGACTGGACGAACGACTGCCTCTTCGGAGACGGGTTCCACCTCTTCGGCATAGGCTCCGCACAATACGACGAGGTGGCGGAACCATACGCCGAGGCCGCCGCGGTCGTCGAGGGATATGACGCATACGTCGAGGAGAATGGCGAACCTGCCGCCGGCAGGTTCACATACGTAGTCGAGGACGAGGATACGCTTGCGACCGAGGAGGTCGAGGCCACCGCCGAGGACCTTGCCGCCGCCAGGAAGACCCTGGAGGAGATCGGGGAGGAACCCGACCCCGCCGACTACGGCGTCTGGATTCCCGGAATCCCGGTCCTGGTCGGAATGGGGCTTGACGCAATCAACGTCCAGCCCTGGCTTCATGGGCTGATTGTCGACGGAATCGTCGCCGGTGTCGGCGCGGTCCTGGGCTTTGTCCCCCAGATGCTGGTTCTCTTCCTTCTTCTGGCCTGGCTGGAGGCATGCGGCTACATGGCTCGTATCGCCTTCGTGCTGGACAGGGTCTTCCGCAAGTTCGGGCTCTCCGGCAAGTCCTTCATCCCGATGCTGATTGGCACAGGCTGCGGCATTCCCGGGGTCATGGCCTCCAGGACAATCGAGAATGAGCGCGACCGCCGCATGACAATCATGACCACGACCTTCATTCCCTGCGGAGCCAAGGTCCCCTTCATCGCGATGATCGCGGGCGCAATCTTCGGCGGCGCCGCCTGGGTCGCCACCTCCGCGTACTTCGTCGGAATGGCCGCCATCATCATCTCCGGAATCATGCTGAAGAAGACCAGGATGTTCGCCGGCGACCCCGCGCCATTCGTCATGGAGCTCCCCGCATACCACCTGCCCACCATCGGCGGCGTCCTCCGCTCGATGTGGGAACGGGGATGGAGCTTCATCAAGAAGGCGGGCACAATCATCCTGCTCTCCACAATCCTCGTCTGGTTCACTTCGTTCTTCGGCTGGGTCGACGGCTCCTTCCAGATGCTTGACGAAACCCAGATCAACCACTCGATCCTTGCCGGAATCGGCTCCTGCATCGCCTGGGTGTTCGCGCCTCTGGGCTGGGGCAACTGGCAGGCGACCGTGGCCTCCATCACGGGACTCGTGGCAAAGGAGAACATCGTCGGCACGCTCGGCATCCTCTACAAAGGCGCGGGCGACGAGAATCTATACGGCAACATCGCACAGGCCTTCTCGCATGTCTCGGGATACTCGTTCCTGGTCTTCAATCTTCTCTGCGCACCCTGCTTCGCGGCAATCGGCGCAATCCGCCGGGAGATGAACTCAGCCAAGTGGACCTGGTTCGCAATCACATACCAGTGCGGCCTCGCATACGTCAGCTCCCTCATCGTCTACCAGGTGGGATGCGCATTCACCGGCAACATCCACCCCGTCGGATTCGGCTTCGCGCTCGTCGCATTCATCGCAATCCTGCACCAGCTCTTCAAACCCTATAGGGAATCCACGAAGCTGACCGTCAACGTCAAGTAATCCACACCCCACTACCGAGGAACACAACAATGCTCGTTTGGCTCAAGGCAAATCTGGGAACAGTCCTGGTGTCGTTGACACTGCTGGCGATCGTTGTGTCTGTCATTGTCCACAGAATCCGCGCCCGCAGGAAAGGTCACACCTCCTGCGGATGCGGATGCAGCTGCTGCGCAATGAAGGACGTATGCCATAAGTGAAACGGTCGTCCATCCCCCTTGCCGCGGGTGGCATTCGCCCCTCTAGAAGAGTGCCTTCGCGAACCATGTCACATCGTGCCAGCGCCCATTCTTGAATCCTGCGTTCTCAAAGCATCCGACACGCTTGAAGCCGAGACTCTCGTGGAGCCTTTCGCTGGCGGAATTCGGGGTTGTCACACATCCGTAGACCGTGCGGTAGCCCCGGGACTTCAGTTCGTCAATCAGACTGGAGTATAGCGCGTGTCCAAGTCCGTTGCGAAGGTGGGCTCCGTCAAGATAGATTGACAGTTCGCTTCCCCACTGGTATGCGGCACGGTACCCAAAGGGGCCTGCGTAGGCATAGCCAATAACCGTGTCTCCTTCCAATGCGACAAGATATGGATACTTTGCGAGAGTCTCGGCAACCCTCGCCCTGAACTCGTCAGGCGAAGGCAGGACATACTCGAAGGTAATCGGCGTGTCAATGTACTGGGCGTAGATGTCCAGAATGGCTGGGGCATCGTCAATTGTCGCTGAACGAAATTGCATTGTCGTAGTCTTTGGAGTCGTAGGGCGCAGCGCACCGCCGCATGCCCCCAAAAAGGGGAGGGTGGTTCCCTCGATTCATGTCGAACCAACGGGCGTTGCGGTGAATTTACCACGTGCGTGCGCTCCCACCAGCATCAACAGGCCACTTGTTTTCTGGACGCTCTTCGCGGTGATGGCGGGATTTGCCTTGCGTTCAGGTGCGAGTGCCTTGTGCCCACGCTTGAAAAAAGGTTTTCCGTGGTATAGAGTACATCAACTTTCTACCTAGGAGCGGCCCGTAGCCGTTTTTCTGCCGCGTTTGCTGCAGATGGGGTAGTTCGGACAACTCGCTTGACATTTCACACCATTTCAACATTCCAAAGGAGCCTTCACTATGAAGCGAATTCTCAGCTTGGCCTTTCTAGCTGCCTTCTGCCTTAGCATTTCAGCCGCGGATCTGTATGTCTCCCTCTCCACTGGCAACAACAAGAACGACGGCAAGACTCCGGCCACTGCCCTCAAGAATATCTTCAAGGCTCTCGATATATGCGAGGCCGGCGATGTCATCCATGTCGCCGAGGGCAACTATCACGGCAAGATGAACTGCGGCGGCCTCGAGATGAAGAAGCCCGTCAGCCTCATCTGCGGATACTCCCCCGACTTCGCGGAACGCGCCCCGATGCGCTTCCCGACCATGCTCCGCCCCACCAACAAAATGGTTCCCACGGTTCCCGCGCAGGGAATGCTGAAGATTGATCTTCCCAACATCCCCGCAGATTCAACGATCGTCATCGACGGCATGATCTTCGACCAGACTGACGCAAACTCCTACCACGGCACCGAGGGCAAGCCCGAAGGCTTCAGCGAAGGCATGCTGACACTGCCTCCCGCAAAGGGCACCAAGCCGAATGTCTCACTGGCGAAGGACATGCTCTATGCCAAGACCAACGGCACGCTCGTCATCCAGAACTGCCTCTTCCTCAACGGCAGCAACAAGAATGCTTCGCTGCTTATCGGCCACAAGTCCGGCCAGGTCAAGGTCCTCAACAACGTCTTCATCGGCAACCGCATGCTCTCCTGCGGAGTCTCCACCACCAATGGACAGCCCTACCAGGTCGAGTTCGAGTTCGCATACAACACCGTCCTCTTCACCTGGACCAGAACCAAGGCTCTGGACACCATGGGGTACGGACTGCGCTCCGAGGCCGGAGTCATCGCAAACATCCACAACAACATCATCGGACTGAACACCATCGCCGGATGGGACAACACAAAGGGCGACCCCTCCAAGAAGAAGATTTCACTTGACAACAATATCTTCTTCCTCAACAAGGCAGACGGACAGGTCACCATGAACAATACGCCAATGGGATTCAACGTTGCTGACGACAGCTTCGACAGCCTGGCGGACATGGACGGAATGGAGAGCGTCGAAGGAAACCAGAGCCTCTCGGATCCCTCGCTCTTCGCAAATATCCTTGACCCGGTCTACCTGAACGCATTCCTCAGCCTGACGGTCTCCGAAACCACCGACTACGACCCCAGCTCCCCTGAAAACCAGTTCCGCGCCGCCCTCGGAATCAATACCGTCGGCAAAATCTCCACAAAGGTCTCCATGTTCGCAAATCCGTATCCATACGACAGCGCAGTCAAGTTCTTCGGCGCGGTCCCGGGATTCGGCGCCCAGGAGATTAAGTAATATAACTACTTGAATACAAGTAAATTATAGCAAAAGCCGCGGTTCGCAGGAGCCGCGGCTTTTTGCTAGGCCATGAGCCCCACGCCTTGCCCCAGGATAAACGTCTTGGACACTAGTGTCCCGTTAAAATGAGGAGATAATCATTATTAATCGAAGAACCCGGGCAGGAAAGGCGTGCCCTGTGCTTCAGGGAGCGACAGCTCGCTTCTCTCAAAGGGTTCACGCATGGAGGTCTTGTCGGTCAGTGAGACGCTGAGTATCCGAAGCATCTCGGGGTATTATTTGAAGGAGGTGTCCTCCGTGAACATGATTTCGGCATCTCCCAGAATACTATTTGGCAGCCATCGCCTCCATCTGACGCATCTGGACTTCAGGTTTTGCTTCGTCCTCACGATGAAGAACGACTCCAGCCGGTTGATACGATGAAGCTTGGCAAAAGCGTTGTAGCCCCGGTCGAACACATAGTACGAACCAGTCTCGTACGGGATGGCCGGAATGGCCCTAGAGTCGTGGCCGGATGCCGCCGTGATGTGGCAGAAAGAAGGCACATGTGTCTCCAGGTCGCAGGGGACACATGTGCCTTTCACCCCCCCTTTGTGCCTGCGGAATCTTGCCCAGTGGAAGAGCGAGAGGCACAGGGGAATGGTCGTTGAATCGAAGGCGTAGTGGACTACTCCGCTAAATTGCGATTTATTATCCTTCTTCCTCGGCAATCCATTCACATAATTTCTGCTGTAGAAGCTTTGCATCAGGCAGGTAGAGTTTGTATTCCGCTGCATAAATGTTTTCGTTCTCCGGAAGTGTCATCTTCACAACGGCATCGCTTTTTTCCTTGCAAAGCAGAATGCCAATGGTAGGATTCTCATAATCCTGCTTGACGCATCGGTCGTAGTAGTGGACATACATCTGCATCTGGCCGATATCCTGATGGGTCAGCGTGCCCGTCTTCAAATCAAGGAGCACGAAGCAGCGCAATAGACGATTATAAAAGACCAAATCCACAAAGAAATGCTGTTCCTCGAAGGAAAAGCGCACCTGCCGTCCCATAAAGGCGAAGCCGTTGCCAAGCTCCAGTAGAAATTCCTGAAGGTGACTGATGAGACGTCCTTCCAGTTCCGTTTCCGTATAGCTGCATTCTGTCTTCATGCCCAAGAACTCCAGGACATACGGCTCCTTGAGGACATCCTGCGGCTTCGCGACGACATTTCCTTTTCTGGACAACTCCATGACTTTGTCTTTATCTTTGCTTAAGGCGACCCGCTCATACAGGGAACTGCAGATTTGACGGTTCAGCCACCTTACGCTCCAGTTCTCCTTCGCCGCCTCAAACTCATAGAAACGGCGCGCCAATGGGTCTTCGACACGAAGAAGCTGGAGATAATGCGACCAGCTTAGTCTAAAAGATGGCAGCGGAAGTTTTTCGTTACCAAGGCTTTCCTCTGCTGTTTGAGATTTGGCAATCGCCGATTGCCAAATTTGCGTCTCTCCTCCATCTGGCAATTTGGCAATCACAGATTTCCCATTTCCAATGGTTGGAGAATAGGTTTGGTAAAACTGGCGGAAAAGACGTAAGTTTCTGTAAGAAAAACCCTTTCCAAAGCGTTCCGTCAAACGGTCCGACAGTGTCTGCAAGGTCTTCTCCCCATACCCCGCGCGGTGTTTGCCCTTCTGTTCATCCTCCACAATCATGCGCCCAATTTGATAGTAGCAAGTCACCATCGCAAGATTGGCAGTCCGCGCCACATGGCAGCGTGCCGCCTCAATGATCTCCGCAATGCGCGTGTAAAGCGATGTATTCAATTCTTTCGTGATTTCCGTGCTCATTTACCCTGCTCCTATCATGGGTGCGACAATTTTGGATGCGGTGCGTCAAAAAAACATAACCGCTTTTTCTGCAACATAATACTTCTACCTCCGACACATCGATTTCTCCGGACATCAACTTCGGCAACAGGCTGTCACGTAGAGTTGAAAGACGGTTGGGTTCAGCAGCGCAATCTAGCATGTGTTACATGTTATTCAGCTAGAATAAAACAAGTTATGATTTAATCAGCAGACACTAATTATTCAGAAACCGCGAAATACACGAAACACACGAAATATGGATATTCAGAGTGACCCCGCTTCATTGACAAAATGATATTCGTGGTTCTTTCCCCCGGTCGCGCTCAAGCGCGCCATCCACGCACTTTTCCCTCCTCCCTCTTCCCTACTCCAAGGTGACACACGGCGGAATCGCCGTGGGGGCGCGCCCACGCGCGCCATCCACGCACTCCCCTCTTCTCCCTCCTCCCACCTC
>OQWM01000096.1_pt1 | contig 44704 bp, 53 predicted proteins | sample 1691531 | NCBI WGS metagenome assembly OQWM01 (sample SAMN03418257, study PRJEB22391) | human gut metagenome | biome: human-gut; feature: organic feature; material: feces | host: Homo sapiens | place: Tanzania | collected 2013-01
AATGGATTTCTTTGTTTTCTGGCGATATGTCACTGAAAAAGTTGCATATCCATAGTCTTGGCTCGCAATCACATTGGACAAGCACCTTGTCAAACGGCTTCAAGTCTGTCGGGTTGAACTTCGGACCCTTGAACTTGCTCCAATCGCGTTGGTCTTTGGATGGGAATATGACGCATTCAGCCTTTTCTGAACAAGAGTACCTACCATCAGAGAAAAGAGATATTTCTTTAATCCCAAGCGCTTTTATAATTATTGGAATAAATGATTCCCCTGGTATTATTTCCTTTTTTATTTCTACCAAAAACACATCACCCCATACAGGAGACCAGAATTTAGTCCCTGCCGGACAATGCTTCAAGATCTCACAGAGATTAAGATTCTCGTTCATAACTTTCTATTTTTTTTACGATTCAACCGAAATTATGTCCTTACGCCACAGGTGGTAACGTAGTCTAACCGTCTCGGCAGCCTCTTCCGAAGACTTTTGCCTCGACATAAGCTGTCATCGTTGCGTCTAATACGCTTTTTCTGAATGTTACTTTGTAGTTCATTTTCCTTTAGATTTTTCGATTACTTCTATTGTCTGCCACGTCATCCATACCAGCGCCGGAATGCCGAACACCTTTTCAAGCCGCGCTGCGTATGCGTGAGTTATTTCTCTTTTGCCAGTGCACAACGCATTGAACGTCGGAGGGCTTATCTTCACCTCATTGGCGGCCTGCACCTGTGTCTTGCCGCTAAAAAAGATTACCTTCTGTAAAAAAATCATTTAGTTTCATTTTTCGCTTTTGATTCTATTGTAATAAATCTTCATCTTGAAACGCCTATAAGACTTCTACAAAATCCCCCTTATCAAGTTTATACCAAGTGTCCTCCTTTATCTTCTCTCCGTCCACATACTCGGTTTTTACACAAATAGGGACGTTCCTTCTCTTTTCCTCTGAATATCTCCACTCTGAAAGGGTAATCCAGGAACCTTTCTTTGCTCTTACGGCGGAATTGTTACCTGCACAACAAATAACACTATCCTCTCCAGCGCTATCTATCTTTGCATAATCTCCGCTTGAACCTATCCTTGCAGAATATCCGCTTGAACCTATCTGCGCATAATCTCCGCTTGAACCTATCTTTGCATAATCTCCGCTTGAACCTATCTTTGCAGAATATCCGCTTGAACCTATCTTATTCTTATCATTATTACCACTAGTTTCTTCAATGACATGCATTGGATTAGTGATTTCCTTAATCCACTCCACTCCCGCTTTGAACAATCCGGCAAAGCCAATTTCTGCTACAACCTTGATTTTTGAGGACACCTGCTTCTTATCGTCCTTTTCGATTAACCCTGACTGCTCAACCTTGCAAAACCTATTGTTAAGAACATCTCCATAGAAGTCAAGAACATCAAAAGGGTTCTCGCAAGCATGGAATCCACTATTGCAAATTGACACCTTTTCTTCTACATATTCTTTCCCAACTTCATACTGAAAACCTCTACAAGTAAGATCTTTGTTAAAGCCTTTATAGGCAATTACTTTTTCTTCCATATTTTTTTTTACATTTTTTGATTCTATCTATCCGAATGATCCGCCCGAACCTCATATCCTTTACAGGATGGTTGAACTTCGCGAAGGTGCAGAAATATTCTGCGAGGTTCGGGCTTATCTTTCGGACATACAGCCATCGGCATTCAGCGCAATCAGAGACTTTCATTGTTGTCGATGGTCTCGTATTCGTCCGTCGTACCCAAAAGCTTCCATGTATGCTCGTTGAGAGGAATGCACTGCTCGTATTCGCTGCCAAGACATTCATACGAATAACATGCATTTTCTTCATAATTTTGAAAAATGTCAAACTTCCAAGATGTGTCCGAATCTCTCACCAACACCTTGTCTCCTTCCTTAAACGGGCACTCTTTCTTCTTTTCCTGTTCCGCGTGTATAAGTTCCTGCTCGTAGTCCGTGAGGATGAGTTTGAAATCTCTTACTAATATGTTGATTGGTAATGTTAAAACTTGGGAGTGATTTTTCGACAGAAACACTACTTCGCCAAGTTTCGCGGCGATGTCGTAAACAACTTCGGCGCCGGACATACAGCGGACGCGGTCTCCCACTTTCCAGTCTTTGTAAGTCTCCGGATCGCGCGGGACTATTTCCAGATCGTGCTCCTCCGCCCATACGCTAAAATCTTCTATGATTTCGCAACGCTCGTAGTTTCTTGTTACAATTTGGAGACTGCTATCTAAAGATTCATTTTCTTTCCAATCTGAGAAGACATACACCACACATTCTTCTCCTTCTTTCGCAACTTTTAGATAGCCTGTCATTACTTCGCCCTCATCACTTTTCGCCTTGAATTGCAAATTATTGCATTTTGAAAAATCGTATTTCATGATTTCTAATCTTTTTCGTTGATTTCCTTAATTGTAAACCAGTCAATGTCGTGTTCGCGCAACCCGAACCACTCTATCACGTCCTCTTTGGTTGCGTCCGGCTTGTCGTAGGTCCTGGTCAAGACCCTGCCGTGTTCCGAGAATGTAGCCTCAAACTTCATGACTACCTCCCTGTTGAACCATAGCCGCCTGTTCCCCTGTCGCTCTCGGAAAGGCTGTCAGCCTCCTCGAACTCAATCGCCGGATAAGGAATGATTATCATCTGCGCGATTCGGTCGCCCTCCTGATAATGGGCAAAGGCGCTCTGCCGTATGTCCGTAATGTTGAATTTCGCGGTCACTTCACCTCGGTAGCAGCTGTCCACGACACCGACCGAGTTGGCCATCATAAGGGGCTTGTTGCTCACTGAACTGCGTGGGAATATAAGCCCCACATGGCCTTCGGGAATCTCGAACGCCAGTCCTGTATGGCAGACTATCTGCCGCTTCGTCCAGTCAATTTCCTTGCTTGTGCAGTACAGGTCGAAGCCTGCATCTGCCGCGTGCGCCTTTGTCGGCATCACAGCATTGTCATTTAGTTTCTTTATTCTTACTTTCATTTTGTCAATCAATTCTAAAAACTCTAGCACCTCGCTGAAAGCTTTGGCCTTTCCCCTGTAATAAGATTTCACAGGCTCTTGGTTCAAGAGGTTCTCTGCCGCATCCTCGCAGCTTTTCTTTCCGCGCTGGACATAATCCACAACGCGAAGCAGCATTTCTCTGTCCATTATATTCTACTCCTTAAAATCAAACCTCGCAATGTCCTCGTCGGCGAACCGCGTTCCCTTCTTCAGACGTTGCAGCGACCGGAAGACCTTTTCCATGCCGCCGTCAACTTCACCCCTGTCCACGCACAGCATCAGAAGCTGTATGACCTCCGCAGAGCTGTGGTTGAAGTCGTCGTATGCCTTCACGCCGTAGCTGCCGAACGTGCAGTCCTCGATATAGGGCTTCAGGTCGCGCTCGAACCAGTACTCCGCAGCCTTTGTCTTCTCCGCGTAGTTCTTCATCCCGCAGATTATGTCTCCATCTCCGCCGGTGGTCGTGGCGTTCACGCCCTCTGCCTTGAGCGCCGCGCGAATCATCACGTCTATCTGCACCGTCAGCAGTGACAGGGCATTGGACATCAGGAGGCCGACCTTGACCAGGTCAGGAATCTTCGAGCCTGCGACGCGCTTCCATGCCCTGTCGCGCAGTTCATGCCTGAAAGCCTTGAGGTTCTCCTTGGCCTGTTCCTTTGTGATTTTCTTTTTCATTGTTTTGCAATTTCCTTAAAGGCTAGATATAAGTTTATCTAATATTTTTTCCTTAGTTTTACACGATAAAAATCGCGCGATAGGAAGGGTTACCAAGAAAACCGTCTTTTCGCTGTTAGTATAACTTTCAATGTCCTTCAGAATGTCCGTGTCAGCAGTTAACAACTTCACAAATGCTGACTGCAACTTGTCTTGCTTGTCAATGGTCAGCAAACTCTTGACATTGTTGACAATCGTTCCGTCCTTCAGGACCGCATAAAAAATCTCATCGGACGAAATCATCCTCGTTTCTTTGTTTGTCTCCATAATTAAAAATTGAATTGTTATTTTCTGTTTCTTCTGCCGTATTCAGCTATCAGCAGCGCATCGCACACTGCAAGCGTCAGCTTCTGGTCGGGGAACAGCTGCTGCGCTTTAGCCTTCAGCCTGTTCTTCCATTCGGTCTTGCCTACGCCCCTAGAAGTCCCCAGCTGGTACGTCTTCTCCCATTTCTGCGGCGTGACGGTTTCAGTCGGAATCTTCAGCGCAAGGAGCGCCATCTCCAGATGTCCGTAGCCCTTTCCGAAGTTGAACATCGCCATGCCGCCGTTGCCCGGCATACCGCCGACCTTCTCAAGCGTGCAGCACGAATCGTCCGCGAACTGGCGGAGCGTGTCAATCAAGTCCTGCGGCGTCTCCGGCATTTTCCGTAAAAAAATTACAGCGCCCGAATCATCGAGCACTGCGATACCCCCGTTTGTCCCGGGGTCAATCCCTATGTGTTTCATCTTGCTTTGTTTTTGTATCCTTTTTTGAAACAAACATTGTTTTTCCACTCTTGAGGCGGACCTGGTAATACGTCACCTCTGCGACAACCTCTCCGGATTCAGTTCCGTTGACGGTCTTCCATTCTATGGTCATGTCTTCAGAATAATGTGTCTTTTTCCTCCTCCGGCGTCCCGATGAAGAGATTCCTGAAGATGTAGAACAGGCAATCCACGACGATCGAGTTCCCCGCCATCTTGTACTGTTGCGAGTTGCTTATCGGCTTTGCATCGGGATTGTCCTGGTCCTCGGCGGGCGTCAGCTCATTCTTCAGGAACTTTGTCTGCTGAATCTTGTCGATTTCCTTTTCCCTTACGCCCATCAGTCTGAAGCATTCCCTCGGCGTGAGTTTCCTTATCCTCAGTCTTTTCCCCTTCAGTTCTTCGGGGAGATTCATAATCAGATTTGCATCCATATCTGCTTCGATTAAATAGTTGTCTTTTTGTACGGAAGTGATGGTGTTAGAAATTCCGTCGTCGCGTGGTTCATATTTTTTTATGCTGCTTCGCGGAAGCCGGATTCTATGGCTTTCATAGTCCTTGCGTATCCGCTTGCCGTATTCATTCCTCACTGGTCGTAGTATCGCTTTCATAGAACTCTGCTATTAGTACCTCCCTATTCAGTCCTACAGCCCCTACTTGCGCGTGAATCGTATTGGTGACGTCACGGAGGTTGAAATGCTCAATCCACCCTGCATTGTTCCGCGTCCTTGACAATCCGAACAATAATCTTCGGTTCGAGACCGCCCCCCCCCACATGTATTGAGCGCAGGAGCGATCCCGCTAGGTGAGTACACCCTGCCTCTTTGCGGGTTCGTGAAATTCTTTTCATCCGTTACGAGATTGAGTACCTGTATCAGTTTCGGTTCCTTCATAAACTAAAAACGCGCTTCCGCATTGGCTGGTAATCGCGGGGATGATTGCCCCCCCCCTGAATCACTCTGCCCCTACGTAATTTCGAGGTCGGATAGGAGCAGTCGAAAACTCCTTTGGGATAGACCTCAATGTATCCCTTTTTCGTCGTCTGCCGTATCTTTAGAGGAATCATCATAAATTTCCATTATCCCTGTCGCGCCATACCCTCCCTTGTAAAACATGTTCGCAAGAGAGGACTGCTGGTATTGGCTTTTAATTGTCTGGCTGCATCAGTCAGGAGCATTAAGGAGTATTGTCTTTTTCATCCGCCATGATTGTTACAAAAGTCTGGCATCGGTACGACACACCTACCGTTATCGTCCCTGCAATATCCGAAACGGCTTGATTGTAGGCGTCCAGCCATACCCCCCCCTAATAGGGACCTTGCCGCTTTCAAGCAGTCTATGAAGTCTTTGTCCTCCCGTCTGCATAGTCAATGATGTAATTGTCCGTAGGGCCTACTTTCCAGACGTTCGCCCTGATGCACCCTGCCACACTATGATAGTGTTGTCTGTCGGTGCAAGAGCCGCTTTCGCCCGTAGGCAGCTTGCTACCTGCCCCCCCCTTACAGGGTCTTTCGGCCTTCACATGAACCCCGTCCCTTTCCTTTCGTGGTTCTCGTTGTGGGCGAGGAAGCCCTGAATCGCCTTGTCGCTGACGTAGTATTTCTCATCGACCTCCGGCTCCAGGACGTCAAGCAGAAGCTTGTCCAGTTCAAACGGCTTCGGGAAATGGTAGATGCCGCTGTCGTTCAGGATGCTGACAAGGAAGACCCTCTCCCTGTTCTGCGGAACTCCGTAGTCCTTCGCATTGAGGACCTGCCAATAGTTGGTATATCCGTAGGATTCAAGCTCGTCCATCCACTTCGAGAACAACGGGAAGAACTTCTTTGACGTGAGGGCCTTGACGTTCTCAAGCAGAAGGAATTTCGGCTTCTTCGTGAGGACCGCCTTGCGGATTTCCCACAGCAGGGAACTGCGTGTTCCAGAACCCTCTTCTCCGCCTTTTTGTAGTCCGGCATTGCTGAAATCCTGACAAGGCGAACTGTAAGTGAGCAGGTCAAAATCAGGGACATTCTCCCAATCCACTTTCGTTATGTCGCCGATATTCCTGTCGGCCCATTGGGGATATAGCGCATTGTGCGCCTGAATCGCGTACTTGTCAATCTCCGACCACGCCACGAGTTCGTAGGCGAACAAGTCTGGATAGGCTTCCGTAAGCCTATCCAGACTTAGGCTCTGGCTGTCATAGCCGCTGAAACATGTGCAAACTCTTATCTTCATATCATTTTCTAAATGAACATCCCTTGAACACCACGATGTCAAGCATTTCCCTGAACCTGTCGGCGATACGCACGCCGTACTTGTCTGTTATCTGCTGCGGTGTGAGGTTCGTCGTTATGACCGTGTATAATTGATTGTCGTAGCGGAACTCAAGCAAATCCACGATAGGATTCGTTATGTTTCCGTAGTCGTTCCTCTCCGCCGGTTCATTGCCGAGGTCCTCTATCGCCAGGAGCCTCAATCTCTGCGCCTCCTCCCGGTATTCCGGCTTGCATGATACCAAGTTCTTTGCGCTGACTACGAGCATCCGAAGATTGATGCCGTCCAATTTGTCCAGCTGCGCGAAGTACTTGACTGCCTGTGCAACCGCGCGCGTCATCGTGCTCTTGCCGTTGCCGCACTGCCCGCTGAACATCAGTCCGAATTTCCGCGAATCGGAGGTGAGGCATTCAGCGACACGCGAGACAATCTCCGCCGTCTCCCCGTCGAGCTGCGGTTTCCCGCCCCTGGAAGAGACCTCCGAGCGGACGGCGGCCCTCAATGCCTTTTCGACGTTCTCCTTTGAGCAGGGCAGCCTAAAACGACTTGTAGTATTCCTCGATCGGCACATCCATAACGTCAGTGCTTCTTCGTCTATCAACAGTTTGTTTATCTCCATTGCCGTTGTTCCTGTTTATCTCGTTCATGTACCAGCGAAACTCGAATCCGCGCCAGGCTCTTGTGACCGCCATGGCGATGCATTCGTCCGCACTTACGCCGTTGGCTTTAGCTTTGTCCAGCTCCTTCTTGACCGACCTGAATGCCGTGAGCGTATTCACGCCTCCAACTTTAGCCCTTACCTCCAGCCAATCGGAGGCCGTCTGTTCAGACACGCCCTCTGCCACAAGGGCGGCCTCGAAGTCGAACCTCTCTTTTCCCTTTTCTTTTTTGGCGCAACTTTTTTCTTTTGGCTTTTCTGCTTCTATGGAAGGTCCTGAAAAATCAGGCTTGTCGCTCTCTTTCTTTTGAGATAATACGATAGTATTATCTTTTTCTTTATTATTATCTTCTATATTTTGTGTGTGAAATTTTTTCACAGGGGGTGTGAAATTTTTGCACGGGGTGTGAAGTTCACGATACACAGCTTTGTAGTCATAGAACGTGACGCCGTTCACCACCTTCTCGATCTTCTCGATATAGCCTTTCTCTTCAAGTTTCTGGAGCACGTCAATGATAGTCCTTCTGCTGCACTTGCACTTGTTTGCAAGGTATTTGTGCGTTCCTGAAAATACGGAGATTCCGTCCTGGGAAAAGCCGTATATGATTGCGAACGCGAATGTGCTCCTCAAGTCCAGATCAAGTTCAAGCATCCAATCCTGGACGACCGTGTAACCTGTTTCCATCTCCTAAAATTTCAAAAAGTATTGTTCAAAAGTCTCTATCGGGATATAGCGCGTCAGTATCTTGTCGAGGACAGCCCTCACGCCGTTGTAGAGTTCCCTGAATCCCGTCTCGTCAAGTTTCTCGAAGGCTATCGACTTCGGTCCCTGCACCCAGTCCTTGAAGCGCGGCGAATAGAACTCCTCATAGTAGCCTGCCGTAATCTCCATGCACTTGCGGAACGCCTCCTGGCTGCCGTGGAACTTTTCGGACCTCACGGCTTCCGGAAGGAACTCCCACGCGGTGCGGAGCATCTGGAAGTACAGCCTGTGAAACTCCGGATTCCTCACGAGCTTTATTTCCGCCGTATAGGTCTCCCCGATGCGGAGCCGGGCCTTGCCGTCATAGTCGGCGTCCGATTCCGGAACGAGGAAACCTCTCGGCGTGTTCACGAGATTCAGTTTCATGTCTACTCGAAATAAGGCATGTCGTTGTCTACTTCCTGCGCCGACCTTGATTCAGAGACGCCCTTCTTCGTGAGGAACTGGAAATTCATCACCTTGACTTCCCAGCTCACGACCTTCTGTCCGTCCTTGTTGGTGTAGTCCCTCTGCACCATAGGTCCTTCCACGTAGATTGAATCCCCCTTGTGCAGGTGTTTCTCTACGGTGTCCGCGGCGTGTCCGAAGAAACGCAGCCTGAACCATGTGGCATTGTCCACGTACTGCCCGTTCTTGTCCTTGTAGTTCTCTGTGACGGCAAGGGAGAGATTCGCTATCTTGTTGCCATTCTCGAAATTCCTGACCTCGGGTTCGCTGCCCACTCGCCCGATCAGCATTATTTTGTTAAGGTTTGCCATTATTTGTAGGGTTTGAATGTTATACTGCCTTTGACGGCGGTTTCGACTTTGTATTTTTCGTATATTTCCGGATTCTTCTCCTTCAGCGCTTTCGTGTCAAGCGAAATTCGCGTGGTTTCAGCCCTCCTGACGAACTTTCCCGTCTCCCCGATAACTTCGGTCAGGTTGTGCTCTTTCATGTGATTGTAGAGCCTGTTCTGAATTTCCGAAATAGCCTCTTCCGCCTCCTTGATTTTCTGCTTGAAGGCCGCGATGCTTTCGAGGCTCTTCGTGAGCGTCAGCTCGTCGGATTCCGAGATGATTTCCGTCACCGCCGTCTCCAGAGGAATTTCCGTAAACTCCTCGCCTTTGGCCTCGCAGCCTATCAGCCTCTCGACCTCGCTGTCAGGCAGCCTGTTTATCGGAATGAGTTTCGCTTTCTTGTTGCGCACGTGGATGCAGTACAGTGCCGGGACCTTGATTCCGGGGTTCTGCCTCTCGAACAGGTACGCGCAGATTGACAGCTGCCACTCAAGCGCGTGCGTGTGGACCTCCGAAGTGGTCTTCACGTCCGCAAGGGAGTAGTCGTCAAGAACCTTGTCAATGAAGGTGGCGACAACCTCGTTGTCGGAGACCAGGTACTCCGAGCAGAGCACCTTGAGATTGAGCTTCTTGTATGCCTTCAGATTCTCGTCCTCGACCACCGCCTCGCCGTTGTCGTAGTCCTCCAGTTGTGAATGGATCGCCGTCCCCTTTGCCGCCGCCTTCGAGAGGACTTCCGGCGAGACAGTGCCGTAGTCAGGCGAAAGTCCGTGCTTCGACATGAGGGACGTGACGCCGATGAGCATCCTTTCCCCGCAGAAATAGCTATGCGTGAGTTCGTCGAATATGACCCCCTCACATTGTTTCAGTCTGTTATCCATTTGACCTCCCGTTCTTCGGGTTTACCGGAGACATCGCTATTGCCCTACGCAGTTTCTCGTTGGAGCCGAACGCCTGTTTCCATCTGTCCCATGCCTCCGTAAGTTCCTTCGCGTTCTTTGCCTCGTCCACGTCGCGCAGCGCGTCGGCCAGTGCGAGGTCCTCTAGCGCCTTCGTGTCAGGTTCTGCGTCCGCTTTCTTCACAGGGGCTGCCGTGGCCGACTTCTTCGCTGTTTGCGGTTCCTCCACCTGCGAATATTTCGTCCTGTCCTTCGCCCAGTAGATGTTTGCGCCGAATCCGAGCTTCTTGCAGGCGACCGAAATCGCGTCAGTCTCCGCCATCTTGAAAGCCTCGTCGTTGATTCCGTCGCCCTGCCCCTTTCCGCACTGTTTCGAGCCGCCTATGCCCTCGATGGGTGCAGACCACTCGTTTGTGCCGGGGAACTTCACGAACATTTCGATTCTCACCCACGCGGACGATTCGTTGGCGTCGCGCTCCACCCAGCGTTCCAGTATCTTTGTGTACCAGCCGATCCCGCACGGGCCGAACAGCTCCGTCAGGGTCTTGATTCGCCACATCGGGTTTATGTCGGTCTTGCCCTTCAGCTTCCCCGCGGTGATTTCTTTCTGCGCCTCCGCCGGGACTTCGGCGGTACGCTGATAAATTTCCAAATTGTTGTCCATATTGATTTTGATTATTCGTTTCCCAGACGCGCCTCTTCGCGGAGATACGTGTGGCGCATTATCTCGTCCAGCTTCTCAAGCGCGGCGTCCGTCTCGTACGTGCGGATATATCCTTCCGTGAAACACGAGAACGGCATTCTCTTTGCCTTCTCCAGTCTCTTCCTGTCCGCCGTAGTCATGGGACGTTTGACCCACTCCTCCCACAGATGGATGAGCCTGGTGTTCTTCGGGACGATGATGCGTTTCTCAAGCCTGTTGGCGCGCGCAAGGTATCTGAAGAGCTTCTCGCAGTTCTCGTAGAATACCGTCTCCTCTTCCCATTTCTGGTCTCTCGCGTTCCACACGAGCATGACCGCGGACTTTCCGGAGTTCATGGTTATTTCTTCTTTAGCTTTTCCACTTCCGACATGGAGATTCCGGTCCTTGCGCCGCGCTTGATCTTATGGAGACGCCCTGCCTGTATGTATCTGCTTATTGTCGCATTCGCGACACCGAGGTATGCAGCCGCTTCGCCGCATGAAAGCACCTGGTCGGTATCGCACAGCATCTCCAGCTCGTCAAGCCGTGCCCGCGTCTCGGCTATGAGCGTCCTGACGCGAATGTTTATTGCCTGTGTCATATTGTATTGATCTTTGATTGTCGAAAAAAAGTGGAGGCTAGAAAAACATAAAACCTATGAAGAAATTCTCGACTAATGACTACCCATGCCTCCACCATACACGCCTCACGGCGTCTTGCGGGGAACTCCGGTCACGACCCGGACGGGAGAAATACCTTGTCCGATTTAAGCTTCCTCCAGACACCACTGTGTCCCCCAAGCACGCGGGATCAGCCGCGTGAAACATTGACAAAAACATACGGTATCTCACCGCCCGGCCTTCCTTTAGGCCGTAATTGAAACTATTGAATGATTGGGGGCACCGGAAGGATTCGAACCTCCGAGCGTTGCCTATTTCATCCGGTCACTGCCAACTGCCGGAGCTTCGGTGCCCTGCTCTTACCTGTAGACTAAAAATGAATAAGGGGTGCGGCATCACTGCCAACCCGTTGTCGGAGGGTACGGATTCGAACCGTACTGCAATCCTGGGCTTTCACCTGACCGCGAGGCTTTTGATGCTTTAGTCAGGCTATATGCTCCGCGGTGCGCCACAATCCGCGGTTTGCCTCCGATGACCCTCCCCGAAGGGACTATCCAGTACCGGACGGGGAGGGGTGCAATAACCAGAATCAGCATTGCTCACCTTCACAGGCTTGCTTCTGCCTTGGGTTTTCTTTTAGTATGGTTTCCTTGCTTGGTATATGCTTGTCTGGTGCGTAACGTGGTCTTGCCGCCCATGCCACGACCTCTCCGAACTCCGACACGGAGAATTTCCCGTCGGAACAGAGGCGCGAGAACGCGGTCTTGTATCTCTTTCCGTCCGCGGTCTTTATCGCGACCAGCACGGACCGCCCGACCTTCGGGAGCGCCCTTTCCACAGGGACCCACCTGATTGACTAGTCTCCGGATTCCTCCAGTCTTATGCGTCTGTAATGCATCGCCGTCCATGCGTGGGCGAAATAGGCCGCAATCGCGGCGCATACCAATGATGATATTATCGTTGCTATCATGTTTTCTTGATGTTTTTATCGTTCTTCGTTATCTTCTTTCTTTGCTATCTCAAAAAGGCATATCGACATCGTGCCGCTGAACACGACAAACAGAAAGTCCGCAAAGGTGATTGTAGCTTCCACGGCTATGAGGTATGCGACAGCTGTTATCGCGAACGCCCATGCGAAGAGCTTCGGGTAATTGGGTTCTTTCATTTCTTTTTCTTTAACATCTGCTTCATTTTCTCCTCCCCTTTTTTGGTGCGCAGGAGAATTTTCGCCTTGCGTCTGCCCTCGTCGGTCTCGAACCCGGCGAAATAGCTTTCAGTGAAAGCGTCCGGCGGAAGATAGCGCGCCGATTCGAGAAGGAACGCGTCGCGCTGCGTCATGCACTCCCCCGGTTTCGGCTTCGGGGCCTTGAAGAAATTGCCTATGAGCTGTTTCTTGTGGAGCGACGAACGGATTACCGTATCTTCCGACCTCATATTGATGTAGGATGCAATGGAACGGCATGATTCCATATCCCTGACTGATTCGAATACGATGATGTTAGGTCCGTCGTCCAGCGATTCGAGCAGCTTTGTCCACTGCTTCTTCTCTAGATATTCTCTGTTCATCCTGTATATTGATTTCTGTTTGTTCCATAATTAAGGCAGGGAGCTGCAACCCCCTGCCCTGCTTGCCCGAAAGGGCTTCCAAAACATTATAGTGACACACGAAAAACTACTCTTCAGACGGCTTGGAGGCCAGGCCTTCCTGTTCGTCGGCTTCATCCGGAATGTCGATGTATTCGTACTTGACGAACTGGACTATTCCCGAAATGAGCTGCGCCTTCTGCCTTGACTTCTTTTCCGTCTCCTTGACTTTGCCGTAGAACGCCGACAGGCTGTCAGCCGTGACTGTCATGAAATACGAGCTTGCGATTACTTTCACTTTGTTGCCCATGGTATGCTGGTTTATCTGGTTGTATATGCACCTCTCGTCGTTTTCGCGGAGTTGAGACCGCAGTACGCCACTGGTGGTGTACTCTCGACTTAATGCTGTACCGACATACGCACTATGCAAGGTTTTGCGTACCGGCTGCCTCGGTTTTCTCTGCATCCGCAGGTGTGCCCGTTCAGGTTGTCATGTAGGCGGCTATCCCACGCGGACTGACACTTCGTCCGCACTTGCTTTTTTACCCTCCTTGTACTGGAGCGGGATAAAACGTCAAAAGTTTTTAACATTTGATTATGAATTGATAAATAGATTTCATATCTTTGCCAATGAGTTAAAGCGAAAGCAAAGAGCCATTTGGTTGGCAGGAATCTTTTTTATCTTTCCGTAATTGTTTTATCTGATTGCAAAGATATAAAGGGAAAACTAGATTATCAAGGGTTTTGTAGATTTTTTTATCGAGTTTTTTCTTGATATTTTATTAACTTGTTGATTATGAACGGAGAAGCCGTGAAAAAAATTTTGAAGAGTAAGGGGATGAAATTAAATTCCCTTGCGATTCTTTTAGAGGAGACACCGCAAAATATGTCCTCATTGTTAAATGTGGCGGACGTCAAGACTGGTCTCCTTGAGAGAATCTCCGCGGCCACGGGAATCCCCATGTCGGAGTTCTTCGGCGAGAAGTCCTCAATATCGGCCACGATGCACGGAGGAAACGGCAACAGGATGATGACGGGTGTCGGCAACGTGATGGGAGGCGGGGATTCCGAGCTGGTAGCCGCCCTCAAAGGCGAGATCGAACTGCTGAAGGGCATAATCGCGGAGAAGAACGCGGACCTGAAGGACGCGAACGAGAAAATCAACAAGTTCATAGATTTGTTGCAGAAAGTGACGGAGGCGAAAGTGTAGAGAGAAGAACACTAAAAATACCATACGTTATGGATGATGACAGTTATGACGGCCTAAAGAAATTGATTGAAAACACTATCAGGGAAATTTTTGAAACGGACGTAAAGCCGGTCCTGATTAAGATTTACCAGGACGACAGGGAAATGCTCAAGGAATCCGAGAGGAGGATAAACCGGACGAACGAAATCATAGACAAGCTGGCGGACGCCTGCAAGTCGGTGGAGAAGGCCTATACGTCACATGTGAGTTCATTGCAGTCGTCACGCGACACCTCGCAGAAAGCGAATGTTGAACTCGTTAAGACTTGCGAAAGGCTTTCCATGCGTCTGGAGAAGATAGACGACGCGAACCGAAGACGGATAAAGGAACAAAACAACAGAATATCCGCCCTTACGAAAGAGGCCAAGGAAGCCAAGGAACAATATAAAGAACTACAGAAGTCGTATCTCCGCATTGCCGAGGCCGGAAGCGTCAAGCAGTCGGGGAACGTGATGGAAATGAATGTGAATGGGAAATAGTTATGACTAGACGATTAACCTCACAAAGCGATAAACTAAAGACATGCCGAAGGTAAGCAAGTTGCGCCCACAGGACGCGCAGATAATGAGGACCATAGTAGATGTGGGCTGCTCCGGTAGCGTCAAACTGGCTTCGCTCCTGATTAACACATACAGTTCTTCCGTGTCATCCGTCCTAGCGGGGAAGAGTGCGCTCGACCCGTACCTTGGCAGGATACGCAGGGCCTTCCCGCTGATAGACGAAAAATTCCTCGAAACGGGCGAAGGCAGCCCCGGCTACCTGTCCGCCGTGCAGACAAAGGACGCGCTGGATGCCGTAATCAAGGAGAAGGACGGGCAGATCGCGCGGCTCACACGCGAAATGGAGACACAGAGGAAAATCATAGAGATGCTCTTGTCGAAGGATATAGAATAGAGACAGTCTCAAACGGTTGGCCTCATTTTCTTGAAAGCCGCACGATGTTTTTGATTACCGATAATTTGTATAACTTTGTGAAAAACAGTATGGTTATGGCATATAAGGCATTGGACATAGCAAGGAAGTTAATCTATAAAGCACAAAACGATGAACCAAATGGCGGTGACAGAATGACGAACCTCAAGCTTCAAAAACTTCTGTATTACCAGCAGGGGTATCATCTTGCATTCTTCGATACTCCGCTTTTCGATGACAAGATTGAGGCATGGATGTATGGGCCGGTCGTACCGTCAGTATATGATGTATATGCAAAATACGTCGCCTCGACACTTCCGGAAATCAATGAACAAATACAACTTGCTGACGAAGAAGAGGAACTCTTCAATGAGGTCTATGATGCCTACAGGGAGTTTTCTGCAATAGGTCTGATGAACAGAACGCACTCCGAGGCTCCGTGGCGTAACGCAACACTACACGACATAGGGGCCGTAATTACGCAGGATAGCATGAAGTCCTATTTCTTGACGAAGATACGATAACATGTCAAGAAAATTTCAATTAAAGAAATTAAGCTCGCTTACATGGAAAGTCATAGGTACTTCGGCATGTCAGATTAGAGAATCCCTGAAGGTGGTAATCAAAGAGAAGGACGAGAAGATAGCCAGTTTCGTGAACGAGAGTACGAGTCCACTTTTCAGCATTGTAGTATGAAATCGACTGAATATCTTAAACCAAAAACAATCTGATAAAGTTTATATCGAAGCAAAATATGTTTAATAGCAAAAGTATGAAAAAGTCAATCTACAAAGTTGTGTTTCTGTGCACAATTCTGTCCCTACAGTCTTGTATCGGATGCAGCGATCAAAGTAGTTATAACTACGATGAAAATTATTGGAACTCTGTTGGGCGGGAACAGGCATTAAAAGACGCCGGCTTAAAAGATGCGGCAAAAATTGAAAGAAATTCCAGATTAAACTACTTGAGGGGCGGGGGATATACTTCTCCAGACGGAGGAAGGCAAATACACTTTAAGGGTTCTAAAGAACAACAAGAACAACTAAAAAAAATGGATGAATTAGGTTGGTAAATTATAGACAGATAGAAGAAAATGGCATCGTTAGCAGCACTCGATGCAGTGGCCGTAAGATAAGAATCACTTGTTTGGAATGTGGGCATAAAAAAAATGGGAGCCATAGTAGTTCCCATTTTTTATGTATCTATGTATATGATTACCTTTGGTTGAAGAAAGGGTTTGACGCCAGCATGTCGGCGTTCTGCTCTTTCGTCACCCTTATGTATTTCATGAAGTTCGCCTCCGTCGTGTGCCCCGTTATCAGCATACATTGCCTCAAAGGCACTCCAGACATGTAGAGCAGCGTGGCCCCCGTCCTCCTCGCGGTGTGGCTCGACACCAGCTCGTACTTCTTCATGCGCTCCGTGACGTGCTGCGCCCCCCTGCTCCTGGTCACCAGCACGGTCTCCGTCATCCCCGCCTTCCGGCACACCTCCTTTATGCTCTTGTTGTATTTCTGCTGACAAATCACGGGTGCGTGCCCCCCGTTCCTTTCCAGCACCTGGACCACCCTCGGGGATGCAGGTATCACCACGTCGCAGGACGTCTTCTTCTGGACGAAGCGTATCTTCCCGTCCCTTATGTCCTCCATCGCCAGCCGCGAATAGTCAGAGAACCTCGACGCGGTATATATGCCGAGGATGAAGAGGTCTCGCGCCTTCCTCTCCATGCTCAACGTGAGTTCCAGGTCCCATATCGCGTCCACCTCCTCCTGTGTGAGGTACACGGTGTCCGCCTGCTCCTGGACCTTGCGGAAGGTCATGTATTCCGTGTTGGTGTGGTACTTCAGCTTGAAGCCCTCCGACATGACGGTCTTCAGCCGCGCGATTATCGTGGCCTTGTAGTTCACGGAATATCCGGCCTCGTCCATCTTCTGGTTGAGCCGGAAGAACCACGCGCTGTCGATGTCGTTCCAGTTGTCCTGCCGCCCCATCATTTCGCCGATCCTCCGCCGCACGTTCTCGTTGTATCTCATTGTGGACCTTGGACGCGCCGCCCACTCGTCGAAATACGCCCAGAAAGAGACCTTTCCGGAGGCATTCTCCCCTATCGGGGTATAATTCCCCAGATTGGACGAAAGGACGTCGTTGACGGCCTTGATTATGTCGGATTCCGTGCTGTACTCGTCAAGCCGTTCCTCCAGCGCCAGGAGTATCGTCTTCAGCTTCTGCGAATCCTCCGGGGACGTGGGCCACTGCCTCCCGTTCTTCGGCCGCTTCCAGCGCGAAGTGAGCACGGATATTCCGGTGTATTTCCTGTACACCTTGCCGTGGTGCGTGATGACCAGACGGACCGCCGACCGTTCGGCATTGTAGTCCTTCAGATTGAAATTAATGTTCATTTGTTCGCATACCTAAAAACCGAGCCAAAAATTAGCACTTTTTCCCGAGGGGGGCAAGAAAAGGGGCAAGAAATTGCCAAAAATGTTTGATTTTTTCGACTTTTTTGTGAAAAACATTTCACATTTGCATCCTTGCAACGTGCTGATAATCAGGCGTAAACCGCTGTAAACCATACCAGTAGCAATACCGATAGCTTGTGTACCTAAGGGAGCACTGAAAACGCCATTCTACGCCACTCTGTGGCACATAGGGGCAAGAAAAGGGGCAAGGTTTTACAAAAGACCTTGCTTCTTTCTTTATATTCGGGGGCAAGGTTTCCCCTAGGGGCAAGAATCTCAATGTTCCTTTTTACCCTTTATGCAAAATATTCCATAGCGCGCTCCGACAGATTGACGGACTTGTTGACGATATACCTCTCCGTCATCGTCGTGGACGTGTGCCCCATCATTCCCGCCAGCTGGACCAGCGGCACTCCGGCGTTCGCAAGGTTCGTGGCGAACGAGATCCTCGCCGTGTGGCTCGACACGAAAAGCCACTTGGGACCCTCCTTCGTCTCGCCCGCCGTGTGCGTCTTCACTTTCGCGAACACTTTGGCCTTGTAACATATCTTCTTCAGCAGTTTGTTGTATGTCATGAGGGAGATATACTGGTCGTTCGCCTGGACATAGGATATGAGCCGCATGACCTTCTCCGGGCACGGGACTGTCGCCTCGGTGCCTGTCTTCTTCGCCACGTACGTCATCATGCCCCCGGACACGTTCGATTCGCTGACATCCATCGCGTCTGATATTCGCATACCCGTATATGCGCCTATGAGGAAACGCGCCCTCACCAGGCTCTCCGTAGGCGACAGACCCTCCACCGCCTCCACCGCCTCCAGCTCGCGCTTGTTGAGCCATGTCTTGACGGCTTTGTCCGCCTTGTTCTTCAGGATCTTCCGGTAGTCCTTGCATACCCCCCTCTCCTCGTCGTGCCTCGCGAGGAAACCCTTCATCGTGGCCATGTATGTCCTCGCCGACGACGGCGCGCACGTCTCGCGCAGCTCGTCACGCAGCGTATATATGCCGTCCTTCCCCATGAGCGCCGGCCAGTCGAATATCTCGCAAGCCTCCAGATGCTTTATGAGCGCCCTCGCCTGCCGTCCCGTCTCCCTGATTATCGCATCCCTCAGTCTCGGCACGATATTGGTCACTATCGGGCGTTTCGGTGCTCCGGCCTTGCGTTTTGCCGCTTCCGGCGGCGTTTCCTCCGGTTCGGGCGGTACGGCCACCTTGTTCTCCAGCTCAATGTCTGCCCTCCTGGCCTTTTCCGCCGACCAGAACCATTCGTACACTATGCCCTTCGTCCTGTGCCGCAGGCTTATTGCGAAGTCGTGCCCCGTCCCGTCGTTGCACTCCCCGATCATTTTCTTCGTTATATACGCCGCGTCCTCTCCGGGAATCCCGGCGTATGTCGCCCGCGAGAACCTTCCTCCCCTGTCGCGCCTGGTGTAGACGCAATAGTCCGCGCTCCCGTCCGCCGCCACCTCGTCGATAGTCATAGGGTGCGACCTCTCCATCATCCATTGCGCCGGGTTCTTCTTCCGTTTCTCCGTATTCTCCCTGATTCTCGCAAGCATCCGCCTGTCTATGTCGTCCGCCGTCGTTCCGTCAAGGATTTCCGTATCGTCCGGTCGTTCGGCCGCGTCAGGGCATCCGTCCGGCTTGCCTGTGGCCTCCTCCGGTTCGTTAGTGCATATCGAGGCATCCCCTTCGTCCAGTCGTTCGGCTCGTTCGGGGCATGTGGGGGTATTTATAGTCTTTTGGCCCGTTGGCGTCGCACTTGTCGACACTTCACACGTTTCGCCTGCCGTCTCCGTGTCCCTTTCTGTGCTTGCGTCGATAGCAGCCTGAATGATAGACAGCCGTTTTTTTAGCTTCTGTATCATCCTGTCAGATTTTGCGGCATCTGCCGAAAACTTGTCCGGTATCTGCTCCATGGTCTCCTCCTCCGCCTTTATCTGCTCCACGGTGGCGGCGGCCTTCTCTTTCAGTAGCTCGGTGTCCTGCTCGCCGTTGAGACAGAGCACGGCATCGGAATGCAAGTTTACCACAGGCATTATGACAAACTCGCTGCCGTCATCCGCCTTCGCATATACGGGGCAATTCAAGTTCTCGGCCCTGAAATAAATCGTATCTATGCCGTACAGATCCAGAGCCGCCAGAATCTTTGAATATTCCGCAGAGTTAAAATACACGGTCTTTCCTGTTACATTTATTGACACGTAGGCACCCACCTCTGCCCCCGGGAGTGCCTGCACCGTCTTTATAACCGCCCCCGCCTTCTTTCTGTCAATCGTGACGGGGATTAATTCGTTCCCGGCCTCGCTTCTATAAGGTGTGAAAATGCCGTTATAAGGTGGGTATTTTTTTTTGACCTCCCTTCCCGAAGCGTTGTCAAAGGTTTTTCCCTCCTGGCTGTCCGGATAATCAAACCGGCATTTCGCAATCGTTCGCGCATCCGTGGCGACAATATAGCCGCCTTCGTAGTGCTTTGCGTGGAAATAGGGATGGCGTCCCTTCTTGTCGCCGAACTTGCTCGCAAGCTTTATGATTTTCTTTGTGTCCATGATTTGTTTTTTTAAGATTGGCGGCCGGAGTTTCTTTCGAAGAAACGGCATCGCGCCCGTTTCCGGCCTGTGGCAAATTAAGTGTTATCCCCCCATTATTATACTCATGCCGATCCCTATAGTAAGCCCGAGAATCGCGGCCACCGCAAGCCCCACAGGGTTTACCTTCGGCGTCTCCTCCCCGTCCCATGCCTTCACCTCCACCCGTTCGGCCTCCCTTACCCTTTTTCTCGACTCCAGAATCTCCCTGCGGAGTTCCGCCGTATCTATCTCCAGGTCCAGGCCCTCGTCGCTGTCCCTCTCCTCCTCCGTCATATTCTCAATGTAGATATTATTCAACTTATATTGCGCTTCCTTCTGGGTAACGGAGCCGGTGGCCGCTGCCTTGATTTTAGCCTGAAGGCGCATGACGCGTCTGTCGTCCTTCAGGGCTTCCTGAATCTCAATGAGTCTGCGATTCTGGTCGCTGCCTGATTCGTTCAGCAGCCGTTCGGCCCTCTGGACCTTTTCTTTCATTTCCATGTCTGTAAATTGTTATTGATTGGAGCCGCCTCCGGTGTCGCTCCGGAAACGCCCACGCGGGCGGCGGCTGGTTGTTACATATTGAAAGGGTCGCAGGCTTCGCACTCTTTCAAAAACTCGTCCCATTCGTCCAGGTGACCCCCGACGCCGTTATCTAGTCCTGGGTTGTCGTCGTCAAATAGCCAGTGCCAGAAATTAGGATCGCTTTCGGCTGTCAGTTTCACCCACTCGGCAAAATTGGCCGTTTCGCCGTCTTTTGCGCAACCCCTGTAATTTTCCGCAAGGGTTGAAAGTTTGTAATTTTTTATCATGTCAATAAATTATAAGATGTTTATAAATGATTCATCAATAAATTCATTTTTCCGATTTCTCCACATAGCGCCGGGGCCTTTCCTTGCAAAAATAAGAGCTTCGGCCGTCATGTCGGCATTGACCCTAAAAATAAAGGACGTTTCAAACTTGTAGATTTCCAGACGTTCGGCGCCTCTGCCGGTGATCGCGCACCACTGAGCGGGGGTAATGTCTGAATAATAATTTACTATCCGTCCGGAAGTCTCGGCCCTGTCCGCCTGCAAAACCAGTTCAACGCCTCGCACGTTGACGCGAAGCGCTTCGGGGTTCTCCAGTTTCACAGCCTCGGCAACCGCTGCCCTTTCTTCTATCGCTGTCCCTGCAAATTCGGCACTAGTACCCGCCGGACATCCGGCATATTTGGACGCGCTTAAATCTCTAATAACGTTTTTTGACCCGTTTACAAGGCCGTAAATCTGTGTTTTCATATCACAAAAAAATGGTTTTTAGTGCCTCCGGGAGTTTTCGAAACTCCGGCATCGCGCCCGGTCGGAGGCTGTGAGATAGGTAATTTTATTTTAAAAGGCCAACCGTTTAGCGATCTTTAATATCAGATTAAATGCCTGATGACATCCGCGCGCCTGAACGTCTAGCCATTGCTCCTGCTTGTTGGGATTTCGCAGGCCGTGAATCCCGGTAACCTTTTTTAATTCGGAAGGCGAGCAAAAACGTTCGGCGATCCCTTCGTCATAGATTAACAGGCAACCTCCCCAGCTGTAAGCGCTCCAAGATTTAGCACCATTTAGGCAGGTTTTCTCTAGTTCTGGAAGCTCAACGACTGGCGCCCAGTCTTTCACCGTCTCCAGAATATCCAGCGCCGTATCACGCACGCCGCGTGCCCATGCTGAACGAGGTTTTACTGTTTCTGAAATTGTTTTGTAAACTTCTGAAAGATTTACAGAATTTTTTACTAAATTTGCCATAGTTTTATAGATTTGTGCCCTGGTGTTACGTCGTGAGATGTGCTCCAGGGCTTTGACATCTCGCGGGGCTAGGTCTTTCCTTAACCCATTACAAAGATACGAAAGTTTTCGGAATAATCAAAATATTTTGATATTTTTATTTAAAAAATTAAATAAATTTCACATCATCTAAAATTCTAATATCTAGTTATTTATAATATCTTTAATTTCTGTAAATTTGCGGTAGTCCGAAATATTTTAATGATTTCTGAAATATGCCAAAACTTTCAGATCGCGAAAAGATTTGCGTAACTTTCGCCGCGCTGCAGGAAATTACAGGCGTGAAAATAAATTGGGCGCAGATTTACGCACAATCACGCAACAAGCAGATCGACGCAATTACGAACAATCCAAAACCAAACAGCGTTTCACTGTGGAAGAATACGGCAAGCGTTGCCAATTTCTTCGCGGCTTCTGTCGAAAACATAAACAATTTTATAAACCGCGAAATCGAGAAAGCTAGAAACAAACTTTTAGACGAGATCGAGCAACAAGCGAACGCGACCGGCTGCAGTTCCGGAGACCTGACAACCGAGATACAACCAACAGACAACAGCACGCGCGATCGGCTGGGGGAAACTCTTTCGAGAATTAGGCGTAAAAACTCCGGAATCGCAGAGGATTTCACCGAGCGCGAAAATCTCATCAACGCCCTGAATGAATTAGCGATCAACGCGAAAGATTCGCGCGAAAAAATTGACACTTTGAAAATTATCGCCGATTTACAGCGCTTCAAAGACCTGGCGAAGCAAGAAGACAACGAAATCAAGCGTTTTTACATGCCTTTGAAGTGCTCCGATTGCGTTTTATATCAGAAAGCAAAAGCAAAGCAAGAACAGAAAACCAACGCTGATGGTATTTAGATTATATGTATAATCTAAATTGACGTTCTGGAAAGCGCAGAGAACTGGCGAAACACAGGCCTAGACATTACCGGGGGGGGGTGGGGAACAACGGCCGGGACAGTGGAGCGCACCCTATCCCTCGAATTTTTTTATTTTTTTACGCATTTTCACGACACACGATGTAACTCATTGATTATCAATCTTCCCGCAGTTCCGCAGCAAAAATGAAAAAGTATTTGTAAAAACACAAAAGTTGGAAAAAATTTTCGAAAACACCTGCGGTTCTACGGCGGCATTGATACACAATAACTTACGAGCCTCAAAAAGAGGGAAGAATGTGAAGTTAGCAAAGATAAAACGTTATAACATGGTCAGTAAAGAAGAGCGAACATTGCGTCGGCTGTACCCCGGGAGGGAGAGTTTCAGCGACGCGGAGATTGAGATTGTCCGCAGGATTCAGCGGATGGACGACGATGTCGAGGTTCCTGGTCGGTGTGATGTTGTTCCTTACGTGTTTGTTCCCATTGGCGGGAGGATTCGCGTGAAGGGGAAGGAGTATGAATGTGTGAGGGCAGACGCGACGTTGTTGCCTGCGCAGGCGTGTTCAGGGTGTGCGTTGCGTTCCGGGAGGGTGCAGTGCCTGAAGTACCAGTGCAGTCCTTTCGACAGGAGTGACGGGAAGTTCACGTGGTTCGTGGAGGTGAAGGATGAGTAGTTGCCGGTTGTCCTGCATCAAGGAGGAGCTTTCTGGGTTGTTCTCTGGGCTGTCGTCGTCGTTTGCCGAGGCTTCGAGGATAAGGTCGTCGTCTGACAGGGTCGACGCCTACGTGTCTGTGTTGAGGGCAGCATTGTCGTCTAGTTCGCTGTGCTACATCGGCGGGGAGCTGATGTGCTGGGACGGGAGGGCTTACGTGCGCCTGCCGTTGAGGGACTTGCAGATTGCCGTGTCGAATCTTCTGCCTTCTGTGGGTCTCGGAGCGACTGACATACGGAAGATAGGTGACATGCCGTATTCCGTGATATACGAGAGGAGCATGGACGAGGACACCGGTGCAGTGTCGTTCACTGACTGCATGTACGACATATCCAGCGGGACGAGGCTTGCGCATGACGCTTCTAGGAGCGTGACTTACGAGCTGGGCTATCCTCTGGGGGACGGAGGGTGCAGTGAGTGGGAGAGGTTCCTGTCGGAGGTGCTGCCAGATGCTGACGAGAGGGCGTGTCTCCAGGAGTTCTTCGGGATGTGCTTCGTCGACAGGGGAAGGCTGTCGGTCGAGAAGATGGCGATGCTGATAGGTTCGGGAAGCAACGGAAAGAGCGTGGTGTTCGACGTCATGAAGGGTGTCCTCGGTGCCGACAGGGTGAGCTACATGTCGCCTGACCAGCTGATAAACGAGAAGTCTCTCGTGAACGTGAGGGGGAAGGTGCTGAACTTCTCCCCCGACATACGCAGGGGCGCGTCTTTTGACAGCGGGCTGAAGGCGCTTGCGAGTTCGCAGGACGTCCAGGGTTGGGAGCTGTACAAGGGTGCGGTCGTCGTTAGGTGCCCTCCGATAGTGTTCGCGTTCAACGAGCTCCCGCGGTTCAGAGACGTGACCGACGCGTTCTTCAGGCGTGTCCTTCCGTTCGGCTTCGATGTCGTCATACCGCATGACAGGCAGGACAGGGGTCTTGCTGCTAGGATCGTGGCAAGGGAGGCCGGAGGCGTGTTCCTGTGGATGATGGAGGGACGGAAGAGGCTCGTGGCGAACGGAGGGGCGTTCACGCCGTGCAGGAAGATTGACGGCATGATAGCCGAGATGAAGGGCCTCGTGAGGTCCGTCGAGTGCCCCGTGAGGGACTGGCTTGATTCGTCGTGCTGGTCTGAAAGGGCGGAGGACAAGGGGCAGAAGCCCGAAAGGGTGTATGTGACAGATGTCTTTGACGCTCTCGGCGGTGAGGTCCCGAAGGACGCGATAACGAGGGAGATGACTTCCATGGGCGTGAGGTCGGGAAGAGGATACGAAAGGTATTTTTATTTATATAGGAGGAAAGAAAAATGAAAGTAAAGGACGGAAAACTGAAGTTGGACAAGAGGGACGTGAGGATAGGGAACTTTGTCGTGACAGACGAGGAGAGCCACTACAAGGTGCAGGACATAAACGGGCAGATAAGCCACAGGTTCGCAAAGGAGACGCTCATAGGGCGCGCGCTGCCCGTGATGCTGAAGCAGGAGGACAGGAAGTTCCTTTCTGTGTGGATAAGCGCGCTGTATTCCGCGTTCTCCGTCGTCTCTGACGCGAAGTACCTTGAGGACGTGATAAGCGCCGTGAACGCGTGCATCATGCGCCACAAGGACGACTTCTACGGCGGGAATGTCGTGTCTGACGCGGAGGACGAAAAAATCCTCAGGGAACAGAAGAAGCTCCATGAGGATTACGGGTGTGTGAAGAAGGATGCGGCGGCTCAGTCTTCGGAGTAGACGGGGAACGTCTGGCAGACGCATCTCGGATGCACGGGCACGACTATCTGCGTAATCGGGTAGGTGTGCATACAGACTTCATCGCAGGCGTTGCACGGGAAGTCGGAGGCCCTTCGGACCCCGTACCTTTCGACGCCTGCCTTTGCCATTTCATTGATGGCGTCATAGCAGTATGCGTCGTTCACTATCCCCTCGCCGACGAGGGACATCGACGCGATTATGGAGTTCAGCAGTCCCGGTTTCCTGTTGAGGTCGCCTTCAGCAAGGATTGTCGCCTCGTAGCGCGTGTCCGCGAGCGCATCCGCCCAGTCCGGCATCCCGAAAGGATTGCCGACATAGCGCATTATCCGGTTCTTCGTCTGCTGTTTGTCCCATCCGTTCACGAAAGAAATCGCTATCCACCCTTCAAGGATATACCGTAGACGCGAGCAGTGCCTGTCTAGTCTCTGCTGCGCCGTCATGCCGTTCCTGTCCCCTATGGCATAGGCGACGGCCTTTCCGTCGTCCTCGTGCGCCATTCCTTTCGCCCTGTCGCTGAAGTCTTCCAGGAGCGCGTCGGAAAGGATTACCAGGATTCTGTTGACGTCCCTGTCCAGGTCTCCGCTCTTGTCGAAGGTGAACGCATAGCCGTAACTCCTGTACGGTTCGCAGAGGGTGAGGATCACGTCAATCTTCTTCCTCAATTCCGTTTCCACGTCATTCCGGCATTTCGCCATCATGCGCACGAGCTCGTCAAGACTGCGCATTTCCGCCTCCGTTTCTTGCGTTGTTTATGACATTCAGGCTTTGCGCCTGCTGTTGCGACGCGGCGTATTCCTCGTGAGCCTCGTTGATTATCCTGTCCCATTCGTCCGCCGTGCCGTAGCCCGATTCATAGGCGATTTCCGAAGCGGTCTGCTTCGAGAGCACGCCGGAACCCACGAGCTGGACGATCGAGTTCACGGTCTCCGTTTCCGACATGAAGATGAACGGAGTGAACTCTGCCTTCACCTTGAGCGATTCCATGTCGGAGACTTTTCCCGTCTCTATGCCGTAACCATACTTGAACAGGCGGACGGTCCTTGTGAGGAAAATCTGGTAGTCCTGTGCATCCTCAAGCGCCTTGAGGTACGTGTCGGCGAACAGCATCTTCACTGTCAGCGAGGACATGTCGGCACCGGACTTGATTTCCGGCGTCTCCACGGCGAAGGACGAGCGCATGATGTTCTTCTCCATGATTTCGAGCTGTGCGGCGAACGATGCCGACGCGTCCGCCGGCTCCAGGAACCCGACTTTCGCGTTGGGGTCCGGGGAATCAATCCTCTGCGGAGTCCCGTCGAGGCTCGCCTTGACGTCCATTGACTGACCTAGGGCATATAGTATTCGCAGCGCATAGGCGGCATTATTTTCACAGAATTGCGATAATGCCAGTTCGTAACTGTCTATGAGGTCTTGCGATGCTGACCAGAACGGCATTCCCTTTCGGTGATAAGCCACAGGACATTCTAAAAAGCCGTGTGGCATAGGGCTGACGTCCACGCTCCATTTTCCGTTGTCAGTTTGCTTATAGCGCATGTATGAAGTCTTGTCGTACACGTCAAGATAGTTCGTTGATTGGCCGCTGTCATCCATGGAAGAGTATAATCTGCCGAACAGTGCGAGTTCGCCCGTCATGGGGTCAAAATGAGGGTATAGAATATCCCCTTTCTCGTAGTCAAACGAACGCCATGCAAGTCTTTTGTCTGATAAATAGAAGCACACAGCACAATCAGCCACTTTCCCGTCGGCGGAAACAGCATTATGCATAGCCACCTCCATATTCTTCTCCTCCCACCCCTCGCGGAACCATGATAAGTTATCCTGTTGCTTGCCTAGGCTTGCGGCACTCTTTATTAACTTCATGCTGACGTTATTCCCTATAAGGGCGGTCAACCTCTTTGTGTGAATCCTCTGCTGGAAAGCGATTGCGGTCCTGGAGCGAATTTTTTGGGTGATTTTTTTCTCCATTCCCTTAATGAGGATATTGGGATAGTATTTTATCGAGTTGATTTTGTGGGAATTGATGTCATATTCCCTCAAAAAATCCATCTGCGAATAGATGTCGTAGACGGGCGATTCAAGGGCCGTCCTGTCATTGGAAGTCCTGTTTCCCAGCGGCATCTTCGCGTTGGCCTCGGACATCGCCTCGCGTGGGCGAAGTCTTTTGAAGGCTGGCTTCACCATGATGTCGCCCGGTTTCATGGTAGAAATTGAGATTGTATACATATCGTTAAGGTTAAATTAAATCAAATCCTGTCCTTATCACCGACTTATTATTCTCAAAAAGGGGCATAACCATAAACAGGCCCTCCATAAAGTCCGGGGAGTGTCCTATTTCCTCTTTCATCTGCTGTTTTGAGATTATCTCGAAACGTCCGGAATCCGTGTCCTTGCGTTTCAGTATGAGCCGTTCCTCCATGAGCCTGTCGGCGACGGTGAACACGTTCCCTTTCTTGTCCGTGAACCGCCGTTCGAGGATTGTGGAATCAATGGAGAAGTCCCCGTGCTTTACGCCCTTGATGAATTTCTCGGCGGCCTCGGACTTCAGGTTGTTCCAAAGGCGCGGGTCTGAAGGCGCGGACTTGTTGTTGAAGCCCACGGCATACGGCAACGGTCCGGACAGCCAAAGGCCCAGTCCGTTCGCGTCGTAGGTGAAGTTTTCCTCCCTCACGCCGTTCTTGTTGAGGAAGTTCTTCACCAGAGGGACGACGTCGTCTGACGGGACACCGAAGAACGCCTCCAGGTCGCAGATGTGCTTTCCGTCGAACGCCCACAGGACGAAGAAGTCCCCTGCAAGTGCCACGTCCGCGGATGCGCGCATGTAGCCGTCGCGCCTTTCGGTATTGTTGAACAGGCCCTCCATGTCCTCGATGGTCATCAGGCTCGTCCCCATGTCCACGTCGCGCCACACGCCGACGATGTCGTTGGTGGTGCTCTTTCCGCCCCTCGCGGATATTCTGCTCATATACTTCGGGTCGGCGGCCTTGAGAATCTCATTGTCCTGGTACTCTCCCTCAATGAACACGAGCGACGTGATGAGTTCCCGCCAGTCCACGCCGGTGCTTATCTGGAGTTCCTCCAGCTTCACCCTCGCGCTAGGATTCCGGTAGACCTCGTCCACCGTGTTTCCCCATGCTATCTCCGTCTCCGAATCTCCGTACTTGAAGAAATAGCGGACCTTTCCGCTCCTTTCAGGGATTACGCGGTCGGTGTCAGGGTCGATGTACCAGTCGAGGAACTTTCGGAGCGCGTTGCTCTTGCCGACAGGGTTGCACGTGCAGACGCAGCGCGGCTTCACCCCGGCGGTCGAACGGTTGGACGTCAGCAGGTCGAACAGCACGTTCATGTTGTCCCTCGTGTGTTCCGCCAGCTCCTCTATGAGGATGTACGCCATCTCGACGCCCCTGAATCGGTCGGAGACCTTCTTCAGGTCCTGGAGGTGCTCCATGGTCATGGTCGCGCCCGTGCCGTTGAGGAAGCGCCATTCGAAGGACGTGTCGGTAGGGATTGCGAAATCCTTGTAGACTTCCTTTGACGAGCGCCATATACCGCGCTTGATGTCGTCGAGGTACTTTCTGAATCCGTACATGTTGACGCCCGGGTTGTCGATGAAGTTCAGCGCCTCGTAGAGCGCTACCCATGTCTTTCCTCCTCCCCTGCGTCCTCCGATTATCTTGATGTCCGCGTCGCAGAGCAGCACGGTCTCCTGGAAGCCCCTCTGCGGCAGGTAGTTGTTCAGGGTGCCGCTCTTTGTCTTCTTCGCCTTTCCCCTCTTGATGTCAAGGTTCTCCCGGCGCAGTTCCTCCGCGAAGGCGTTGGTGAACACCCTCTGTCCCGCACTCGCGAACACGGGGTCAAGACCCCGTTCTATTTGCATTGTTCTGCTCATGCAGGCAAAATTAAGATTTAAGAATACATAAAATTACCGCTGATTGCAATCACGTACAATCATAAGTATTTTTATGTATTCCTATTCGGATATATTTGTCTCGTAAACGAAAAAGATTGTACAGATGAGAGACAAGATTATCGCTGCCCTCAAAACCACATACGCGAATCTGGGGTTGAGTGACAAGGCTTTTGGCGGGGTTGCCTCAATACTTGAAAAAACCGTCACGAACGAGGAAGGTATCGCAGCAGCGGTCGCTGCTCCGGAAATATCGCTACTCGTGAAAGCCATCCAGGGCGAAACCGACAGCCTGCGCAACAAGAACGTGCAGATTGCAAAGGAACTGGAAGAGCTGAAGAAGCAGACGCCCGAACAGAAAGAACCCGAGGGAGAACCTGATGTCAACGCCAAGCTGGCGGCGCGTATCGCCGCGTTGGAGAATACCCTGCTGGAGAACGACAAGAAGGCGAAACGCGAGGCGAGACTGGCGTCAATCAAAGAGAAGCTGGTATCTGGCGGCTCAAAGAACGAGAACATTCTCGGGCTTGTGCTCAAGGATGCGGTGCTTGACGACAACGAGACGGACGAGACGGCGGTAGAGCGCCTCAAAAAGACGTACGACAGCACGTACAGGCAGTTCTACGGCAACGGCCCGATTCCACCGGCTGGCGGTGGCGGAGGAGCCGGCGACAAGAATCCGGACAAGTCGCTGATTGACACACTACGGAAGAACGGCAGTCTGCCGGGAGAAGACAACAACCATTAAAAACCAAAAGCAATGAAAAGTTCATTCAACACTTACGGAGGCGCAGTCAAAGGGTTTGGACAGCTCCATACCCCGGTATGGCTCGGCAACGTGCATCCTGTCCCTGTGGGCGGAATGCTGCCGAAGGCGTATCTCAAGCCCGGCGCACTCTACCAGGCAGGAATGCCTGTGAACATCACCGACAAGGTGCTGACCCCGTTCCTGGTCATGAAGGTCACCGCCGTGGCAAGCGGCAAGGTCACCGTCGATCCGGGCAACTACGGTATCGCGCCTGACACCACATGCTATATCCAGAAGGTCGGAAGCACTTTCGCGGAGAACGGCGAGGCCACTGCAATCACCGCCGTCGCAAAGAACGACAAAGACGCGACAAAACTGGACATTTCCACCACTCTGACAGTCGCCGCCAACGACATCGTGGTGATTTCATTCTCGGCTTCAGGTGCACTTGCGCCTAACGCCTACCTCTACAATGACATCTGGATTGGCGAAATCGACGTGGACGACGAGACCGCGGCCGCATCGGGCGCAGCAGTCCAGTTCCACGGAGAGGGTCTCATGGTAGACCGCACGCCTAGCGCCGACGTAAAGGCACAGATGGCCGCAGCCGTCCCGGGAGTTCTCCAGGTCAACAACTAACCATTAAAAATAGAAGATTATGGATAACTATACACCACAATTCTACGACCTTGTTTCCCGCGCGTTCGGCGGTGACGCCACGTCAAGAAGGCTCCAGACCTTCCTGGACGACGTGATGGCGCTCAAATACAACAGCCTCCAGCTCGACGGCTTCAAGTTCGCAAGCGACATGCAGCTCGACTACACCTACGAGCAGCTCCAGAAGGAACTCGGCATCACTCCGATGTCCAGCTACTATGACGTGGATTCACCTGCCGTCCCTAAAGCGGAGCAGGCAATCTCCGTCATGACTGGCAAGATCCCGAGAATGAAGGAAGTCATGTACTTCAACGAGGACAAGGTGCGCAAGCAGCTCATCCTTGAGAAGATGATGGCAGAGAGCAAGGTCGCCACACAGGCGGGAGAGAAATTGTTCGAGGTTGTCGACGAGCTTATCGGCAGACACACCAATTCCCTCACATACCAGCGCCACCAGATGATTTCCAAGGGCAAGCTGGTTCTTGACAACAAGAACAACCCTGACGGAACTATCCGTGCGACACTCAGCGCGAACGTTCCCCGCAAGAACATAACCACCCTCACGGGTGACGCGAAGTTCTGGAAGAACAAGACCTACGCGGCAGAAGGGACCAAGTCTGACCCTGTGCAGTCAATCATCGACTGGCTCCAGCCTATCCTCGACCTCGGCATCAAGGGCCACCTTGAAATCAACCTCACATATTTCAGAAGGCTGTTGAGGCATTCAAAGGTCAACCAGAGAATTGGGTTCAGCCTTTGGCCGACTTCTTCTACGGAGCAGGCTACCGGAGCTGCCTCCGTCCTTTCCGTATCGAAGAAGTCCTCCGTTCTCGAAGACCTCCTCGGCGTAAGCATCAAGACCATTGATTCAATATCGAGGGTCCTCTCCTACAATACCACGTCGAAGAGGATGGAAGCCGTAAACGCTCCGTCGTTCGACCCGGACGTGATCGTATTCGTTCCTGACGGAACCCTCGGCGAGGTTCTTACCGTGATGCCGCTCATGACACAGGACAACTCCGCGCTCATTTCGACCTTCTACGACGGAAGGCTGATGCTCACCGTCGACAGGGATGCCGTGACCAAGTGCCAGGGATTCCACACCGAAATGACGTCGCTGGTCGTTCCTAACGTGCAGCAGTATTTCTTCTATCTGTTCGGCAACGAAGACTAGGAGGGCGCAATATGGGGAACGCGGTATACACGATAGAGGCATGGTTGAGAGGGAAGATTGACTACGATTTTCCCGATACGGCCATCGAGGCAGTCTGTTTCGACAGGATGCTCGACAAGGGCACGGCGGCGTCCGACGTCTCCGTGCGCGACAGGGAGCTGTGCTATGCCGACCTGTTGATGTATGCTGCTTCTTCTTCCACCACCACACAAGGCGAATATGAATCTGACGGCGGCTGGCAGCACCAGAAGTCCAACAAGAATGTCGTTGACAGGGCCTCGATGCGGGAGGCTGCCGCCAGGATATACGCCAAGTGGGATGATGCGAAAGCGGAGACCGCCAATTCCTCAAGAGTAACCATGCAAGACCTTTACTGATGATTAATCCAAGATTTCCACATACGCTGCGGATGATTGTCCAGAAGACTGATTCCCACGGGGAGCCGGTCACCGACGACGAGGGGAATCCGATAGAATCCGATGCCGAGATTGTCTGCGCAGTCATACGCGACAACATTCCGCAGAAGGCTGCTGACGGAAACTTCCTGACCGAAGTCAAGACTTCCCTGAAATTCGGCTACAGGACTTCGACCGGAAATGCCAAGACGTCCGGGGACGTGATAGTATGTGATTCGAAGATTGCATGTCCGATGTTCTTCACTCCGATGCCCACGGGGTCGGTACTGGAGCTGACGGACTACAGCAGGACATACAGGGCTACGGTAGTCAAGCAGACCACCTATAACCTAGGGTCGAACATCTGGATTGACGAGATAAAGAACTAGCATGGACAACAGCACGACCATACAGAATGCTTTTGAAAGGCTTGCGAGGGCAAAGGACGACTTCGCGCGCAACACCTTGAGTAAGGCTCTGGCCAATGCCATGGAGTGGGCGCTCCTATCCCATGACGACAGACACCCACAGCACATAATCCTCGGCGACAACTACGGCTGGGCCGTGGTGCACGACGGGGAGATTGTGGAGATGGACGTGAAGGCCCCCTACGGGGAGGGCGGGGCGGCGGAGACGCAGTTGAGAAAGGTCGCAAGGTCGAGCAAGAGGAACGGCTGGTACGGAATACTGATGGCCGGCATGGGCGACGGAAAGATTACATACTATTCCGTCGACTACGAGCTGGGCATACTCGGTTCAACGATGGATTTCGTGCGAAACAACTTCAGTGACTTTTTTGCCAACAAGATTTTATGACAAACGACTTTGACATAACGGAGATTGAATCGTGGCTGACGGGGTACGTCAGGGACGTCCTGAACGTTTCCAAGAACGTGTTCACCGACAGGCCGAAATCTCTTGACAGTTCCTGTGGCGATTTCGTGGTCGCGAAGGTGTCCGGAGGGGTCGGAGACGTTGCCGCCTACGGGCGGTGCACGGTGTCGTTCCATCTGTTCGCAAAGGACGTCTCGAACCGCAAGAACGGGAAGAAGCTCTCCGTAATGTACAAGAAACTGATAGCCGGATTCCCGGCTGCCGACGGCAGGTACATCTTCAGCGGTGTGCCGGTGGTTACAGGTGACGTGGGCGATAATTTCGGATTCCACGCACGTATCGTTCAATTAAAAACACTACTTAAAATATCATAACTATGGCTGCTACACTAACCAAAGCAATGCTTGAGGACCTTCATAAAGGTTCTGCAACCGTAAGCCTTATTCCGTACACAGCAGGAGGTGTAAATTTCGCGTCCATGACTTTCAAAGATGCGGATCAGATCTACACCCTCGCAGGCTCTCTCACACTTTCGCCGGAGGACGCCGAGACCAATCCTATCAAGATTGACCAGCTCGACGAGACTATCGACTTTGACATGAATGAGGGAAACTGGACAGTCAACGGCAATATCCCGTCCATTTCCGAGGCGGTGCTCTCGTACTTCTTCGAGGAGGGAGAGGCTATCTCTGCCGGTACCGAAGTTGTCGGCCCTGACGAGACCAAGTACACAGGAAAAGGATACGGCAAGGCAAAATTTGCCAATGTCTCAATGCTTCTCACTTCCGAGAGCAAAAAGACCGCGATTGCGCTTGCTCACGTGAAACTTGCGGTAACGCCTCCGACCATTGACGATATGGACACCCCGGCTTATCTGAAGATGTCCGGCTATATCCTTGTCAATCCGGCAGGAAGCAAGTTTGCCGTACTCAAAGCGGGCGCGTAGTAAACCAATCACGCAAATCCTCTTTAATGAGGGACGGGTCAATGTCCCGCCCCTCTTTTTCATTATCCAACAGAATACGATATGCAACCAGACAAGAAAGCAAGACGAGAATCCACGGAGAACGCACTGGACATCCCTACGGCGGTGGCGATTCCCGGAACAAAGAGAAAAGTCAAGATTTCAGGGATAAAGCCGTACACGCTTGAACGCCTGACGCTTCTTTGGCAGGAGCGCGACGCCAATATTCCCGACAATTCCTCCAATACGTTAAAAAGCATGTGCATAGACCCTTATTTCGCCGTAAAGCAGGCGGTGCTGTTCATCCTGAACAGCTATTGGAAGATACGGCTGTTCTACCCGATAATGTGGCGGATATGGGGGAAATGGCGCGGCTACACTGACGCGCAGATGCTGCCGATAATCATTGAAGGTAAAAAAAAAATTCCGCTTACGGCACACTGGACAGTTATGGCATTTACCGCGGATATGAGGACGGACTGGATGAATCTGACGAAGAAGGAAGCAGAGCAATACCAAGCAGAACGGCTTTTGGCCGCGAATCAGCTTTTGTCGAAAAGTTCCCCGAATACGGGAAGACAAGGCGGTTCCTCTTCGGACTGATTTCCGTCAGGCACTGGGGGTATCGCTGTGAACTGACGATGCCGCAGATTGAGCTCATGCAGAGCGACCTCCCTCACACGCTGTACACGAAACGCGGCGACAGTTCCAAAAAGGGAACGGTCGTGACGGATGACCTTATACGGAAACAGGAGGAGGCCAACCGCAGGGCAAGGGAACGGCGGGAGAAGAAGAAGGGCGTGACACTCAATGAACTGTTCACAGGAAAGGATAACGACTAAAACACTACATAGATGGGAAACATAGACAATCTGAATTTCAAGATAATCTTGGATGACCAGGATTTCAACAAGCAGATAGCGAAGGACCTCCAGCTTGCGAAAGACTTGAATACGGAAGTCTCGAAATTGCTGGATTTCCAGAGCCAGATGACTTCTGCCGCAAAGGGCGCCGCAGACGCCACACAAGAGGTCGCAGACGCCACGAGAGATGTTGCGGATGCCACCGAGGAAGCGTCAAAGGCAACCGAAAAGCACAAAAAGAATGTGGAGGACCTCAATTCGGAAACGCGCAACCAAAGCACGCTGCTGCGGTCGTTGAGAGGTGCTGCGGCCGCATACTTCTCGATAGACGGGGCGCGGCGGTTCGTCACAGAGCTGACGCGAATCACGGGAGAGTTCGAAAAACAGCAGGTCTCGTTGCGCGCGATATTGCAGGATGTCGCCGGAGCGGACGCGCTGTTCGACAAGGTCAAACGTCTGGCGGTGGTGTCTCCGTTCTCCGTCCTCGACCTGACCACGTATGCGAAGCAGTTGAGTGCGTTTTCCGTGCCGCTTGACGAAATCTACGACACGACGAAGATGCTTGCGGACGTTTCCGCCGGACTTGGTGTCGACATGGGAAGAATCATTCTTGCCTATGGGCAGATAAGGTCGGCTTCGTTCTTGCGTGGACAGGAGTTGCGACAACTGACTGAGGCCGGGATTCCTATTCTCGACGAATTGGCAAAGCAGTTTGAGGAACTGGAAGGCCGTGCCGTGTCGGTCGGCGAAGTGTTTGACAGGATTTCCGCGAGACAGGTGCCTTTCGAGATGGTGGAGAAGGCTTTCAAGGACATGACTGGCGAGGGCGGCAAGTTCTATGAGATGCAGGAGGTGCTGGCGGACACTCTGGCCGGAAAGATAAGCAACTTGAGGGATTCCTACGAAATCATGATGTCGAGCATAGGAAACGCGAACAGCGGAGTGCTGAAGGGAGCGGTCAACATGCTGACGAAGATGATGAACAACTACGAGCAGATAGGCATGGACCTGCTGTCCCTTGCTGCCGCGTATGGCGCATACAAGACGGCGGTTTATCTCACCACTTGGGCGCAAAAGGGATTCGTCGCTGCGAACTATGCCATAATAAAAAGCTTGGAAAAGGTAAAGGCGGCGCTTCTCAAGAATCCTTATGCCTGGTTGGCGGCTGCGTTGATTTTGGTAGGACGGCTCATTTATCGTGTCGTGACCGCGGAGACGGAACTGGAAAAGGCGCAGAAGTCAGTCAACGAAACTATCGAGAAATTCCACGCAGACGTCAGCAGCGAAATATCCAATCTCGACTATCTCTACGGAAGGCTGAAGAATGCCGCAGTCGGGACGGCGGAGTATGAGGAGGCAAGAAAGCGCCTGCTAAACACATACGGTCAGTATTTGTCGAACGTAGATAAGGAAGCACTGGCTGTCGGCAATCTCGCCGGAGTGTACGACAGGCTCAAAGATTCCATCATGGGTGCAGAAAGGGAGAAGGCTGTTTCAGAAGGCCTGTCAAATATCGCCAAGTCACAGGCCGACAGGATGGAATCAATTTACAGCGCATTCAATAAATTAACCAAAGACGCAGACAAAGGTGTTAAAGCTCAATTACGAGACTATGTTAACGGGAAAATCAAATACTCTGACATGTCGTCAACCGCAAGAGACCTGTATGACAAAGCTATCCGTTACGACTACTCTAATCAACGAAACACGACGGGTATAATATCACTCAAAACTGATCCATACAATGCATTTGAACGATTGCGCAATTCCATATCTGAAGTAAATAAAGAATCTGAGGCATTAAGAGACAATCTTATTGATAACCTCGAATTTGTCTATGGCGTAACGGCGGACAAGACCCCTGAAGTTTTGCAGGACTATGAAAAGCGCGTCAAGGCTGTTCTCGACAAATACACCGACGTGGCCGGATTGCAGTCTTTGAGCACCAAGGGAAAGGGCTACTGGGACTATATTGACGATTTGCGGAAGCTCTATGCCGACAACGTCAACAAGCTGAAGGATGCCGGAGGACTGGAGGAGGGCAACAATGTCGTGGCTAACCTCAAGGCGCAGAACAAGGTCATATCGGAGATATTCTCCGAGGCATTCGGCGGCAAGGTTTCACTTGCGGACATAAAGACACAAGGGAAAGAGGACAAGGAAAAGGCGGATGCGGCGCAGAAGGCCATCGAGAACAAGATAAGGCTTGTCAAGGAGATGGCCGCGCAATACGCGAAGATGAAGGATGCCGGAATAGGCGACAAGTCGATACGCGACAAGTTCGATTCAGTGTACGACGAATCCGACAGGGGCCTGTACAGCACGTTCGACTTTGAGCGGACGCTGGAGGCTCTGGAGGCGCAGCTCGTGAAAGCAGGCTCATCGGCGGCTGAACAGGCGAAGGCAATGTTCAGGACAAAGGAAATCGACAGCTTCACCAAGGCTTTCAGAGAATCCGCGAAGGCATTGGAGGAGTGGCTGGGTTTCTACGACGAAATCAACGAGAACACACCGGAATCAAGCACCGACAGTTTTGGCGCGAGGGTGCAGAGAATACTGAACAAGCTCAATGCTGCGAACTACAAGGATTCCCAAAGTGCCGGCAAGGCATTGACGAACCTTGCGGAGGGAGAATCCGCGTATGTCGAGAAAATGGGCCGTGAGGCATGGGACAAGTATGCGGATGCCGGACTGGAAGCCATTGACAGATGGACGGAGGCGGCAAAGCAGGCGAACGTCGATGTCGCGCAGCAGTCGTTGCACTCTCTCGGAAAGTCCTATCTCGACACGTTCTTCACAAGCCAGGGTATCAACATGAACGACCTCAACGACAAGTCATTCGGTCAGTTGCAGACCATGCTCGACAAACTGAAGGAGGTTAATCCGGAGAGCCTAATCCCTGAAGATGTCGTGCAGAGGGCAAAGAGCCTCGGAGTGAATGTTGAACCTGTTATCGAGTTCATTAAGCAGTCTATAAACGCAAAGAGGCAGGATATTCTCGGCTCAATGTTTAAGAATGCAAGCGACATGGCAAACGCGGCGCTTTCGAGCTTGAATGACGTTGAATCCACGTTGAAACGGATCGCGGAGATAAGAAGAACTATTGAATACAAGAAAGCTAATGGTATAGAGGTTATACCCGGTGAAGAAAACGAACTTCAAAACCAGACGGCTTTATTGAAGGCGCGGTTAAAGTCACCATACGTATGGATGGACGGCATAGCGAAAGCCACCCAGACTGCGGCCAAATACATGAAAGAGTTCGCACAGGCGACGGGTGACGTGAATCTTGAAGCTACGGCAGACGCATTGTCGGCGATTTCGCAGAACCTGTCGGCAGCAGCACAAGGCGGTGCAAGTGGCGGCTGGATTGGCGCAATCGTCGGAGGTGTTACAGATGCTGCCGGTCAGATTTTGAGCGCCGTCATAGAGGAAAAGGCGGCAGTCAAGCAAACTGCCGATGCTCTGAAGGAGTTCCATAAAGAGCTGTACAATATGAGGTACACCATTAATGAGGATGATTACGAAACTATCTTCGGAGTGCGTGCTATTGAAAAGGCTTCCGATGCTTACAAGAAAGCGCTGTTGGCTATCAACGAGTACACTGCGGAAGTAAACAGGAAGATGGACAATCCTTATGAATTAGTATCAGTTGAAGATGGAAACAATATAGCAGATGCGATAGTAAGCGTAGATAAAATAGCTCTTGAAGCGTACAATAAAGGTTATACACGTTTAGAGGGAATGCGTGTTATGATGAAGCATAGGAGCGATTTAGCTAAAGCTTTCGGTAAGGATAACGAGTATTCAACGCTCAAGGATGCTGTACCCGAATTGTTTGACGAGAACGGATTTAATCTTGACAACGCAAAGACTTTTCTTGAGAATAAGAATGCGATAAGATACTGGGATAAGTATAATAAAGGCGTAGTCGAAGCAATAGAACACATGGTGGAGTTGGGCGATGCTTATGAAAAGGCGATGGGTATTCTAGATGACCAGATAAGCAGCAATTTCAGCGACATGGCCACGGACCTCACAGACATCATCTTCGATTCGGTAATGAACGGAAGCGACGCATGGGACCAGTTCAGGGAGAAAGGCTCGGAGGCGATTCTTGAGCTCGGCAAGCAGCTGATGCAGGAGATGATGATAAGCGAGTACCTGGAGCCGTACAAGGAGCAACTGCGCAACGCCTACAAGGAGGGTTCAATCAAGGACACGCAGGAGCAGTTGAGGGAGATTACCAAGAACATGTACGGAGGCCTGATGGACTTGATCCCTATGCTTCAGGAGAGCGCTGACAGCTGGATTGAATGGATGAAGAAAGAAGGGTTCGACCCTACGGCTTCAAGCAGTTCCCTGTCTGACGGCATAAAGTCCATAACGGAGAGCACGGCGAACCTCATAGCCTCATACCTCAATGCTATGAGGTCAGACCTTTCGCAGATCCGTGCGATGCAGGCCGGAATGAACTCGGCAATGGCGGCAATGCTTGAATCGCTGCCGAAAGCCCCGTCACTGATGGACTACCTCACGAAGATTGAAGCGCACACCGCGAACATTGCCGCAGACACCAGCTCGATACTGAAACAGCTGAAGAGTGTCATAACCACGCAGGGCGGCGGTGCTGCACTTGCAGTCTACATGTAGTGCAATCACATGCAACCCGAGAGGGCTTGTAGACCCCTTTATGAGGTATATTTGGGATATATGAAACCTTATGTACCGGACATATTGGGCTACAAGCCTTTTTATATTCAGACGGAAGACGATTCTTTCGCCGTAGACACGGCGGCGACATGGGGGCTTGTCGCAAAGTCCAATCCTGTTCCGATGCTCCCCTCGCCCAAAGAGCCTTACAAGAACGACTTCAAGGATGAGAACGGAGACGACGAGTATTGCGGCAACATCTTCTATGAGGCGTTCACGTTCACTGTGCAGTTCTATGTGAAGGCTTTTGCAGATCCTATTACGAACACTACCGCGGAGGCGATATTGAACGACCAGGTCCGCAGATTCTTCGAGAAGATAGCATCTGGGGAGTTCCGCGTCTTTGATTCCTACACGGGCATAGGCTACAAGTCCGTGAGGTATGCCGGATGCGACAACGATTCTATCGAATACAAAGCTAGGGATAATTGGGCAACAATGATCATTGGGGTGGAGTTCAAGGTGAACGACCCGGTGACGAGGATGCGGCTGATTGCCGGAAAACTGATTGCGGCCCCTGACATCACATTGGAGACCGACAAGAACGGAGGCGTCTCCATTTCATACGATTCTGACAAGGTGAATATCGTGGGCGGCTCGATAGATGAAATCACGGGTATCGTTTCACTTGAACTGGAGGTGTAATTATGGCGAGATTCACTATATACTCAAAAGACGGAAAGACCGTAAGGCATTCAGGCAAGCTCAAATACAACGGGACTTACCTGAAGACTTCGTATGTCGAGTTTCAGGAGATTGCCTCACCAGAGCCGATAGAGTGGCAGGTGGGAGACTATGTGGACTATGGGCGCACTGGTCTCCGTTATAAGCTGTACTATATTCCGCAGCCGAAGAAACAGGCCAGGAGAAATTCCGTCGAGGAAGCCTTCGTATATGAGAACGTGCAGTTCCATGCCGCCACGAAGATGCTTGAGCGCGCGATATTCCATGATATTGTGAAGTCCGACAACGCGATTCACTTCTCTACGCGCGAGACGCTTTCCACGTATGAGGACGTATATGGCATAGCCACAAGGATCCAGGAGTGCATGGAAGAGCTGTACCCCGGCATGTGGACCATAAAGGTGATGGACGGAATTACGGAAGAATCCGCGCCGGAACTGTACGCGCAGCTCCACGAACCGAAGGAGTTCAGCATTTCCGGGACATGCCTCGACGCGCTGTCGAACATATACAACACGTGGCCTACAATCGGATGGGTGCACACATACGATGCGGAGACGGGGAAGGATGTCATAACCATAGGCAGACCTAACGTGAGGGCGGACATAAATTCAACATCACAGTTCGTCTATGGCCGCGGAAACGGACTGACGGCCATAAAGAAGTCCTACACCAACAGCGAGGAAATAGCCACGAGGCTGTACGTGTACGGTTCCGACAAGAACCTTATCAACCGCTACTACAACAGTCTGGACATCTGCAATGCGGAGAGCGTGGACATTGCGAACCTCATGCTGCCTTTGAGGGCATGGGGGAAGAGCGACAACGGCTCCGGCACATTGAAACCCGACGCGCGCAAGGCGTATATAGAGAAGGACGGCCCTGTGGCAGAATACGGCCTCATACCTAAAAGGGTCTATTTCGACGGAAACGACAACGACGACGTCTATCCGTCCATCGAGAATTTCACTGTCGGCGAACTGACGGCGGCGAAAAAGGAACTTGGAGACACCGAGTACGTGCCTAGCACGCAGATTTACAGCGACCCGAAGGAGAGGCTCGACGAACTCAAGTCTGCGGATAGAATAACAGACAGTGGGATAATGTCAAGTGATTCTGGGGCCAACTATACCACAATGCTCGACAAGACCCTTCCGGGCATTCCAGAAACAATCATAGGGGAAAACGAATACACCATAACTATTGCTGACATTGCGCTTGAAAATATGGTTCTTGGCGGTAGGATATCTGCAAAAACAGATGTAATGGTTGTCCTTACGACCGTATCAAGGCTTCGTGATTCGCACATGCGCGCTACGCTTTCAGCATACCAGAACGGCGTAAGTTCGCCCGTTCAACAAAGTATCGACCTGGTATATGGTACGGATTATCGTATTATTTCCGTTTCAAAAGACGGCGCAGACAGTTTCGAGACGGAAGTGACGATACCGACAATTAGCGCAAATTTGAGCGGTGGAACTTTTACAAGAATCAAGCTTACATTGGACGTGTCGTACAAGTATTCCACTGGAGAGCCTTTCACCGGTGACGGATATTACCAGAAAGAGGGCGACTTGACTGTCGGATGTAAAGAATCTCTAGCCTCTACATTCAAGGTTAATATCAAGCAGATAGGCTTCGATTTGAGCAAACGCCAGGCTACTTCAAACGGCATTGCCACCCTGTCTATGAAGACCGGGATGTGCGGCGGCCGTGATTTCGTTGTGACGGGCTGCCGATACATGAAAGACACCGACAGCTGGGAACTGACCTTGAAACGCGCGCTTGACGAAAGCCTGAACACGTATTTCCCCAACAAGGCATACCAGATGGAGAGCGGCGACAGGTTCGTCATTCTTGACATCATGATGCCCAAACTGTACATAAATGTCGCTTCGGAGCGGCTGCTGTCGCTTGCGGAGGAACTGTACGGACAGGTAAGCCGCGGCCAGTCGTACTATGAGCCGGAGATTGACGCGAAGCTGATGGCCGTTTCCGGCCAGAAACTGCAAGAGGGGATGTACATGTGCCTGTCGGACGAGGACATCATCGGCGTCGGCAACGAGTATGTTCTCATAGACACCCTTTCCATCGACGAGGCCGACGATTCGATTCCGACCTATAAGGTCACGTTGAGGGAGAAGAAGGGCGTATCTTACAAGGAGGCTGTGTCCAGCGCAATAGATAGCATTTCCTCAAAGGTGGTTCTTCTCGGCGGACTTGCAAGACAGGCACAAACCAGCGCATATTTCGCAAACGAACAGGTACAGCGCGTGGATATGTACGCAAAACGCAATTACTCACAGGCAGAAGAGACGATAAACATGCTCAACGGTGCGATAGAGGGCTTCTCTGAAGGAATTACGCCTGTAAGTGTGCAGGCAATGTCGCTTCTCGTCGGCAGCAAGAGCCTCCAGTTCGTTTTCGTTAAGGGATTCAACGATATTTCCCTTGCTTCAGAATATCCTGTGCATTTCGATAACGATACGAAGATATTGACATGTGACGAGACGTTCCTCCAGCATGTAACATTGGGAATATCCGACATTTCGACGGCTACGGCGCGTACTGCTGCTGACTATTATATTTGGAGGGTTGACGGCTATTCAAGCCTTGCGCTTGATTCCGGCTATTCGTCAAAGTCCTTCTACTTATATGTAAAAGTCAAGGTCTACGACAAGTCGACGGCCACAGATACCGACAGGGTAGGAACGTATGTATTGAGCGAGAAATCGCATGCAATGACAGAAGATGACGGATATTATTATCTTCTTGTGGGTATTTTGAGTTCGGAAGTAAACGGTGGAAGGTCGTTTGCGAAACTCCATGGATATAGTGAAGTTCTGCCGGGACAGATTACGACAGATAGGGTAAGGAGTACTGACGGCGGTAGTTATATAGACCTCCAGAGCGGCGACATGCAGCTCGGGGAGAAGCTCAAATACAAGGACGGCGTACTGACGCTAGACTTCCTGTTTTCGGAAGGCGCGAACATCGGAGGATTCATCTTCCGCAACAACCGCCTGGAATCCGTAAACGGAAAGACTTGGCTTGACGGCGCGAACGGAAAGATGTTCCTTGAAGGCGGTTTTTCAGGAGCCATAACGGCAGAGAGCTTGACACTTCCGTTCTGGGGACCTGGTGTAAATGAATATACGTTGAAATCCACTGATCCAACCAATATCTTCCTTGAAGGATATATGGGACCATGCGAGTTCTATCTCCCTGACGGCGACACTAGCTTTGACGGAAAATTCATAAACCTCTTTTGGCAGCCTATATTAACAAAAAACCAAGGGAGAGTATATGTAAATGGTAACATCTATTGCCCAAACAAGTCCACAATAATGAGCAGCGGACTAGTAGATGCGTACTACGCTCAAACCATCACCTCGAAATACGGTGGCATCATGCAGCTCGTAAACATAAAGGGGATTTGGACGTTACTGAACGGCACGTCCCAACTGGAATACACAAAGGCAGTATAACACAACAACGATATGCAAAGAATAAGGATATACAAAGACCTCAAGATACAATGGAAGGTCCTGACGAACAAGGAGGCTTTGCCGCTTGAGGGCAGGGACCTCACGTTCGAGATTGTCAACAAGTTCGAGAGGGTTTCTTTCCCGTTCTCCGTCGAGGGCAATCTCCTGACGGCTGACTTTCCAGGAACCGCCCACAAGTCCCTCGGTGACTACTGGGTGACGCTATGGGAGAACAAGGGCAAGGAAGGGCAGACGCTGGTCGATTCATGCGCCGGATTCACGCTTGTATCGACGACCTGCATGGAGGACGACAGCGACAACACCCTCAACGGGGCTGCGGTAGTGAGCTTGGAATCCAACATAGAGTTCGGCGTCAAGGGTGATTCCGCCTATGAGATTTGGCTGAAGCAAGGATATACCGGAACGGTCTCCGACTTCATGGACTGGCTCCGTGAGCCTGCGACAAGCATTGCGGACAGCGTTTCACAGGCGGAGGCTGAAAGGGTAAAAGCGGAAAAGGAGCGTGAATCTGCGGAGACGGAACGGGCAATGGCCGAAGATAACCGAGAACTGGACGAAAACGCACGAAATTTCGCGGAAAACGCACGAAAAACGGCAGAATCGGAACGAAAAGAGGCCGAATCAGCACGTATGGCAGAGTTCTCGCGCCTCAAGACCGAATCAGAGACAGCCACGGACAATGCGACAAAGGCCGCGACAAGGGCAAATGATGCGGCGGCAGCGGCGGAGAAGGCCGCCTCGATGGAGATTGTCGTGGATGCGGAGACGGGCATCATCAGCGTAATCAAGGACAAGTAAAATCATAATAATATGGCAAAGGAAAACAAGACGATTGGCCGAGTGCCGGTGTCGCGACACGAATACACCGACGGGGCGACATACTACAAGGACAACATTGTGACACGTTATGGCTCCGCATTCCAGTGTGTGGCAGATTCGACCACCACGCCTCCGGCGACGATTGACGCTTCCGGCAAGGTGGCGCTCGGAGAGGGGTGGATATTCTTCGCGGATGCTTCAGCAACGCATTTGTTCGAAGGGTCGCTCGATAGACTTACAACTCTTCTGGGCTACTGCGAGAAGCGGGCTGTCGTAAATCTCGAGCTGGGCGTGAGCGGCAAATATGTGCAGTGCGGATCCCGTTCAGCGGTTGCGAATGCAGCGTTCGCAATCAGCAAGCCGTTCGATGTGGATGCCTGCAGTGAGCTGCTCATCAA
>OQWM01000098.1_pt1 | contig 44277 bp, 43 predicted proteins | sample 1691531 | NCBI WGS metagenome assembly OQWM01 (sample SAMN03418257, study PRJEB22391) | human gut metagenome | biome: human-gut; feature: organic feature; material: feces | host: Homo sapiens | place: Tanzania | collected 2013-01
ACTACGATACAGAGACCAGACTCTACTACCTCAAGAGCAGATACTATGACCCGGCAGTTAAAAGGTTCTTGAATGTTGACGGATTAGTCTCAACAAGTATTGAAGATGCTGCGAAAAATATGTATGCATATTGCTTGAATAATCCTGTGATTTATGCTGATCCCGAGGGAGATTCATTTGTTGAAATCAATAAAACAATGTTTAACACTATATTATGGGGAATTAATACCGTAAATAGTGCTGTGTCTAACTATAAAAAACAAAATTCAACCTCATACTATCCTGATTATGCAAAAGCCGAAGAGAAAGCATTTACTGCTTTAGAAACGGTGGGACTATATTTTGCCGATCAATTATTTGATACATACCTACCGGCATTAGCTCAATCTTCAGTTTTGCATAATGTATTTTTTGATGGTGCTAAACATCTTTCAAATAGTATGGGTATTGCTTCAGCAATCTTCTTAGGATTCCAAGTTGTTTGGGATTATGATGAATACGGTGGAAGCACAAAAGATTATTTCCTTGCTGTTGGAATTGATTTGGTTGGTGTAGCAGCTTCATTAGGTGTTGCATGTTTAATACCGGCATCAACACCAGTTGTTATTGCGGCAGCGGTTTCAATAGGAGCGGGTTTAGGAATTGCTACGGCAACTCAGGGATTAAAAAATAAGTATTTAAAGAAAAATGAGGAACGATGATTATGATGTCTATTTTAAAGAACATCTCATTTGAAGCTGTTATTGCTTATACTGCAATAATTATTCCTGCAATAATATGGGCTTTTTTAAAAATGAAAAAGAAAAATCCTAATGATTGCTCTCGTGTAATTCTATTGTCTTTTATTCCGCTTTTTATTTCTATAGTTTTTGAAAAATATTGCTTTCAAAAAAATATAGGAGGATTTTTTTCACAAGTATCAAGTGCTTTGTTTTTCATATGTCTTGCGGCAGTGTTTATAACAAGTGCTATAGTGGCGGTTATTTCATATAAACAAAAAGGCGCATATTATGAAACATTGAAAGAAAGAAAACCAATTCTTGTTGCGTGTGGAGTAGTTTTAGTCATTGGCATATTATTATTGCTCTGTGCAAAATTTTTCATGTAAACTTGATAGAGTTGTATGTTAGACAATGCGAACAAAGTGTTGAGCTTGGACTAAAAATGTTGCTTTGTAAGAGGGGATAATACATTGCGGCATTATCCCTTCAAAACAGCAAGCTGACTGCATACGGCGACACGCCGATAACCTACGATGCGATAGGAAATCCGCTGACATACCGGGGCTACACGCTCACATGGCAGAACGGCAGACAGCTTGCGTCGATGAAGTTCAGAACGATAAATATTGGCTTTACTTATGACGTTGACGGTCTGAGAACGTCAAAGACCGTTCATAATGTTGATCTGGAGCACAAGTATTACTATGTCGGCAACCGCTTGCAGTATGAAACAATCGGTGACAGCAGTGCTTTGTGGTACTTCTACGATGCGGACGGAAATCCGTCGGGAATAAGGTATAAAGATAATAGCGGCACAGTCAACGATTACTATTTTGTCTGCAACTGGCGAGGCGACGTAATTCAAATCTACAACGCCTCAGGCACATTGGTCGGAAGCTACACCTACGACGCATGGGGCAAAGTGACCGAAAACGCCACATCAGCCGATACGCAGAACATAACCGAGACAAACCCCATTCGTTACCGTGGTTACTACTACGATACAGAAACGAGACTCTACTACCTCAAGAGAAGATACTATGACCCGGTAGTTAAAAGGTTCTTGAATGCGGATGGATTGATTTCGACAGGAATTGAAGATGTTTGCAAAAACATGTTTGCATATTGTAAAAATGATTCTGTTAACATGGCTGACTCGAGTGGAAATGATCCCGTTCCGGCTTGGGCTTTACACATAATATCGGGCAAGGCAACAGAAAGTGAATATGCTGAAGCTTTATCGGTCAATCCGAATGCGTGGAGTGGTTCTGCAGGGTATAGGGTAAGACATGCAATTGATATTGCAAGAAAAAGGCAATAAAATTTATTAGAATCTGCAGAACACCATAAGAGAGGGACAACTAATAAAGCAAACAAACAAAAACATGAAAAAGGACAGACACGAAAACAAAAAGATAAAAATGGTGAAAAAGGGGATGCAAGGCGCAAACCAAATCCTAACAAAAGAAGAACAATAAACATAGAAATTGATGGAGATTTATTAAGTACCGCATTTGAAGTTACTGCCATTACCGTTACAACGACTATACTTGTAGGTGCTATATTAGATGATGCAACAGGAGTGGGTGTAATCGATGATGTGTTTATTGCACCTTTAATGAAAATTCTTTGGGATTTGTCATCCAATAGTATTTTAGCGGAGTGATTAATATGTTGAAAAAATTAAAAGAATTAAGTAGATTAGCAAATAAAGTATCTTTATATACCAATATTAATGATACGTCTCATTTTCTATATGGTATTATTTTGGCAGTTGACGAAAATAAAATAGCGGTGCAGCTGATTTCGCCGGATGGGGAAAATGACGGTATAGTTGCTTTTGACACGGAAGAAGTTTTCAGAATTGAACTTGATGGACAATATGCTGAAAAAATGAAGAAACTAAGTGGCAATATTCAAAGGGTTGGATTTCAATTGGTTGAAAACAGTATATATTTATCTGTTTTGTATTTGGCTAAACAAAGGAATCAAATTGTATCTATTGAATTATGCAGTAGTGGCTATGATGATGTTGTCGGTTTTGTTTCAGGTATAAGTGAAGATGATTGTTGCATTAATCAAATTGATGAATACGGATTTCCAGATGGATGTTCATACATTTCATTGGAGGACATCACACAAATATCCTGTGGTGGCAAAACTGAAAATAGAATTTATAAATTATGGAAGAGAAATAGTTAAAGAATAAATTCTTTGCGGCATTATCCTTTAAAAAATCAATGATAGGGAGTGCTTAGACCATGACGAACTTTTTAAACAGTATACCTTATGAATGAAGTACTGAAATTGAGCTGAAAAATCCTTTCTTATGTTTGAGGGGATTCCCAAAAGGTGCAAGTAAGGTTAAGGGAACAATAAAAACCGGACAGAGGTTTGTAAGAGCAGGAATTAAAAGAAGAAATACGATTAGAGGTTTAGGCTCGGTTTTAGGCTCATTTGTTTCTGCGGCACGTTCCATTTGGAAAAAGCTTACACATAGATAAAAGGAGGTTTGAAATGGGCGAAAATAGAATATATAAATTTTTCCCTTTTGCTTTTTCAAAACTTTGTTCGCTTTTAAAATACCTAAACAAAATGTATGAACAAGGATATAAAATCGTTGATATAAATTGGGGGTGTATACTAGTTTTTGAAAAAACAACAAATAAAAGCGGGTACAGTTATTATATTTTAACAGAACATTTTTCAAGAGGCGGGAGAACAAAATGGAACGATATAAAATTTCTTGAAGAGAGAATTATCGACTTTTATGATGGTAATGGTGAGCAGATAAAAAAATTTGATGCTTTTGTGGGTGTATATTATTATATTTATCTCAGCAAAAATATATCGAATAGTGAATATCAATCATTGTGTGACTTTAGAAAAAGATATATTCACAGAGTCAATGTTCGGAGATTTATAATATATTTCTTTATTGTAATACTATACCCGGTGTCCTTGATTTATAGACATTTTCATTAAAGCAATTTGATTGAGAAAAGCAGTAATTTATGTATGAAGCCTTTCAGAGAGTCTAATCTGTCGTTGACCATAATCGGTGAAGACTGCTGTAAGCTAAAAAACGAAATCAACCATATTATTGGAAAAATGAATATGTAATTGATGCTTACATTTGTTTCCAAAGCGCATTTTATTTGGAAAAGGTTATCCGTCGGGTAAGACCGCAACCTACACCTACGACGCATGGGGCAAAGTGACCGAAAATGCCACATCAGCCGATACACAGAACATAACCGAGACCAATCCCATTCGTTACCGTGGTTACTACTACGATACAGAGACCAGACTCTACTACCTCAAGAGCAGATACTATGACCCGGCGGTTAAGAGGTTTGTTATTGGCGTTATGTATTCATTTTATATTTTCTAAAAGAATTCTTTAAAGTCGATAAATGTAAGTAAAGAAAACCCATATTATTTATCCGTAAATGGAATTTTGTTTAGCAAGAAGCCGTTGAAAGTATTGTGTATTCCGGGAGTATATTACCTTGAGTAAATGTGGTTGTTTTCGAATGTAAATACAATCATAAACTATACTTAAAGTAGGAGAAGCCATATGAAAAAGAAGATAATTGTTGTATGCATAATAATAGTTCTCATGTTGACATCTATGGCGGCATATTTATTTTACGTTCCTCGTTATGAGAAAGTGGTGGCTCGAAACGGAGACGATCTTGTTTTTTCGAATATTCCATATTATTATTATTCTGACGGGTGTGGAAACATATTGAATAATTATAGTCTCCTGGTTCCCGATGTAGATAAAAAGATTGAAGAATATATTAGCAAAATGTACAAATCAGGAGATTTTTTGGTTTCCGATTATAATGGTGGAATATGTATAAATAGATATGTTGGCAATGAAAAGGATGTTGTAATTCCCGAAAAAATAGATGGAAAGAATGTAATAAAAATCGGACTATATTTTGAAAGATCATGGGATGATACTTCGGATGGTATCGATGGTTCGAAATATTCTCAAAGAAATGCTTTTTATGAAACCGGAGTTAAATCTATCTATTTGCCGAGCGGTCTTAAAGAAATTGTTATGTATTCATTTTATATTTCTGAAAAGAATTCTTTGAAATCAATAAATGTAAGTAAAGAAAACCCTTATTATTTATCCGTAAATGGAATTTTGTTTAGTAAGAAGCCATTGAAAGTATTGTGTATCCCGGGAGTATATTACCTTGAGTAAATGTGGTTGTTTTCGAATGTAAACCACTGCAATGAGGTTCAACAAGGCACAGATGTTGAACCTTTAACTGTTTCGTTTTATGCTGAGGGAATAGAAGAATTAAAAGAGCATATTCCCGTTATTTTTGCAGAGGCGAAAACAAATGAGAAATATATAATTAAATTTTAAAATTAAGACTCGAATCTCAAAAAAGATTTTTGTAAATTGATTAGGAGAACGATAAAGATATGAAACCGATTTATATTTCAGGCGAAACGTTGCAGGGTGAGTCATATAAATTATTTATAAGCTGTTTGTTTGAAAGATCTAATATTTTTTCTTACGAAGTGCTTAAAGATTTTGATATCTTACACGATATGGAGGATAAAAAATATCTTGATAACATCTTGAAATCGGAAAAGATTTTTAATAATTTCTACAAGAAAAAGAATGTTGATGAAAGAAATAAATTAAAATCGTTTGTGTATTTGAATAATCAGGCCGTAAAAAAATATTTGAAAAGTGCCGACTCGATTTATCATTGGAATTACCCGAACGATATAGAAAATTTGTGCTTCTATAAAAACGATGTATGCGTCTTTGAGTCTGTAACGCATGAAGATTATTTTGTTTTTTACTCCGAGAACAAAACAGAAATTGAAAGGCTAAATGAGTTCGGACTGAAATTAATTTAGTATAAAAAATACCCCTCGATAGTTCAATTCGACTATTGAGGGGTTGCTGTTTCTTAAAAAATCAGAATTTTCCGCCGCCACCGCCATAGGTATTGCCGGAGGATGATTCGTGAGTGCTGCTGCCTGAGCCGTTGTTATTGTCATTATTCTTCGGCTTGGCCGTTCTTGTAACGTTGCTGTAAAGGAAAATGTCATTGCTCTCGGTAATGTTGAGGCTGCCGCTCTTAAGATAACTGTTTGCAGCTGCCTGCAAGTTGACGGTTTTAAGCTTCCTTTTCATGCTGCCGACAACAACAAGTGCAATGATTAGTCCTGCACCGATTGAAATGAGAATCCACATCGGGGGAGGCAAAACAAAGCCTGTATCTTCGTTATCTATCGCTCCCGTCGGCTCGCCGTAAACATTGCCGTTTTTTGCATCGGATATTAATTCGTCACAAATTTGACCGAAATATTCCGCTGCGGCATAGCAATTCCCGTTACCGAGGTCACCCTTGATTTGATTTCCTATGTACTGGATTCCGGCGTCGGTGAATGCATGAATCGCATAGCCTCTTGTGGCGATATACCAATCGTGCTCCTCAAAGCTGACAAGGAGCATTATTCCGTCCTTGTTTTCACCGTAGCCGTAATTGTGCTTCTCGTACAAAGTCTCGGTATAATCGGCAGTCTTTTTTCCGTCAAGACTGTTTGCAAAGCAGATTACAATATCCACCTTTTGCCTGTTTGCAATTTCACCGAACTGTGCTTCAAGCTTATCGTTCTCTTCCTGCGAAAGTACATCGGCATAATCCAGAACTCGGCTATATTCATTGGCAAATCCGGTGTTTCCCGTTGTACTATTGCTTTCGACCGCAAATGCCGGAATTATCATGCAAAGACAAAGAATAATTGCAAAAAGGATTGATATTATTTTTTTATGCATAGTTCAATTCCTCCTCACATTATGCCCAACAGGCGCAGCAGAATCGGAATAACATACATCAGTGCGCCCACGCCGACCGTAAGTCCGGCAAACCATTTGGCTGCCGCCGCTTTATCGACGGGAAGATTTCCGACAAACTTACCTGTCTGTCCGTTCATTGCAAATGTATATTTTTTACCGTTCCATGTCGTATTAAGAAGCCAGACAGGGTAAAGGGCATATTTCGCCTTTCCGTTTTGCAGATTGATGTTTGAACTTTCCGCAGTGACGGAGCTGTAACCCTTAACCGTCGATGCAAAAGCTTCTTCAGTTGAATGTTTGATTCTTTCGTTAGCTCTCTCGATGCTTTCTTCGGCGGTTACATCATACTTATCGGCAAGATAGCCTGCAAGATAAGCCGTTTGAAAATCCACAGCCTCATTGATATCAAACGGTTCAATGGATTCCATGAGGTCGTCGGGCGTTTTGGATGAGCCGTCGACCGGTACATTTTCAAAGCCGACCATGCCGCCTCTGTGAACGTCATAATAATTCGTTTCCGTGTAGTCGTAATCCTCGTCAGACCACATTCTGACTGTTGTCGCACGGTAGCGGACACGAGCGTTTACATCTGCACCGAAAAGCCAGAACGGAATGTATACACCTTTTATTTCATCAATGTGGTTTTGATTTTTGAAAACCTTGGGCAGAAGTCTTTTGCCGGTCAAATGCTTCTGCAATCCCTCTTTGGCCGCAGTCTTATCCAGCTTAAACGGGATAATTATATCGGGCTTTAGTGCTCCCGAGAACTGACCCATCATAACGACGGGATTGCCGCAAAACGGACATGATGTAGCGGCGGTATTTTCATCACCGATAATTTCTCCGCCGCAGGATTTGCAAACGTATGTTTTCAGTCCGTCCGCTTCTCCGCTTTGCCATTCACTGCCTGCCGAGGTTTCCCACTCCATATTGTCGTCTGTGTCGCTTTTTAGGCTTTCATCATAGCTTTTGAGTGTTTCAACATCAAACTCCGTGTCGCAATAAGGACATTTCATCTTTTGCGTTTTGCTGTTAAACTCAATAGCTCCGCCACAACAGGGACACTTATATTCCTGCAATACGCTCAAAGCTTATCCCTCCTTGGTAAGGTTCATTACTGTCTGTCGTTATCATCAAACGGATCGCCGCATTCCGGGCAGAACTTCGGCGGATTGTGCGGGTCGTCAGGCTCCCAGCCGCACTTGTCACAGCGATAAAGAGGAGCACCGGCGGGCTTCTTTGAACCGCAGTTTGAACAGAATTTACCTTTATTTACAGTTCCGCATGCACAGGTCCAGCCGTCGTCTGAAGCGGGCTTCGGTGAGCCGCATTCCGGGCAGAATTTGCCTGTGACGGTTGCACCGCAGGAGCATTTCCAAGCGTTTGCTTGAACGGGTTCGGGCTTCTTTGAGCCGCATTCCGGGCAGAATTTACCGGTGACTGTTGTGCCGCAGGAGCATTTCCAACTGTCCGCAGCGGGCGATGCCGGAGCTGTTGATGCCGCAGAAGCGGTCTGCTGTTGCTGTCCCATTGCAAAAAGGTTCTGGGCATTCATTCCGCCGCCGGCGTTCATTGCCATTCCCATTCCCATGAAGCCGGTCATTGCTCCTGCTTCGTTTGAAGCGGCGGCTTTCATTGCATCCGCCTGTGCACCGACAAGCGTTGCCGCTGCCATTGTCGGATCTTTCATAATTGCAGTGCGCTGTGCCTGCTTGATCATATCCGCATCATCGTCGGGAAGAGTTACCGAACCGAGAGCGATGCTGACTACCTTAAGTCCTCGAAGCTCGCCCCATTTTGCCGAGAGTGCGGCGTTCATGGCGTTCTCAAGGTCTGTGTTATGAGAAACGATCTGATTCGGGCGAAGCTCCATGTCCGAGAGCCTGCCGAAAGCCGGCTGCAATGCGCTGATAAATTCGGTTTTCAGCTGTCCGTCCAGTTCATCACGGCTGTATTCCTGCTCAACATTGCCGCAAACGTTTGTATAGAAGAGCATTGGGTCGGCAATCTTATAGGAATAAACACCCGAACAGCGTACAGAAACGTCTATATCCAGTCCGATTTTTGAATCAACGACACGGAACGGAATCGGATTGGGCGTTCCGAATTTATTGTCAATCAATTCCTTGGTATTGAAATAATATACACGCTGATCCTTGGCTGTGTCGCCGCCATAGGTGAATCGCTTTCCGATTGTTTGGAATGTAGCCTTAACGCTGTCTCCGAGGCTGCCTGAGAAAATGCTTGGCTCTGTTGACATGTCATAGGTGTATTCACCAGGCTCTGCACAGATATCAACAATTTTGCCCTGCTCGACGATTATCATACACTGACCGTCGGCAACGGCAATTCCCGAACCGTTTGAAATAATATTGTCATTGCCTTTAGTGTTTGATGAACGGCCGCTTGTGCGTTTTTCTCCCTTTCTCATAAGCACGTCGTTAGGAAGAGCGTCGCAATAGAAAAATTCCTTCCATTGATCTGCCAAAGTTCCTCCGAGTGCGCCTATTCCGGCTTTAATAAGTCCCATAATAATTGACTCCTTTCAAATAATAATAGTTTAATTTTCTTTTTTATTCTGCACCGAGAATATCCCGGGTGTCGTTTACTGCGTCATTGGAATAGATTAAATTGTCACATACACCGTAATAACGCTTCTTAACAAAAATTCGCCATGCTCTCGGAAAAGAGAAATCACAGCGGTTTTCGGCAATGATTTTACCGTTTGCTCCCGAAATCATAGGAAATACCGAGAAAATCTTATCGCCGTTTTTGCAGCCTTTCAACAGGAATCAGTATACAATTTTTTATATATCAAACACTGTCGATGACTGATGCAAAATAATTTTCGGATACCGAGCCGAAGAGGAATGCGTCAATAAGACCGCTGCGTTTTGCTTGCCGAACGCTTTCGGTCAAATCATTGTCACTTTCATCATCCACGAAAAAAATGATGCGGCAATCCGACAGGCTTTGCTTGATTCTTTCTCGAATTGCCATGCGTTCCGAGAACATCCAAGGCGAAAAAGCTTTTACCTCCATCAGCAGAACGTCGGGCTTATGTGTTTCGCACCATTCGGCCGTTGAATCCGTTGACTCGGAAACGAAGATCCGGCAATCATCCAATTCCTGCATAAGCATACGCTCCATATTGTGTGCATGAATAGCACTATGGATATCCAAAACAATTTTTTTCATTTTTATATATCACCCCTATAAAAATAAACTTTTACGTATATATTTTTACAGATTTACGGCTTTTTGTCACTGGCATTTGTGCCAGTGAAAGAACAAAAGTTTCTTAAAACGCAAAAGTCATCTTGGCTGTGAGACAAAAGGGGATAAGAATTATTTATCTTTACAAGGCGGTAAAAGTAAGCTTATTTCCGATGGCGGCCGCTGCCGAGGTTCTTGCACCGTAAACCGTCTGCCTCTTATATGTTTATTTTGTAAAAATGCTTTTACAATTTAGATTATAGCATAAAGTTTACTTTTTTCAACCGATTACTTTATTTTAATTAAAGACTGACAGGATATAGGCTTTGTCCGGGAAAAAGAATCGCTGTGCGTTTGATATTCGTTGTTTGGTTTATTTCGTGAATTTTCGTCAATCATATTATCGGTGATATTTATGCTTGTGACACTGGTCCGTGCTCTGATTCTATATGTTCTGATAATAATCTGTATGCGTATCATGGGTAAAAGGCAGCTAGGCGAATTACAGCCGACGGAGCTTGTTATAACGATTCTTCTTTCCGAGATTGCGGCTATCCCTATGCAGGACAATGCGCTGCCGCTCGGCAATTCGATTGTGGCTGTTCTGCTTCTTGTTGCGCTGGAGGTAATCAATTCAGTTGTTGTGCTCAAAAGTTCTAAATGCCGAAGCTTTTTGCAAGGCAATTCGCTTGTGGTGATCCGTGACGGAGTTGTCGACCAAAAGCAGCTGAAAAGGCTTCGCTTTACAATGGATGATCTCTTTGACCAGCTGCGGCAGAAGGACGTGTTTGATATATCCGATGTTCGCTACGCAATCGTTGAAACGAACGGACAGCTGAGTGTCATGCTCAAGCCGGAAAAGGAGACTGTAACGGCGGAAATGGCTGATATCCCGAACGAAACAAAGGGGCTTCTTTGCATGGTTATCAACGATGGAAAATTTCTCAAGCGTTCGTTCAAGGAATGTGAGACGGACGAAGAAAAGCTGTATGATATTTTGGAAAAAGAGAACACTGAAATCAATGAAGTTCTTTTCATGGTCGCCGATAAAGAGGGAAACTACACAATAGTAAAGAAGGACGAATATCAATGAGAAGAATAATAGCTGCCGTTGTATTTTTGCTTGTCGTATTTGGTTCGTCAATCGGGATATATTTCAGAATAATATCCGATGTTGACAGCCTTGCCGGGACGGCTTGTGAAATCCGTGATTCCGTTAATCAAAAGAAGGAAACCGACTTTTTGGAAACAAAACGGCTCTCGGATGAATGGGATAGGTCGGAGATCTTTATGGTTTCGTTTTTGCCTCACTCGGAGCTTGACGACATTGAAATCGGGATAAGAAACATTGAAAATTATCATGAACAGGGCTTGACCGATGAATATTTGGAGGAGCTTAATAACGTGATCAATCGTCTTGAACACATAAAAGAGAGCGAAAAACCGACTATAAAAAATATTTTTTGATGAAAAATCCCGCACCGAAACGGTACGGGACAATAATTTATTTGAGGGTATATTTCATTATTTTCGGGTGGCAAATATTTCCTCGCTTGCTGCATGTTGAACAATAAACGGCGATATTTGGTGAATCCTCCCACTTCATTTCTTGCCAGCCGCAGTGTATGTAGTATTCCGGTTCTTTGGCGCAAGCCCAGATTTCTTTTACTCCAAGCTTTTTGGCTTCATCAAAAACGACAGCTTGCAGGATTTTTCCGTAGCCCTTAGACTGTATTCCGTTGCGCACGGCAATGTCGCCCAGTGAATATGCTTCGTCACGAATCTCCAAGGTAACGGCCGCCATTAGCTCTCCGGTTAATGCATCGTCCATGCGCCACATTTTTAAAATGCGGTCAGGCATGCGTTCTTCAATGGTAACGCCCATTCCGCTCTCGTGGAAAAGCGTTGAAAGCGAAAGGAAGTCGGTTGTTTCTCTGATAATATATTCTTTCATAAAAATCCTCATTTTATATTTTTTCTAATATAATTGTACCAAATATAATTTTTAAGTCAATAGCTATTGGGAAAATATCAGAAAATAGACATTTAACAAAACAGAAAAACGGCAACATATCGCTTTGCATAATAAAGAAAAGCCGGAAAGCATTAACGCTTCCCGACTTTTATAATATGAAAGTAGAGACCAATTCTGATACGAAATGCATACCCCTCGGATAAATCGTTAAAAGATGTGCCTTTCGTTAAAAAGTGCAACTGTACCACCGTCTTTCAGGCGCATAGGAATAGGTATCCATCAAGTTCTTAGTATATGAAATTTGCAGATTATTCTTGGATTTGGCTCAAATCAAATGCACCGTTCTCAATCAACTTCAAAATTGTGTCTACCAAGTTGTTTTTTACAGTTTCACTTTCATTTTCAACGCCAGAATACTCTACATAAATAGTGTTCTCTCCCATATCAAAGGTTGCATAATATATTACGGTTTTGATGCCTTGACTATTTGACTTTGTTACGAAATATCCTGCATTGATATCAACGCCGTCTACACTTGAAGTGATTGTATTTCCATCAATGATAGTATCTAATAGATTTACACCCTGTTTAGATACTACAATTCTTGTATCACCAATTTTTCCCTCAAAACCCAGAATATTATGATTGTCAGCATCAAAGTAAGCATCTGCGGTAACAGGCAAGTCTGCAAAAAGCATTTCAATCTCAGCATCGCTCAAAGGTCTTGTTGTTACATTTAAGTTAATTGAAGATTGTGATAAGTCATTTTTAACAAAAGTAATTGTTTCTCCACCATTCAGCGTGGCAATATCGTTTTTTGTACCAAACAGATTGCTTTGAAAAACTCCCACTCCAATCACAGCAACGAGTACGAAGCAAGCAGCAACAGACACCCATTTTTGCCGATTAGTTATTTTACTTATTTTTTTCATAGGTTCAGCCTCCTTAATATACTGATTATCGACATTTCCCAATGCCCTTAAAAGTTTCTTTTCTTTCATACAGAGATACCTTCTTTCTCTAACATTTTTTTAAGTTCGTTCCTTGAACGAAATAATGACATCTTGATTTTGCTCTCGCTCTTACCATATTCCGTTGCAATTTCTTTAATGGGCGATAAATACCAATATCTTCTCATAAAGATTTTTCGCTGTTCTAATGACAGGGAAGAAAGAAAGCGGTTGAGAATATCCGTTAGAGCAATTTCTTCAACAATGTTTTCTGTACTATCCAACGATGGTATGCACTCTTGTATTTCATCAAAAATCAATGGCATTTGCCCGCCATTACGTTTCTTTGCATTGAGCAGTTCGTACCTGTCCAAAGATAAGTTGCGAGTAATTTTCCCTAAAAAAGTTTTTAGGACAGATGGACGGTTAGGCGGTATGCTGTTCCAAGCTCTTAAATAAGTATCATTTACACATTCCTCGCTGTCCTCGTCATTACGAAGAATATTAAAGGCTATGTATCTGCAATACTTTCCGTATTTTTTTGAAGTTTCGGATATAGCAGCTTCGGAGCGCTCCCAATATAAATCTAATATCTGCTTATCATCCATAGTCTTCTCCTCCTTTCCTTTGTATTAAGGCCTTTCACCCTAATAGACGGGGAAAATGTGTCATACGTCACTAAATTCAAAAAAATCTTCCTCATTTTTTAATACTCCCCATAGTGTAGTCTCGAATTTTTGTTTTTTCGAGTGTCTACTCTATGGGGAGCATATCAAGGGCGTTGACAATAACAACATCTTCGGCACAGGTACTCGAACAGCAACAATGCAGGTACAGAATGCCGCAGGCATCACCGTTGACGGTCTTGCCGGAGCACAAACCATCCGTGCGTGCTATGTGCTGGCAGCGAAGTGAGTTTTAAAATTATAATCAAACTTTTAAAGAGTTTTGATAAGTTTTAAAAATGTTGGAGTAAGCAGTTATGTTTTCACCGCCAAAGATCCATATGATTCGGCTGAAGATTGCATATGGGGAGGTCTGCAAGCGGTTGTGTATGAACCGGGTTCAGCTATGTCTTGAAAGGCAAAAAATACACTTTGTTCAAAGAATGAGAATGGCGAAAGCCATTCTTTTTCTTTATAATTAATAATTATTTATAATAAATATAAAACTTATCCCCGGATATCACTTCAATAGTGGTATTCCGGGGATTTTTTGTTTTATGATTGCTGATTTTTGACTGACATTTTGACTGACATTTATTACAAAATGGGGATAAAAACGACGATTATAATTTATTATAAGAAAAATAAAGACACCCGTTTTTGACATAAAAAAGACCGCAAACCCTTATTTATAGCGGTTTGCGGTCATTGGTCCGAGTGGCGAGACTCGAACTCACGGCCTCTTGAACCCCATTCAAGCGCGCTACCACCTGCGCTACACCCGGATACCTGAGTTATTTTACCACAGATTTTAGAAATGTCAAGGCTTTGTTTGAATAAACTTATAAAAAGTTTTAAAAATTGTTTATTAATGCAGATAATGAATAAATAAGTATTATTTTTTCTTCGCAAAGCTTTTGATTTGTCCGCTTTGTTTACTGTTCCGGAGAAATGCGGATTCGCCGCACGTTTAAAAAATTATCTCTGTGACAATCATGAATATATTTTTTATTTCGGTAAATAATAGGGGAGAGGTGAAGAAAATGATTGAACAGGATACGATTCGACTTCTGAGGGAATGCGACGCCGGGGTAAAAATGGGGATTGCTGCGATTGACAATGTGCTTTCCGAGGTTAAAAATGAGGAATTCAGGGTAAAGCTTATTGACCTGAAGGACGACCATCAGCAGCTCAACGGTGATATTCAAAAGCTTCTCGGCAGATATCATGATGACGGCAAGGACCCGAACCCGATTGTAAAGGGAATGTCGCAGATTAAAACAAATTTCAGAATGGCTGCGGAAAATTCCGACGCTACCATTGCTGATTTAATGACCGACGGCTGCAATATGGGCGTAAAATCTCTCAGCCGATATCTGAATCAGTATAAAGCCGCCGATGAATCGTCAAAGGAACTGACAAAAAGACTGATTAAAATCGAAAGCGATTTTACTGCCGAAATTAGGCCGTATTTATAAGCTTCTGCCTGCCTTTAGAGCAGGCTTTTCTCTTATAATCATACAAAACCAAAATAATGTATAAACAACTGTATAACAGTATGTCTTGATAATTGTATAATAACGTGTTATAATTTTAACAATATTTTAGATAGGAAGTGATAAAATGGCAAGTCAGCGTTCGGGTGATAAAACAAAACTGATGCTTGCAGAATCGTTAAGAAATCTGATGCGGAAAAAACCTCTTGATAAGATCAAAATCCATGAGATAGTTGATGCCTGCGGGGTAAACAGACAGACATTTTATTATCATTTTCAGGATATTTATGCTCTTGTTGAGTGGATGTACCATCATGATGCGGTTGAGCTTATCGAGAAAAACAACAAATCGTTTCTTCTCGGTGAGGTTGGTACAAGAGACGACTGGGAGAGCATAATCGAAGCTTTGTTCAAATACATAGAGGAGCATCGCAACGAGATTCTCAGCGTTATCAATTCAAGAGCAATGGTCTATTTCTCAAACTTTGTTTATGAAGGCTTGAGTTCAAGCATAAAACGTTTTGTCGACCTTCAATCGAAAAATCTTGATGTTGACGAATACTATAAAAATTTTATTTCAAATTTCTATGCAATAGCTTTCGGCGGAATGATGCAGAGCTGGCTCAAAACTAACGGTGCTGCACGGATGTCGAGCCGGGAATTTATGCATTTGCTCAAAATAACCGTTTCGGGAAATATCGAAGCGGCCATTGTTCGTGCCGCTAACGAAAAAAAGTCAAATTCTATTGACAAAAAACCTCTGTGATGATAAAATAAATTCAATAAATACAGGCAAAGACGGAGAGTTTTCGAGTTGTTCGGTTTTCAGAGAGGCGTCGGCAGGTGAAAGACGTCAGCCGTTATTCGGATTGTAGCTCCCGAGCCGGAGGGAAGAAAGCTTTTGCCGTAGAACCCTCCCGTTATTCTGCGTTAAGGATTTGAGTGGTATTCTTTGAATACAAATTGAGTGGTACCGCGGGTTTTATCTCGTCTCAAGGTTTTCCTTGAGGCGAGTTTTTATTTATACTGTAAATTAACTGCATTGATATAAGGAGGATATTTCAATGGCAAAAGATCTTGCTAAACAGTACGATCCCAAGGACGTTGAGGACAGAATATATAAATTCTGGCTCGACGGAAAGTACTTTCACGCAAAGTGCGATCCGGAGAAGAAGCCGTATACAATAGTTATACCGCCGCCGAACATCACCGGCCAGCTTCACATGGGTCATGCGCTTGACAACACACTTCAGGATATTCTTATCCGTTACAGAAGAATGCAGGGCTATGACGCTTTGTGGCTTCCCGGAACGGATCACGCATCTATCGCAACCGAGGCTAAAATCGTTGAAGCCATGCGTAAAGAGGGTATCACAAAGGAAGATATCGGACGTGAGGGCTTCCTCAAAAGAGCATGGGAGTGGAAAGAAAAGTTCGGTGGCAGAATCATCGAACAGCTCAAGAAAATGGGCTCCTCCTGCGACTGGGACAGAGAGCGTTTCACAATGGACGAGGGCTGCAGCAAGGCCGTTAAAGAGGTTTTCGTCAATCTTTACAATAAGGGGCTTATCTATCGTGGCGAACGTATAGTCAACTGGTGTCCGCATTGCCTTACTTCAATTTCGGACGCCGAGGTTGAATATGAGGATCAGGCAGGTCACTTCTGGCATCTTCGCTATCCGTTTAAGGACGGAAGCGGCTATCTTGAGCTTGCAACGACAAGACCCGAGACAATGCTCGGCGATACCGCAGTTGCAGTTAACCCGAACGATGAAAGATACAAGGATATCGTCGGCAAAACGCTTATTCTTCCGATCGTTCACCGAGAAATCCCGGTTATTGCCGATGACTATGTTGAAATGGACTTCGGAACAGGCTGCGTTAAGATCACACCGGCTCATGACCCGAACGACTTTGAGGTTGGCCTCAGACATAACCTTGAAGTAATTGATACATTTACAGACGACGCACACATCAAGCCCGAATGGGGCAAGTATGCCGGAATGGACAGAATGGAAGCTCGTAAGGCGATCGTTGAGGACCTCGAAAAAGAGGGTGCTATCGTTAAGATTGAGGACTATTCGCATAACGTCGGCGTTTGCTACCGTTGCCACAGCTCAATTGAGCCGAAGGTTTCAAAGCAGTGGTTCGTTAAGATGGAGCCGCTCGCAAAGCCTGCTATCGACTGCGTAAAGAACGGCGAGGTCAAGTTCGTTCCCGAGCGTTTTGACAAGACATATTATCACTGGATGGAGAACATCAAGGACTGGTGTATTTCACGTCAGCTTTGGTGGGGTCACAGAATCCCGGCATGGTATTGCGACGACTGCGGCGAGGTTGTTGTTTCAAAGGAGACACCGACGGTTTGCCCGAAGTGCGGCTGTACTCATCTCACACAGGATCCCGATACGCTCGATACATGGTTCTCATCCGCCCTTTGGCCGTTCTCAACTCTCGGCTGGCCGGACAAGACCCCCGAGCTTGCTCATTATTTCCCGACAAGCACACTTGTTACGGGCTATGATATTATATTCTTCTGGGTTGCAAGAATGATTTTCTCGTCTGTTGAGAATATGCATGAAAGACCGTTTGACACTGTATTCATTCACGGTATTGTCCGTGACGCACAGGGTAGAAAGATGTCCAAGTCACTCGGCAACGGTATTGATCCGCTTATTGTTATTGACGAGTACGGCGCAGACGCACTCCGATTTACTCTCGCAACGGGCAACAGCCCCGGAAATGATATGCGTTTCTCGGACGAAAAGGTCGGCGCAAGCCGTAACTTTGCAAACAAGCTTTGGAATGCGGCAAGATTTATTCTCATGAATCTCGGCGAGGATGAAAAAGCCCCGCATATTCCCGATGAACTTGCACTTGAGGACAAGTGGATTCTCAGCCTGTTCAACAAGCTCACAAAGGAAGTTACGGATAACCTTGACAAGTTTGAGCTTGGTATTGCCGTTCAGAAGCTTTACGATTTCATTTGGGATGTATTCTGCGATTGGTATATCGAGATTTCAAAGATAAGACTTAATTCGGGCGACGAGAAAGCCGCTCAGACGGCAAGAGACATGCTCGTTTACATCATGTCGAACACACTTAAGCTTCTTCACCCGTTTATGCCATTTATCACAGAGGAAATTTGGCAGACCTTGCCTCACGACGGTGAGTCAATTATGATTTCAGAGTGGCCTGTTTATAAGGACGAGCACAACTTCAGCGTTGAAGAGCAGGAAATGGACAGAATCATGGAAGCTGTTCGTGCTATCCGTAACCGCAGAGCGGAAATGAATGTTCCGCCGTCAAAGAAGGCTAAGTATTATATCGCAACGGCTTATAAGGATACGTTTGAAAAGGCCGGTATCTTCATGCAGAGACTTGCTTCCTGCTCGGAAGCCGAGATAGGAGACAGCTTTGAGATTGACGACGCCGTTTGTATCGTTACGACCGACGCTAAGATTTATATTCCTCTCGGTGAGCTTGTTGATTTTGAAAAGGAAATTGCAAGACTCAATAAGGAAAAGGAAAAGGTTCTTAAAGACCTTGAATTTATCGACAAGAAGCTCAACAACGAAAATTTTGTTGCGAAAGCACCGAAGACGGTTGTTGACGGTCAGCGTGAAGCTGCTCAGAAGCTCCGTGACAAGATCGCCATGATCGACGAGAGCATCGAGAAATTTCAAAAGTAAAAATTAAAATCAACCTCCTCATTTTTATTTTGGGGAGGTAATGATTTAGCCGTCTATTCTATTTCGCATTCGTAGTTATTAGAAGCTTTCTTAACGCCTCTGCAGAAGAGGCAAGATTATAATAAAAGAGTGATACCATGAATTATAACGAAGCATTGAATTTTATACATTCGAGGGACAGGTTCGGAAGCCATCCCGGCATGGAACGAATTGAGGCTTTGTGCAATGCCTTTGACAATCCGCAGGATAAGCTGAAATACGTTCATGTTGCGGGAACAAACGGCAAGGGCTCAACTTGCCATATGATAGCCTCAGTCCTCTCGGAGAGCGGATATAAGGTCGGACTTTTCACATCTCCGTTCGTTGTCGATTTTCGTGAAAGAATCCAAATCAACGGCGTGATGATCCCGCAGTCCGATTTGGCCGAGATTATTTCCGAGGTTAAGCCTGTTGTCGAAAAGCTTTCAAAGCAGGGAATTGAGCCGACGGAGTTTGAGATTATCACTATCACGGCTTTTCTTTATTTTCTCAGGCAGAATTGTGATATCGTTGTGCTTGAGGTCGGTCTCGGCGGTCTTCTCGATTCAACAAATATCATTAAAAAATCCGAGGTCAGCGTTATAACTTCGATTTCGCTCGATCATACGAATATTCTCGGTGATACGCTTCTGAAAATTGCCGAGCAGAAGTGCGGCATATTCAAAGAGGGCGGAAATGTTGTCGGTTATCCTCAGCCTGATTTTGCCGTTGAACGCTTCATTAAGGATAAGGCCAAGGAGAAGAATTGCAAGTATTATCCGCATGAATTGAGCAAAATCCGACTTGTTCGTGAGGAAATTGACGGTTCGACGATAATCTACGCCGGCTGTACTTTTAAAATCCCGCTGACGGGCAAGCATCAGCTCTATAATTTTGCAACTGCGGTTGCTGCAATCAACGTACTCAAGCAGAACGGATGGAACGTCACATATAAGAGTTTGATCGACGGCATTTCTAAGGTCAAAGTTCCTGCGAGAACGGAAATTGTTTCTCATTCACCGCTGACGATAATTGACGGCGGACATAACGCCGAGGGTGTTGACGCTCTTTGCAATACGCTCGTTAAGTTCTGTGCAAACAGAAAGATTATCGCCGTTTTCGGAATGATGAAGGACAAGGACTACGGCTATGCCGTTAAAAAGCTTGCACCGCTCTGTGAGAGAATTTATACGACCGAAGCATCGAATCCGAGAACGCTTGATGCAAAGTCGCTTGCCAAAGAGGCAAAGCAATATTGCAAGAAGGTTCGACCCGAACCGAACCCCGAAAAAGCATATAACAAGGCTTTGAAAAAGGCCAAGGACGACGATGTTGTTTTGGTCTGCGGTTCGCTTTATCTCGCTTCGGATGTTAAAAAATTCATTAAATGACATCACATTACAAAAAGAAATCATTTTCTTAACCACGCTTCAACAAAATATTTTCGGACAATCCTTTATCCTATTGGGTAAGGGATTGTTTTTTATATAGATGAAGTCTGTAAGATTACATTGAAGCAGAAGCTTCCTAAGCCTCCCCTTGATTGATTCAGGTGCTGCGAAGTTTCAACACGGCAGTGAGCGTAGGAGCATTTGCGGCGGAATGGATAAAGCAAAAGATAAAGTGAGATTTCCAAATCTTCGAAAAATTGATGAAAATTTTTAATAAAATTAAAACATAAGCAATAAACAAGGGGGTATTAATGTGCCTGTAAAAATTATAGCGACGGAGCAGAGAGTGACGGCGTTCCTTGAGGGAGAAATCGACCACCATACGGCATCAACGTTCAGAATGGAGATTGACGACGCTATTCAGACCTACAAGCCGAAGGTTTTGAAGCTCGACTACGGCGATGTGACATTCATGGACTCGTCGGGAGTCGGCCTTGTCATGGGTCGAGTCAGAACAATGTCGCCGTTCGGGGGAAGAATAATCGTTTCGAATCTTTCTCCGCAGACCTACAAGGTTATGCAGCTGGCAGGGCTTGAGAAAATTGCAAAAATCAGCAAAAGGGAGGATGTTTCCGATGAAGGCAAAAAATGATTTCAGAATGACGATTGATTCCAGGTCAATCAACGAGGCTTTTTCACGGTCGAGTGTTGCAGCCTTTGCCGCCCAGCTTGACCCGACGGTTGACGAGATAACCGACATAAAAACGGCGGTGAGCGAGGCGGTCACAAACTGCATTGTTCACGCTTATCCCGACAGTGTGGGAAAAATTTACATATACGCTGCCGTGTATGAGGACAACTCCGTCAAAATTTCAATCAGGGACAGGGGAGTCGGTATCCCTGACGTAAAAAAGGCAATGGAGCCGCTTTTCACAACTCTCGGCGGTGAGCGTGCCGGTCTCGGCTTTGCGGTTATGGAAAGCTTTATGGATAAGATAACGGTCCGGTCAAAGGCGGGCAGCGGAACAACGGTTACAATGCTCAAAAAAATCAGCGGGCGTGAGGACAAATGATCCTTTCAAAAAACAAAAGAGATGAAATGATCGAAAGTAATATGGGTCTGGTTCATTCCTGTGCGCATAAATTCAGCGGCAAGGGTGTTGAATACGACGATCTTTTTCAGGCCGGATGTATAGGACTTATTAAGGCAGTCGACAACTTTAGGGAGGAGCTTGGGTTTTCCTTTTCGACCTATGCCGTGCCGGTTATTCTCGGCGAGATAAAACGTCTTTTTCGTGACGGCGGAACTGTAAGCGTCAGCCGCTCAATCAAGGAAAAGGGCAGGAAAATCGCATATGAACGGGAAAAATTTATAAAAAAATACGACCGTGAGCCGACGGTCGGTGAGCTGAGCGTAATACTCGGTTATAATGAATTTGAAACGGCGCAGGCGATAGCGGCTTCAATGCCCGTCATCAGCCTGACAATGAACGATGATGAATCCGATTCGCAGCTCGATATTCCCGTTCCGAACCATGAGGAGAGCATTTCAATGAACCTTGCCGTGCATCAGGTCATGGAACGGCTTGAGGAAAAAGACCGTGAGCTTATTAAGCAAAGGTATTTTGCCGGAAAAACGCAGACTCAGACCGCTCGGTCGCTTGGAATGACGCAGGTACAGGTCAGCAGGAGGGAAAAGCAGATTTTGAAATATATGAAACAAAAGCTATTATAAAAAAGGCCGTCTGCTCGGGAAAACCAAACAGACGGTCGTTTCAATTTTTGATTATATTAGCAGTTGAATTCGGGTCGAAAAGATGTATTCTGTCCGTAAGTATTCCGAGCTCAACGGTCTCGTTTGCCGGAGAATCGGCGGCAACTCTCGCCGTGAGCTTCTGACCGGAATAGTCAAGATAGAGATAGCTTTCGCTTCCCATAAGCTCGCTGACCTCTAATTTTGCCGTCAAAACCTTGTCCGGATTTTTTGCGATAAATTCATTGTCAACGGTGACGTCCTCCGGTCGGATTCCGACCTTGACGGATTTATTGAAATACTCTTTTATTTCATTTGTTTTTGCGAAAGAATCGGTGACATCAAGCTCGTTTTCGGCGAGTGAAAGAAATATTTTTCCGTTTTTTGATTTCACCTCGGCGTCGAGAAAATTCATCTGCGGAGAGCCGATAAAGCCTGCAACGAACATATTCTGCGGATGCTTGTAAAGATTCTGCGGCGAATCGACCTGCTGAATAATTCCGTCCTTCATGACAACGATTCGGTCGCCCATGGTCATCGCCTCCGTCTGGTCGTGGGTGACGTAAATAAACGTTGTTCCCAAGCGTTGGTGAAGCTTTTTTATCTCCGTTCTCATGTTTGTTCTCAGTTTTGCGTCAAGATTGGAGAGCGGCTCGTCAAGCAGAAAAACCGACGGGGATCGAACCATTGCTCTGCCGAGCGCAACACGCTGCCGCTGACCGCCCGAGAGTGCCTTCGGTTTTCTTTTGAGCAGGTGCTCGATATCAAGCACCTTTGCCGCTTCACGAACACGTTTGTCTATCTCATCTTTGGGCATTTTTCTCAATTCAAGGCCGAACGCCATGTTTTTATAGACCGTCATGTGCGGATAGAGTGCGTAGCTTTGAAATACCATTGCGATATCTCTGTCCTTCGGTGCAACATCATTAACAATGCGGTCGCCGATTTTCAACTCGCCCTTTGTGATGTACTCAAGACCCGCAATCATTCTGAGAGTTGTTGATTTTCCGCAGCCCGACGGGCCGACAAGGATGATGAACTCTTTATCGGCGATTTCAAGACTGAAATCATTGACTGCCGTTGTGCCGTCGTCGAATATTTTATATACATTTTTCAAACTGATACTTGACATAGTTTATCCTTTCACGGCTCCCGCAACGATGCCCTTTATAATATATTTTTGACACGAGAGATAGAAAACGACAATCGGTATGATTGAAAGCACAAGCATTGCCATCATTGCACCCATATCGACCGAGCCGTAGCCGCCCCTGAGATATTGAACGGCGATCGGAACGGTTTTGTATTCGCTGCCGATTAAAAGATAGGGGAGCAGGTAATCGTTCCAAATCCACATTGCATCGAGAATCGCTACCGTTATCGCCGTCGGTTTCATTATAGGAAACACAACGTAAAAGAAGGTTTGCAGCGGACTGCACCCGTCAATCATTGCTGCCTCCTCAATCTCAAGCGGAACGGATTTCACAAAGCCGCAGAACATGAACACCGCCAGTCCCGCACCGAAGCCGAGGTAGACGATTATAAGTCCCCAAGGCTTATCAAGACCGAGGTCGGCGACGGTTTTCGTCATTGTGAACATTACCATCTGGAACGGCACTATCATTGAAAAAACAAAGATATAATAAAGTGCCTTTGTGAATTTATTCTTCACCCTGACAATGTACCACGCCGTCATGGACGTGAAAAGAACTATCGCCGCAACCGAGAATACGGTTATAAACAGCGACCAGCCGAAAGCGGACGGAAAGCCCGTTTTTTCAATTCCTCCGATGTAGTTTTCTATTCCCGAAAAGGTTTCGGCGTTCGGAAGCGCAAACGGGTCGTCGCTTATATAAAGCTTGCCCTTAAATGAGTTGTAAAGGACAATAATTATCGGAGCGAGGAACGCTGCACCTGTTGCGATAAGGAAGATATATAAAAGAACTCTGCCTGATTTTTTTGCCGTTATCCCGTTCATTGCTCCACCTCTTTGTTCCTTGTGTAAATAAGCTGAACAAACGAAATTGCCGCAACAATGATGAAGAATATTACCGCCTTTGCCTGACCGACACCCTCCCAACCGATTTTTCCGTAGAAGGTGTTGTAAATATCCAAGGCGAGCATAGCCGTCTGCTTCGAGGGCGCGCCCGCCGTAAGTGCTAAGTTCTGATCGAAAAGCTTGAAAAAATTCGTAATTGTCAGGAAAAAGCAAATTGTAATCGACGGCATGACGAGCGGCAGTGTGACATGCCTGAGTGTCTGACGTCTGTTCGCACCGTCAACCTTTGATGCGTCCTGCAAATCCGATGGGATGTTTTGGATTCCGGCGATATAAATTATCATCATGTAGCCGATGAGCTGCCAGTTCATCATGAGGACGAGACCCCAGAAACCGTATTTTGCATCATAAGTTATTGTTACCCCGAAATTTTGAAGAACTCCGTTGATAATAAGCTGCCATATATAGCCGAGCACGATTCCGCCGATTAGATTAGGCATGAAAAAAACTGTCCTGAAAATATTCGTGCCCTTGAAGCCCTTTGTCAAAAGAGCTGCGAGACCGAAGGAAATAACGTTTATCGTGATGACCGACACGACCGTGAACTTAACGGTGAACCATAAGGCGTTGAGAAAATCCCTGTTGGAAAAGGCTTTGATATAGTTTGAGAATGCGACCCATTTGGCGTCAAGCACGGTCGTGAATTCGGTGAATGAAAGACCGAGACCGAGGATAAACGGCACGGCAAAAACAATCGTGAATGCCGCAAGAGTCGGTAAAACGAATATCGGAAACCATTTTTTCAGTGCCATGTTATCCTCTCCTCATTTATGATTTCGCAGCCGCCCAGCTGTCAACGGTTGTTTTCTTTACGTCGTCCCAGGTCTTTGAACCCTGAACGTATTCGAGCAGTGCACTGCCGACGTTGTCCTTGAAATCAAGGCCCGGGAACGAGTTGAACACCCATTCGACCGTCGTTTTGTTGCTCTCCATCCACTTGAGGATCTCTTTTGCAAGCGGATCGTCCGGCTTTTCGTTATCTTTAAAGGTGTTGAACGGTGAAATAAATTTGAGCTTGTTGACGACATAATCCTTGCCCGTGTCGCTTGAAAAGAGCCATTCAAGGAACTCAACCGATGCTTTCTGCTTTTCCTCGGAAGCATTCTTGTTGATTGCAAGATAATTTTCCGTTCCGATGCAAAGTCCCTGCTTTTCTTCTCCGTCAACACCGATATAAATCGGGAGATATTTGATATCGTCAGCCTTGACAGTGTTGCCGCTGACCTTTGAAATCTGTTCCCACGCCCAGTTGCCGTTCTGAACCATCGCTGCCTTGCCGAGCGCAAATTCCGACATTGAGTTTTCAACCGATTTGCCCGAGAGCAAGCCCTTTTCGGTTGTTGAATTGTTTATATATAAATCGAAAATGTTCCTGAAATTATCGGAATATTTGAAGTCAATCGTTTTTGCGTTATATGCTGCGGTTATTGCCGAATCGTCGCTTTTATCCTTCATTTCGTAATAGACGGGCATGTTCAAAAGGTGGGTCGTCCAGCGCCATTGCTCACCGCCGGACATTGAGGTCGAGGCGAAAACGCCGTCAATGCCAAGCTCATTTTTGTGCTTCGTCATGTCCTCGGCAACCTCTTTGAGAAGCTTGAAGCTTGTGATTTCCTCAGCCTTTGAGATGCTCACGGCCTTATCTTTAAGAGCAAAGTATTTCTCCATAATCGCATTGTTATAAATGATTCCGTAACCCTCAACGACGTAAGGAATTCCGAAAACTCCGTCGCCGTTTTTGATTGCAAGAGACTTATCCGAGAGGTAGTCGTATAGCTTTGTGTCCTTTAAATCCTTGCAGTATTTTGCCCACGACTGATAGCCGACGGGTCCGTTGATCTGGAAAATCGTCGGAGCGTCGGACTTTGCAATCTCCGATTTAAGCGTTGTTTCATAGGTATTGCTGGCGGCTGTTACAACCTTAACCTTGATGCCCTTTTCCGCCTCGTATTTCTTAGCTATTTCCTTGTAGATATCCGCAATTTCGGGCTTGAAATTTAAGAAATAGACCGTATTGTCCGCCTTTGCATTGTTCATGTCCGTTTCGCTCTTTTTGCCGCATGCCGAAACGGTAAACAGAAGCACGGCGGCAGTTAAACAGGCAATGATTTTTTTCATTGAGTGTTCCTCCTTTTTGTTTTGTAATCATTGATTACTCTTTTATAATTTTTAACACAATAACGTGTCTTTATTCAAAAATAATGTGAATGATTATTGACTAATTCCAAATGTTTGATATAATTAAAATAATATTATACGGGAGGTTATACCTATGGTTAAGCACATTGTTTTTTGGAATGTCAGAAATGACGATCAGAAGAAGCACAACATGGAAGAGATGAAAAAGCGTCTGACTGCACTTGTCGGCAAGGTTGACGGTCTTATCAGTGCAGAGGTCGGTTTTAATTTCAATGAAAAGGGCTATGATCTTGCTCTCTATTCGATTTTTAAGGACAAGGCTTCGCTTGACGGCTATCAGGTACACCCGGATCATCTTAAGGTCAAGGAATTCGTTCATTCGGTAATCACCGACAGAGCGGTCGTTGATTTTGAATTTTAATCTATTCTTGAAGAGGTATTAATTATCTTAAACAATCATGTTTATGTAAAAAATAACCTGAACGAAAGCTTTATCTGACGCTAAGGTTTAAAAAATTATAATTTTAGCTGTCGTATAAGGCTTACGAATAAATGCAAAATCGGACAATCTGTTTTGATGTTTCAGACTCGTTAACTCACTAAATCAGCCTCCCCTTATTGAGTAAGGGGAGGGGGACCGCTTGCGGTGGAAGGGATAAGACTTTAAAGTCTTTCTTTATCCCCTCCGTCGCTCATGCGACACCTCCCCTTAAATCATTTAAGGGGAGGCTTGACACTAAAAAGTTAACGTTAAGTTCTACATGTTCACATTGTCAATTGTTGCTTTATTTATGCCCTATGCGGCAGCTTTCTATGAGGTGATAAATATGGGACTTAACGACACAGTTTCGGCGGAGAGGGTGCATATAAGCTTCTTCGGAATGAGAAATGCAGGCAAATCGAGTCTTGTCAATGCGGTCACGGGGCAGGAGCTTGCCGTTGTTTCCGATGTGAAGGGTACAACGACCGACCCCGTTCGCAAGGCGATGGAGATTCTTCCGCTCGGCCCTGTTGTGATAATCGACACGCCGGGCATTGACGACGAGGGCGAGCTGGGCGAAAAGCGAGTTCAAAAGGCGAAGCAGGTGCTTACAAAGACGGATATTGCCGTTTTGGTTGTCGATTCGACCAAGGGGCTCGGCAGATTCGACAATATGATGATTGACTTTTTCAAGGACAAAAAGATTCCTTTCATCATAGCTTACAATAAATCGGATTTGCTCAATAATGTTCCCGATGCTGCCAAAAATGAGATTTATGTCAGCGCAAAGGATGACAGAAACGTTTACGAGCTGAAAGAAAAAATCGCTTCGTTCTGCAAGGTTAAGCAGTTAGGCAAAGACATTGTTGCCGATGTTCTTGAAAAAGGTGACACGGTCATTCTTGTTATTCCGATTGACGAGTCCGCTCCCAAGGGCAGGGTCATTCTTCCTCAGCAGCAGGTGCTCAGAGAATTGCTTGATAACAACTGTACGGCGGTCTGCTGTCAGGTATCGGAGCTTGACGCAACGATTAAAAACCTCGTCGGAAAGCCGAAGCTTGTTATCACCGATTCACAGGCGTTTGAGCAGGTTTCCGCAATCGTTCCGGAGGATATCGGACTTACCTCGTTTTCTATCCTTTTTGCACGATACAAAGGCGATTTGAAGCAGCTCATCGACGGTGCAAGGAAGCTTAAAGAGCTTAATGACGGTGATACAATTCTCATTTCCGAGGGTTGCACTCACCACAGGCAGTGCAACGATATCGGCACGGTTAAGCTGCCCGGCTGGATTCAAAAGTATTCGGGTAAAAAGCTGAATTTTGAATTTACATCGGGTACGGAATTTCCAGATGATCTGAGTAAATATGCCCTTGTTGTTCACTGCGGCGGCTGTATGCTCAACGAAACGGAGATGAAATACAGAATTGCCCACGCCGTTCAGGAGGGTGTCAAAATAGTCAATTACGGCGTTGCAATCGCTCAGATGAACGGAATCCTCGACAGAAGCATTGCTCCGTTGAAGTTTTAAAAATTAAAGGCTGTGATGAATTGATTTCGTCACGGCCTTTTATATGCAAAAAAATATGCCCGCAAAGCCCGAAAGCCTTGTGAGCATTTTATTGTTTTCTTTAATTAAAGAAGCTCGTGTGCCTTTGCGTACTCATAGAAGGACTGGAGGCTTCTGATTCTCGGCGCGTTAAGCGTTGCGCCTGCTCTTGTAACCGTTGTGAAAGGAATACCCTGGAGCTGAACAAGGAACTTTGCGCTTGCATTGAAGCCGCTGTCGATAGCACAGTCAAGGAGTATGATCTCGTTGAAGGTTTCTCTTGCCTTCTTCATATCCTTCTCTACGAAATACTCGTCATACATTTTGCGGAAAAGATTTACGCCGCATGAGGTAGGAGTTGCGCAAACGCCTCTTGCGCCTGCATCATAAGCGTCAAGAAGAAGGGGAATATTAGCCTGAAGAACAGCCGAATCGCCTTGAACGGCAATTTTGTCCTTAATACCGTCCATAGAACAAGTGGTATCCTTTATTCCGTGGAATCTGCCGGTTTTAACAAGCTCGCCGTATGCCTTGCCTGACATATGGCAATGGTCAAATCCTGGGAACTCGTAAAGGATAATCGGAAGCTTTGTATATCCTGCAAGCTCGGAAAGATTTTCAACTATTCTTTTATCGCAGTTACCGTAATCCCTCGCAACAAAAACAAGACCGTCAACGCCGGTTTGCTCCATGCGTTTAACCTCTTCGATCTGCTCTTTCCAGGTCGGCTCAAGGTTGGCTGTTGCAACGATTTCAACACCGTTTGCGTGCTTAACGGCTGTCTCGGCACACTTAATTCTTTCGTCGAGAGTGAGGCATGTCATTTCCGAGCTGCCGCATACCGAGAAAAGGTGATGCGCACCTCTTGCTGCCTGGAACTCGACGTACTGTGCATATGTATCATAGTTGATGGATCTGTCTTCATTAAACGGAGTGAGAAGAAGGGCATATACGCCTCTGAACTCTTCTGCTTTACCTGTAAACATTTTAACACCTCTGATATTTTTTAGCTTTCTAAGCCTTTATCATAATACACTGAATGTATAATAAAATCAAGTATTATTTCATCGAATCTATCACTTTTTTCGCCATATCGGGATAATTTCCGATTACGGAGTCAACTCCGAGCTTATAAAGCCTTGCAACGCTGTCCTCATCGTTGACCGTCCATGTGTTTATTTCGATTCCGTTCGCTTTCATTTCGCCGACGGTCTCTTCGGTCAATGTCCAATGCATAGGGTGAATACATTCAATGCCGTGAGCCTTTGTGTATTTGCCGAATTCGAGAATCCAGCTTTCTTCAAGAAATCCGCACTTTATTTTCGGGTTAATTTCCTTGAAGCGCATAACGCTGTAATTGTTAAAGCTGGAAATAATGATTCTTTTCTCAAGTCCGAATTCAACTATCATATCGTTGACGGCTTTTTCAATACCGGGGTACTCATAAACGCCTGTTTTAAGCTCAATATTTGTAATGAATCCGTCAATCGGTTTGATGAATTCAAAATATTCACGCAGGGTGGGAATTCTGTTTATTCCGTAAACGCCCCTGAAGCCGGCAGAAGCGTCAAAAGACTGAAGCTCGGCAAGAGTGTAGTCTCTGACAAAGCCTGTTGAATCGCATGTTCTGTCGATTTTTTCGTCATGGATAACGACAAGCTGTCCGTCCTTGGAAAAATGAACGTCAAGCTCGATTCCGTCTGCGCCTGCTTCAACAGCCTTTTTGAATGCGAGCATTGTGTTCTCGGGATATTTTCCGCTGAAGCCTCTGTGTCCGAAATTTAGCATAAAAATCCTCCTCAGATGTATTTTTTAATCGTGAAAGCCTGTCGGCCCTTCTTTGTAATTCCGTCGTCCTCGGTGATGAGAACCTTGCCCTTGCCCCTGACGACAATTTTGGAGCTGAAAGGCACTTTAAAATCGATTTTTGTTATTTGCACTCCGTTAATATAAACCTCGCCGGCTGAAATTCGTCGAACCGCTTCGCTGCGTGAAAAAGAGAAGCAGGAAGACACCACCGAATCGCTGCGCATTGAGGAAACAAAGCAGCGTTTAGTCTCGAATTTCTCTTCGATTTTAACAGTGTCGAAGCTTTCGGGAATGTGGGTATGAACCGTTCCTCTGCCGACGGAAATGAGATTTTCGCAAAGATATTTTGCAACGCTTTTGACTGCCGCAGTCGTGCAGCCCTTGTCGTCAATGAGAATGTCGCCGAGCATTTCACGCTTGATGCCGAGGCCCATTATCGCTCCAAGATAGTCACGGTGGGAAAGCGTGGAAAAATTGTCCTTATCGATTCTAAGCGGAACGATCGGCATGTCGCCGCACTCGGAAAGAAAATTTTCGTCGGCATAATCGGGGAGGAAGATAACTATCCTTCGCTCGGAATCCTCAAAACCTCCGTAAAGCTCATGCTTAATATGAAATTTTTGAAGATATTGAATAGCCTTGCTCTGCTGATAAATGTCGAGAAAGTTCGTGTTGGAAATATAGTTGTTGTTTTCGCATTCTCTCATCTTATCGTCCAGCACGGCGTAGAGAAGCTCGTCCTCGGTCATCTCGTTCCTCCGGTTTATTATTTTATTATATTTTATATCGGCGAGAGGAATAAATCAAGAGTAAAATCCCCATTATAAGTGTTGCAAATAAAAAACATGAAAATAATCGGATTATTTCAAAAAAATGCTTGACTTTTCATCTTGTTTGATGTATTATATTCAAGCGTTAAATACGCACCGCGATTCATTAGCTCAGTTGGCAGAGCACTTGACTTTTAATCAAGGTGTCCGGGGTTCGAATCCCCGATGAGTCACCAGGCCGCAAACCTTTTGGTTTGCGGCTTTTTCTGTTTTATTTGTTTAATAAATAATCTCATTTTCGTATTGATTTATTTATAAATTGTATGTATAATTTAAAGTAACATTTTGTAAGGAGTGTATTTTATGTACAGATTCCCGATTGGTGTAATTATTGACAGCTTCAGAGTTGATATAAAGTCGGCGGTCAAGAAGGCTGCAGAGGTCGGAGCGAACGGTATTCAGGTTTACTCCACAAGCGGCGAGATGGCTCCCGAAAACCTTGTCGGACAGAAAAGAGCGGATTTCCGAAACCTTGTTGCCGATAACGGCCTTGTTATTTCGGCTCTTTGCGGCGATCTCGGCGGAGGCGGATTCACAAATCCCGAAAACAACGTTTGGAAGATTGAAAAATCCAAGAGAATACTTGACCTTGCCAAGGAGCTTGGAACCGACGTTGTTACAACTCATATCGGCGTTGTCCCCGAGGATGCGAATGCGGACAGATTTAAAATTATGCAGGAGGCCTGCTTTGAGCTGAGTCGCTATGCGGACGATATCGGCGCTCATTTTGCGATTGAGACAGGTCCCGAGAAATCTGCGACCCTTAAAAAATTTCTTGATTCGCTCGGCTCAACAGGCGTAGGCGTCAATCTTGACCCGGCTAACCTTGTTATGGTTACGGGCGATGATCCGGCTGGGGCTGTACATAACCTTAAAGATTATATCGTGCATACTCATGCCAAGGACGGCAAGCAGAACTACTATGTTGATCCCGACATTATCTACGGCATGGTTGAATCCCATATCGTGACGGCGGACAGCTTTATCGAAGTCCCGCTCGGCGAGGGAAGCGTTAACTGGGATGAATATCTCAAAGCACTGGAGGATATCGGCTATAAGGGCTTCCTCACCATTGAAAGAGAGGTCGGCGACGACCCGGAAAAGGACATCAGAAAGGCCGTTGAATTCCTCAACGGTAAAATGGGTGTTTAAAATGAAAATTTCTGTCAGCAGCTACAGCTATTCTCAGCTCGGCAACAGCGATTTTGAAAGAATCGATCTTGCCGGGGAAATGAGATTTGAGGGCATTGAATTTGCCGAAATCAATCTCGGAGATAAGGATAAAATCGAATATGCAAAGGAACTTCGTGCCTATGCCGATAAAAAAGGCGTTGAGATTTCCAATTATGCCATCGGTGCCGATTTCATCAACAGAGACGTTGATTCGGAAATTGAACGGCTCAAGGGTGAGGTTGATATTGCCGAAATTCTCGGTGTAAAGACCATGCGCCACGACGCAACGATAGGTCCGGAGGCGGAAAGATTCTCAAAGACAGGCTTTGAAAAGTATCTTCCGGTGCTTGCGAAGGGCTGCAAGGCCGTTACGGAATATGCAAAGACCAAGGGCATCAAAACCTCAGTTGAGAATCACGGCTTTTACTGTCAGCAGAGCGACAGGGTAGAGGCACTTGTCAATGCGGTCAATGACGATAATTTCGGCTGGCTTGTTGATATAGGCAATTTCCTTTGTGCCGATGAAACGCCGCTTGAGGCTGTTAAGGTCGGTGTGAAGCATATCATTTATGCACACGTTAAGGATTTCTATTTTGCCGATAAGAGCGTTCCGACGCCCGAGGGATATTTTGACACGAGAGACGGAAATCATCTCTGCGGTTCGATTCTCGGCGATGGAATTGTTCCGGTTAAAGAATGCATGGAGCTTATAAAAAAATCCGGCTATGACGGCTGGGTTACTCTCGAATATGAGGGCCGTGAAACACCGTTGACGGCAGTTCCGAAGGGCTTGGAATATTTGAAAAAATTAGTATAAAGGACTTGATATGATGAGCGAAAAAAGAATTGAAACAAAGTGCGTGCAGGGCGGCTATACTCCCGGTAACGGAGAGCCGAGACAAATTCCCATTATCCAGAGCACGACTTATAAATACAACACAAGCGAGGACATGGGCAAGCTGTTTGACCTTGAGGCCGAGGGCTATTTCTACACAAGACTTCAGAATCCGACCAATGATATGGTAGCAAAAAAGATTTGTGAGCTTGAGGGCGGCTCAGCCGCAATGCTTACCTCTTCGGGTCAGGCTGCATCGTTCTATGCAGTTTTCAATATCGCAAACTGCGGCGATCATGTTGTAGCTTCATCGATGATTTACGGCGGAACATACAATCTCTTTGCCGTTACGATGAAGAAGATGGGTATTGACTTCACATTTGTTGAGCCTGATTGCTCGGATGAGGAGCTTGAAGCCGCATTCAAGCCGAATACGAAGCTTGTTTTCGGCGAAACCATCGCCAACCCGGCCTTGACCGTTTTTGATATCGAAAGATTTGCCGACGCCGCTCATGCACACGGTGTTCCGCTTATAGTTGACAATACATTCGCAACTCCTATCAACTGCCGACCGTTCGAGTGGGGCGCAGATATAGTTACCCATTCAACAACAAAATATATGGACGGTCACGGTGCGGGAGTCGGCGGCTGCATTGTTGATTCTGGTAAGTTTGACTGGATGGCTCATGCCGATAAGTTCCCCGGACTTTGCACTCCCGACGACAGCTACCACGGCATTGTTTATGCCGAGCGATTCGGAATGGGCGGAGCATTTATTACAAAGGCGACCGCTCAGCTCATGCGTGACTTCGGTTCGATTCAGTCTCCGCAGAACGCATTTATTCTTAATCTCGGACTTGAAAGCCTTCATGTCAGAATGGCAAGACATTGCGAAAACGGATTTGCCGTTGCAAAATTTCTTGATTCTCATGATAAAATCGAATGGGTCAACTATCCGTCGCTTGAGGGCAATAAGTATTATGAGCTTGCGAGGAAGTATCTCCCAAACGGCTCATGCGGTGTTGTCAGCTTCGGCATAAAGGGCGGCAGAGCTGCGGCCGAGAAATTCATGAAAAATCTTAAGATTGCGGCAATTGAGACACATGTTGCCGACGCAAGAACCTGCTGCCTTCATCCGGCGAGCGCAACTCACCGCCAGATGAACGACGCCGAGCTTGCCGCCGCAGGCGTGCCGGCTAACCTTGTTCGCTTTTCCTGCGGACTTGAAAATGCACAGGATCTTATTGAGGATATTGCGCAGGCACTTGAGAAAATCTGATTGAAGAGTGATAGCTAATGCCAATTAAAATACCGAACGGACTGCCTGCCGTCAAGGTTCTCCATGATGAAAATATATTTGTAATGACGGAAAAAAGGGCGGTTAAGCAGGATATCAGACCGCTGAAAATTCTGCTTCTCAACCTTATGCCCAAGAAAATCGAAACGGAAACTCAGTTTGCGAGACTGCTCGGAAATACTCCGCTTCAGGTCGAGATGGAAATGATGTATACGACCTCTCACAAGTCGAAGAACACCTCCGAGGGACATCTGCTCGCTTTTTACAAGACCTTTGAAGAGATCAAGCACAACAAGTACGACGGCATGATTATCACCGGCGCACCGGTTGAAAACATGGATTTTGAAGAGGTCGAATACTGGGATGAGCTTTGCAAAATCATGGAATGGAGCAAAACCCACGTCACCAGCACCTTTCACATCTGCTGGGGTGCTCAGGCCGGTCTCTACTATCATTTCGGAATTCCGAAAATTCACTTGCCGCAGAAATATTTCGGCGTTTATCCGCACAAGGTCAACTACAAAAAATCTATTCTTTTCCGTGGCTTCGATGAGACTTTTATGGTGCCGCAGTCGAGGCATACAACGGTGCTGACCGAGGATATTAAAAAGGTCAAGGAGCTGAAAATCCTTGCGTCGTCGCCTGAAACCGGAGTTTATGCCATCTCTACAAATAAGGGTAAGCAGATTTTCATAACCGGACATTCCGAATACGAACGCGACACGTTGAAAAACGAATATCTCAGGGACAAGGAAAAGGGGCTTGATATCGCCGTTCCGAAGAATTATTTCCCGAACGATGACCCGTCCAAGGAGCCTATCGTCTCGTGGAGAGCTCACGCAAATCTGCTTTTCTCCAACTGGCTGAACTATTTCGTATATCAGACGACTCCGTACGATATCGATATGATTGAATGATAAAAAAATACAGCAAGTAAATTTTTAACATCTTGCTAACCTGTCAATTCCCTTTATCTTCCGGTTTTCTTCAACAATGTCGGATTTTGTTATTTTATAATCTCGCTGATTGATGCAAAGTCGGTAATTGATAAGCTGCCGAGGTTGCAGCGGATTGCTTGCTCTATATAAAAAATCAATGATGAAAAAGGCTTCGGCAAGAATTTCTTCGGAAAAAGAATAACTTATTTAATATTTTCCGTGTTTTTAATTTGCTGAAAAATCTGAATATTTTTAACCTCTCGGACATATCAATTACTGATATGTAAATCCGGGAGGTTTTTCTTTTGAATGAAACAGCACGAATTCGTTCGGTTGAACTCGGCGAATATATCGTAAAAAACAAGTCGACCGTAAGAGCAGCCGCAAAGGTGTTCGGAATTTCCAAATCGACGGTACATACCGATGTTACGCAAAAATTGGAGGAGATTGATCCCGGTTTAAGCCGTGAGGTCAGGGAAATACTTGATATTAACAAGGCACAGCGACATATCAGAGGCGGAATTGCCACAAGAGAAAAATATAAAGGCAGCAAAATGAGGTGATTTTATGTGCGGAATATGCGGACAGGTTTCCTTCACAACGGATTTGTCAAAATACGAAAGTCAGTTTTATAACATGCAAAACAAGCTTTTTTCACGCGGACCCGATCAGCACGGCGAGTTTTTCTCTCCCGATGCGGTTCTGATGCACAGACGTTTGGCCGTTGTTGATATTGAAAAGGGTAAACAGCCGATGACCTACGCCGTTGACGGTGCGGTTTTCACTCTCTGCTATAACGGCGAGCTTTACAATACGGACGAGATAAGAAACACTCTTGAGAGCAGAGGATATAATTTTTTCAGCCACTCGGATACCGAGGTCGTGTTGAAAGCCTATGTCGAATACCGTGAAAAATGCGTTGAATTGTTTAACGGAATTTTTGCTTTCGCCGTTTGGGAGCATGAGACAAGGAAGCTGTTTGTTGCAAGGGATCGAATGGGCGTTAAGCCGCTCTTTTATTCCATATGCAAGAGTGGATTCGTTTTTGGCTCGGAGATAAAGGCCTTGCTTGAGCATCCGGAAATTGAGCCGATTATGGATAACCGTTCGTTGTCGGAAATTGTGCTTATCGGTCCGGGAAGAACACCCGGATGCGGCGTTTTTAAGGATATAAATGAGTTAAGACCCGCACATTATGCGATTTATGATGAAGCGGGACTGACGATTTACCGTTATTGGAATGTTGAAGCGCATGAGCACACGGACAGTTTTGAGCGAACGGTAGAAAAAGTAAGATTTCTTGTAACCGATTCAATAAAGCGTCAGCTTGTTTCGGATGTTCCTCTTTGCACTTTTCTATCCGGCGGACTTGATTCAAGCCTGATATCCTCGGTTACAAACGAGGAATTCAGGAAAAGGGGAGAGGTTTTGCACACCTTTTCCGTCGATTATAAGGACAATGACAAGTATTTCAAAAAATCAAGATTTCAACCGAATTCCGACCCGGAGTTTATTCGTGTTATGGAGAAATATCTCAGCGGAGCACACCATTGGATCGTTATTGATACTGATGAGCTTGTTGATGCACTTTATTCCGCCGTCGATGCACGTGACCTGCCCGGAATGGCTGATGTTGATGCTTCGATGCTGCTATTGTGCAAGGCGATAAAGGAATTCGGCACCGTTGCACTTTCGGGCGAGTGTGCCGATGAGATTTTCGGGGGTTATCCGTGGTACAGAGACAAAACGATACGTTCCTCCGAGGGTTTCCCTTGGGCACAATCGACAGACTACAGAATCTCGTTCTTGAAAGATGAATTCTCAAATAAAATTGACGGCTCGGAATATGTTTATGCCAGATACAAGCTGACAGCCGACAGTGCGCCTCTTTATAACGACATGAACGAGGACGACTTGAAAACGGCGCAAATGATGAAGCTGAACCTTGACTGGTTCATGCAAACCCTGCTTGACCGTAAGGACAGAATGAGTATGTATTCGTCACTTGAGGTAAGAGTTCCGTTCTGCGACCACAGAATAGTCGAGTATCTTTACAATGTTCCATGGAAGATGAAGGATCACAACGGCTATGAAAAGGGACTTCTCCGTGAGGCAATGCGGGGATATCTGCCCGATGAAGTGCTTTGGCGAAAGAAAAGTCCTTATCCCAAAACGCATAATCCGAATTACCTTGCCGCCGTTTCGTCACGCTTACAGGCGATAATCGATGAGGGCACTTCGCCGCTGCTTGATTTTATAAAGAAAGATAAATTGACAGAGCTTTTGACCGAAAACAAAAGTCAGCCGTGGTACGGCCAGCTTATGACAACACCGCAGACGATTGCATACTTCATCCAGTTCGATTATTGGCTGAGAAAATACAGGGTTAGATTTGCTTAAGGTTCAGGAGAGGTGCATTGTGCAGGGGTCAATGACCTACGACAGAGTTCGATAAAGGCACATTTCGTAGGGTCGATGACCACATTGACCAGGAGGTCAAAAATTCGGATAGAATCAGTAGGGGCATGCTTGTCCTCTAAATTCAGCAGAAATTAAAAAGGACGAACGATGGTCGCTCCACGAAAAGAATGCGAATTTCATGAAATTTGTATATTGACCCGACGCTCAAAAGAATGTATTATAGTAGAAAAAGGAGGATGTGTATGAATTTGATTTATAAAATACTTTCGTTTCTCAACGTTATAACGCTTTGCCTTGCGATGATCTGCGGAAATTATCCCGGATTCGCCGCAACGGAGCTTAAATATGAAACGGTTTACGGTAATCCCATGAAAGGCTTTATGCCGTTCTACAGCGAGGACGGAGCAGATTCTTCTGTGCCGTACAGCATGGAATGGCTCTATATTCCGATGACCGATCTTGTTGCCGACGACGGCACATTTACGCTCAGAGATGGACTTGAAGAAAAGCTTGATAAAATTGCACGAAGGGGTCACCAGGCTGCAATGAGAGTGTATCTCGATTATCCCGACAAGGAGTGCGCCGTTCCGCAGTACATATGGGATATGGGCGTTAAAAAATACGAATACTCCGAGTACGGCGGAGGAATCAGCCCGGATTACAGCGATCAGAGATTGATTGATTTTCTGCTTGATTTTATCGACCGATTTGCTCTTAATTATGACGGCGACAAACGAATTGCCTATATAACGACGGGGCTTATCGGACACTGGGGAGAGTGGCACGTTTGCAGTGAAATCAAGCAGGCAATGCCTTCCGACAGGGAAAAAAGACAGATTATTCATGCGTTTGAGACTAAATTTAAGCATACAAATATTCTTACCCGCTATCCCGGAACACCCGGTTCAAACAACGGCAAAATCGGATTCCATGACGATTCGTTTACCTACAATACAATAAATTCGGACAAGGATTATTTCTTTTATAACCAGCTCAAACGTGCGCTGAAAACCAACGTTTGGAAAAACCGGCCGATCGGCGGCGAGTTCCGCCCCGAAGGTCAGGAGAATTTCCTCAACGGACAGGTGACGGACGATTTTCAGGACTATGATGAATGCGTAAACAAGACACACTGCTCATGGCTGATGATGACGGGTGCTTTCACCGGCAATCTGACTGAAAAGCAAATCAAGACGGCGAATGAGGCTTCGGCAAAGCTCGGCTATGATTTCTACGTCGAAAAGGTTCAGGTGAAGAAGCTTTTCGGCAAGGCTTACGTCAGGGTCGGAGTTAAGAATCTCGGTGTTGCTCCGATTTATGCCGATCCTGCCGTTTACATCGGAACGGAGGACAAAGAGGTTGAAACCAAGCAGGATATAAGCAAGCTCCTGCCGGGCAGGACGGAATATTTCACGGCAATTATTGACCTGAAATCCGGTGACAATATCCATATCAGAATTGATGATGTTTCAAAATACGGTGCATTTGTCCGCTTCTCCAATGTCGGCGGCTCGGACTCACCGAACGGAGCTTTTGTAATCGGAACGGTTGAATAACATACAAAACTAACGGTGAACAGTCAATAAAAAACAAGGCAAACCATATCGGAATGCCTTGTTTTTTGATTTTTATCTTTTTATCTCCAAATGAACCAGATAAGTATGTAGCCGGTCAGCACGGCGGAGAGAGTAAAGGGTATGCCGTATTTCATGAAGGTTGTCGCCTTGACCTCATATCCCTCTTTTTTGAGGATTCCGATGCCGGCAATATTTGCGCTTGCACCGATCGGGGTGAGATTTCCGCCGAGGGTTGCGCCGCAGAGAAGTCCGTAGTAAAGAAGCTTAGGCTCCATGCCCATGTCGGCGGCGATAACGGGAACAATGGTGAGCATCGTTGCCGTGTAGGGAATATTGTCGATAAACGCCGAGAGAATAACGGAAATCCAAACGATAATCGTGTAAATGATGAACTCGGAGCCGGAGCCGAGTTTTGCGATTCCGTTTCCGATGACGTCAATAACGCCTGCACTCTTGATTCCGCCGATTACGACGAAAAGTCCGGTGAGAAGGGCAATCGTGTAGTAGTCGATCTCCTTGAAGGTGTCCTTGACTATCTTATAATTCTTGTTGAAGAAAACCTCGCGGATAACGCCGATTATGAAGAAGCCTATGCAGATAAGGCCGTTGGTGATATCGGGCTTGTAGAACTGACCCTCGGCTGCCCCGTCCTTGTAGGGAATGAACGAAGCGGCGATGAGAAGCACGATTGTTCCGACGAGGAGAAAAGTCGGGAATTTATCTTCAACCTTGGTTCTTGCGTTGAATTCGATTTTTGCATTGTCCTTGCGGAACATAAAAAGAATAATGAGTGCGCTGACGATTGCTCCTGCCTCAACGACCCAGAACATACCGGGTTTTCCGCTGTCAACGAAGAAGTCCGAGAAGTCGAGGTTAGCCGATTTTGCGAGAAGAATCGAAGTTGTGTCGCCGACGAGCGTTGCCGCACCCTGGAGATTCGAGGATACCGCAATGCAAATGATTGACGGAACAGGGGAGATGTTGACCTTTTTGCAGAAGGCAAGGGCAACCGGCGCAATCATGAGCACCGTCGCAACATTGTCAACGAAAGCAGAAACAATACCTGCGAAAAGCGAAAGACAAACGATCGCCCATTTGACGTTCGGCATTTTGGAAATCAAAATGTCCGACATGAGCTGCGGCATTTTTGATTCGATGAAAAGATAGACGGTTCCCATTGTGCCGGCTATCATCATCAGTACGTTCCAGTCGATTTCTCCGAGAGCCTGTGCGACGCCGTAGGAATATGTTGAATCGCCGACGTTGAAGAATCCGCTGCCGAAAATGTCGGGTGAAGCTGATGCGATAACGCCAAGGGCAATGAAGATTAACGCCGAGCCTATAGCAACATAGGGTCTGATCTTCTGAAAAGCCATCATCAGTATGTAAGTGACGGCGAACAGAATCAGGGCTGTGATCGTGATTGGGTTCATGGTTTGACACTCCTAAAATTATTTCGGGCGGAATCCAAGGCAAGCGGTATTGCCAAAAAAATAAAGGCAGAATCTCTACGGATCCTGCCTGAAAAGACCAAAGTTCAATTAGGTCAATATAACCCGAAACAAATAGAACATGACGTTCTATGACAGACTCCACCACTTGCTGCCGAATATCTTCGGCTCATCGGGTTACCGTATGATTATAACATATTTATGCGACAAGTCAAGCAAAATGAACAAATTCTAAAGCTTATTTACAGATTTTTATTGATAAAATATTGTCAAATTCAATCTCGCTTCTGTCGCTTAAAATGAGCTGACGTTCAATTTCGTCAATTCTCCTGACTGTGCAGGGGCGGGTGATTATCGCACCGCCGTCCTTTCTGCCGTCGGGGCGGAAAAACGTCAGCTCAACGGCCGTTTCTTTTTGCGGATTATTACGGATTTCAAGAAGAACACGGTTGATTTTTTCTTTTTCGGCTTCCTCAAGCTCGGGTTTAGCGTCCGTCAGTCTTGCCGTTTCCTCCATCTCATCGTCAAGTCCGACCAATGCGGCAAACGGAGCAAACTGCGCTGCCCGTGCCGAACGTGACATCTGAGGCCTTTTTGCCGAAACATGGTGAGGGAGGTTGATTATATCGTCGTATTTTCCGCTCATGCCTTGTGACCTCCGATCTGTCTGTTTCTTTCAAGTGCAGTTGCACCATCCTTGAGGTTCATGCCCTTGATTATGGAGTTCTTGCCGTATTTGCTCTTGATTTTGAGAATCGCCCTTTGCATGTCCTTCTCTTTTTTCAGCTCGTTTTCTTCGGCTTCCTGCTTTTTTGTGTCCGAAAAAAGATCAAGCTGGACGTACTCGCTCTCTTTTTCGGCGTCCTTCTCGGTTATAATATGATTAGCGACGATATACATTCGGCGCACGAGAAGATTTTTATCGACGATTCTGTCAAAAAGGTTCATCGCCGTTTCGCAAATGAGCTTTGTCGAGGAGGTGTAGCGTCCGATGTTCTCACTTGAATGGGCGGTTTTCGGAATTTTTCTGCCGTAGCGGTCGGTCTCAACCGCACCCGAATAGCTTTTATTCAGGCTTTCAATGTCATAACCGACGGTCAGAACGATTTGGTCGGTGACAATTCTTTTTGAGACAAGCTCCAATGACAATAAGTCGGCCATTTCTTTGAGCACAAGCCTTGCCTTTGAACATTCATACGGCTCTTGAAGCACCTGACCCGAGCTGAGGCTGCTGCTCTCCGGACGGTAGGACTTGATGTCTGAAATCTCGGTCGGTTCCCAGCCCCATGCGTGGTCGATAAGAAGCTCGGCATTGACGCCGAAAAGCTTATAGAGCAAATCCTCGTTGTAATAGTCGCTTTCCCTGCCGACAGAACAGCGGGCAATGTCGCCCATTGTGTACAAGCCGTGCTGTTCAAGCTTTTTTGAAATTCCTCTGCCGACACGCCAAAAATCGGTCAGCGGACGGTGATCCCAAAGTATTTTTCGATAGCTCATTTCGTCAAGCTCGGCAATTCGCACGCCGTTTTTGTCAGGTTCGCAGTGCTTTGCGTAGATGTCCATTGCAATTTTGCAAAGATAAAGATTTGTGCCTATGCCTGCCGTGGCGGTTATGCCGGTTGTTTCAAGCACGTCGAGCACCATTTTCATCGCAAGCTCACGGGGCGTCATGCCGTAGGTCTTGAGATAGTCGGTCGCATCAATGAAAACCTCGTCGATTGAATAAACGTGGATGTCCTCGGGAGCGATATATTTGAGATAAACATTGTATATACGGGTGCTGACCTCCATATAATGCGCCATTCTCGGCGGTGCGGTGATGAATGCAAGCTCCGCCGACGGGTCACTTTTTAATTCGGAATGAAAATGCGATTCATGGGTAAAGCTATGTTTGGGTGCTTTATATCTGCGTTGGACGTTTATTTCACGCACCTTTTGTATAGCCTCAAAGAGCCTCGCTCTGCCGGGTATGCCGTAGGATTTGAGGGAAGGGGAGACGGCAAGACAGATGGTTTTCTCGGTTCTTGTCGGGTCGGCAACAACAAGATTTGCGTCCAACGGGTCAAGGCCTCTGTCAACACACTCGACAGAAGCATAGAATGATTTAAGGTCTATTGCAATGTAAGCTTTGTCCGCCATCGGCAACACCTCCGGATATAGATTTCAGGCATTAGATGCCGGATTTTAGATGTTGACAGATTATATAAAAAGCATTTGATGTTTATCGCATCTAAAAGCTAACATCTATATTATAACCCGAACAAACGTTCAGGTCAATAAAATTAGTAAAAAATCTGTGATAAAATTTTAACAATCTAATATGTAAGATGTCACAATGCACAAAAAGAAGCGTGTCAGGTTGTTTATTTTGTCGCATCGAATCTTGACAATATAACGGAGAATAATTATAATATTGTTGTATTTACAGTTGTATTTACATACAAAATGAAAGGGTGATACACATGAGTGAATATATTAACAGAGTTCTTGCTTCGGTAAGAAAAAAGAATGCGTCCGAGCCTGAATTCGTTCAGACGGTTGAGGAAGTGTTCAAGTCAATCGAGCCGGTTGTTGAAAGACATCCGGAATATGAGAAAAGCGGTCTTCTTGAAAGACTTGTTGAGCCTGAGCGTATGTTCTCGTTCCGTATTGCATGGGTTGACGATAACGGCAAGGTGCAGGTAAACAAAGGCTATCGCTGCCAGTTCAACGGTTCTATCGGACCTTATAAGGGCGGACTTCGTTTCCATCCGAGCGTATATTCGGGTATTGTTAAGTTCCTCGGCTTTGAGCAGATTTTCAAAAACAGCCTTACGGGACTTCCTATCGGCGGTGCAAAAGGCGGTTCCGATTTTGACCCCAACGGCAAGTCGGACGGAGAAATCATGCGCTTCTGTCAGGCATTCATGAACAATCTTTACAGATTTATCGGTCCGGATATCGATGTTCCGGCAGGTGATATCGGCGTCGGCGGACGTGAGATCGGTTATCTCTACGGCCAGTACAGACACATTAAGGGCGTTTTTGAAAACGGCGTTCTCACCGGCAAGGGTCAGAGCTACGGCGGTTCAAACATTCGTCCCGAGGCTACGGGCTACGGTGCGGTTTATTATGCCGAGGAGGTTCTTGCTCACTTCGGCGAGAAGATCGAGGGCAAGACCATTGCTATCTCCGGCTTCGGCAATGTTGCATGGGGCGTTGCAAAGAAGGCGGCTCAGCTCGGTGCAAAGGTAGTAACGATTTCGGGTCCCGACGGCTATGTTTACGATAAGGACGGCGTTTCAACGGATGAGAAGATTGAATATCTCCTTGAAATGAGAGCACACGGCACGGGCAAGGTCAAGGATTATGCCGACAAGTTCGGCACAGAGTATTTCCCGGGCGAGAAGCCGTGGGGAGTTAAGGCCGATATTGTAATGCCTTGCGCAACTCAGAACGAGGTTGACCTTGAAGAGGCAATGAAGATAATCAAGAACGGCACAAGGTATTACGTTGAGGTTTCCAACATGCCGACAACAAACGACGCTCTCGAATATCTCCAGGAGAACGCAGTTGTTGCTCCGTCAAAGGCAGTTAATGCCGGCGGCGTTGCGGTTTCCGCTCTTGAAATGAGCCAGGACTCTATGCGTTACAGCTGGTCTGCCGAAGAGGTTGACGAGAAGCTCAGAGAGATCATGAAGAATATCTACAACAATTCGGTCACTGCCGCCGAGGAATACGGCTGCGGCTACAATCTTGTTGCAGGCGCAAACATCGCAGGCTTCCTTAAGGTTGCCGACGCAATGATGCAGCAGGGTATATTCTAATAATAATAAAATGTTTATGGGGCGGATTATTTCGCCCCGTTTTTTTGTTGTGCATGGGAGCGGATACTGCACAACGTTTTGTTAAAATAATGCACATTTCGTAAATGTCGCACCATACGATTTATTAGAATAAAAGCACATTCCGTAGGGGTCGATGCCCACATCGACCCAAGATTAGAATAAAACTTAGAC
>OQWM01000099.1_pt1 | contig 44173 bp, 37 predicted proteins | sample 1691531 | NCBI WGS metagenome assembly OQWM01 (sample SAMN03418257, study PRJEB22391) | human gut metagenome | biome: human-gut; feature: organic feature; material: feces | host: Homo sapiens | place: Tanzania | collected 2013-01
TAATGATACTGGTTGCCTTTCTACGAGCCTCAGTATCACTAGTGTACAAATTCTTAAATTTCCTGTTGAAGCAAGGAAAATAATAAGACACATTTTCCTCTACACAGAAAATAATACCAACTAGCCTGTCGGCTCTCAACTGGTGGTCAGGATTAGCTGCATTGTATTCAGCCAGCTTCCTACTATAGTCGCTGTTAATCTTTCCGAAGCAGTTAATCTTCAGTCCAGTAGTTTCTGTATCGTACGAGATTGGCCCAGTCCAGTTATCAAGGCTGCTGAAAATCTTTTCAGCAGTATCATCATCGTTCACAACATAGTACTTCTTGTACTTGAGCCAAGAAACATCATCTTTCTCAAGAGCAATTTCCTCAACTGAACGAACAGGAACCTCGTCAAGCACTTGATCAGTAGTAATTCTGTTTACTGTAAGTGTCACATAAGGAATTCCATTAGGAATTAAATTTTTATCATCGGTATATTCAAGGAAAATGCTGCATCCATCTCCCCAAGAAATAGATGCACCAACAACCTCACCGTCAAACAACTCAATAGAGTAGTCAACTTTAGCCTTAGTGTAATTATGACGCATTGAAGATCCAAGACTAAACTGCATTGGCTCTCCATTTTTAGCCTTGCATCCAGCAATACCATTCTTGAGTACCTTATACATTTCCTTAGCCTTAGGATTGATGTAACTGTACTCATTAGTTCCATCTGTTTTATAAGCAGACGCAATAGTTCCAGAAGTGACCAGCAGTACCTCTACATCTTGCTTAGAATGAGCACAGATTACTCCATAAGTACTACTGCCGTCACAATACTCTCCGCGAGTAAACATCATGACTTTACCCTCCGTCATTCGGTGTTTGTAATAAAATTAACTGTATAAACTCTCAAAACTCTCTATTAAATAATTAAAAACGTTTAATATTATTTTACTGCATTAAAAATAGTCAGCCTATAGCCACTCTTTCACAATCAGCTTGTTATAACAAATCTCATAATTGTACCAACAGCTTAGCAGAAAGAATAGTGCCCCTATAATTCTAAACACATTCTCAAGAATTGTCTGATTAAACATCCTTAGCACAGCTGCAAGAATAAACCATAGCCCAAGAATTAGCATCGTAATCCAGGCAATACGCATTACACGCTTTCCAGGCATGGTCGCCTTACGCTTATCTCCAGCACAGCCATACCAGAACACAAGCCAGTCCAGCTTGCCATGGTAGAACTTAAATGCCAGCAGCAAGCACAAAAATGCTACAATAAAATCGTAGAACATGTTTCCTCCTATGTCACATGTTACACCTGCGTAATGCCACTGATTTCAGGCTTAGCAGGATCTTCCTTAAGAATTTGGTCGATACTCTTGTATTCACCAATGTCTAGCTTGTAAGCTGACTGACCATTGCTGGTCTTAGCAGGTCTATAGTCATTACTTACTCTGGCCTCTTGACAATACTTGTAAGACTTCTCAGCCTTTCTGACCTCGCATAGCCCAATACCAAGTGTAATCTCACGAGGAGCGCCAGCTCTATACTGCTGGACTGCTCTATCCATATACTTAGTATACTGAGAGTTCTTCTTATGATTCATGATCCAACCAGCAAGAATACTATTATCAGTAACAAGCATAACATGCTTAATACCAGCTTCCTGCATCATACCCTGCATCTCAGAGATTGTATGAAGAGCGTGCTCATAAGACTGAATAGCAGTAATAAACTGATGATCTTCCCACAAATCGTACTTGCGCGTAACGGAAGTAATCAGCTTCTTACCTTCAAAGTCCCTGTAGAATGCAACAGCGAAAATGCCATACGGCTTATTCTTTGGTCGCCTAAATGAAAAATGACAATAAATTGTCGATCCAGACCTATTCTTATTATCAGGCATTTACTTTATCCTCCAGTTAGAAGAAATTTATTACTGGTTTGACTTCGAAAAGTCTACCGAATGTTCTCACAGTAACAGGTTCAAAAATGCTAGCTTTGTTATTATCTGTAACAGCATCATTTCCAACAATAAAGTACATATTCTCAGTGTCAACGCCGCAAATCTTGAAGGAAATGTTATAGCTGATAAACTTCGAAAGAATATTACTTACGATTATTGCATTTGCCACATCCAGAGACCGGTAAACAGCATCGTGATAGTATTTACACTCAAATGCCTTCTCACCATTTCTATGGGCTGTTCCAAAATAATCCCATGCCATTGCACAGTCAGGTGTAGCATAAGGAGAATTTCCAATGCGCATCGCGCTTGCCATAGTGACAATGTCCTCATCGTGAGTGTACTTCTTAATTACATCCATAATGATATGAGCCGGATTAGGTGCCATAATGCTGCATGACTTGAGATCATTTTCAATATCGCTCAGCTTACAATCGTAATCTCTGTACATCATGTCAAATGCAATGATCTTAAATACATCAGCATAGCTTACTGAAACAAGCTTACCACCATGCGGTTCAATATAATCAACAGCAGTAAACCCGAATGCTGGAGAGTAACCGAGACTCACAGGGTATGCCTTTACCTTGTAATGCTCGTACATCCAAGTCATCTGATATATGCCGTTAACATCAGCTTTATCTCTAATTTTTAGTAAGTACTTAGCAATAGCACCAAAGTTCTTACGGTCAACCTTACTCTTTGTTTTATCACATGATAATGCTGAATACTTTTCGTAATCTGCATTTAACAACTCAAGATTAAGCTTAACCTCAGTATCTCCGTATCTGTTAAGGATACTTACGAGTCCGCCAATGTCCATAGTATCTTGCTTAAGACTGATCATATGTAACTCCTTGCTTAATCCAGATTGTCCATGCTAATCTCAGATGGCTGTGTCTTTTCGTATTCTGCCTTAAACTCAGCAAACTTCTCTGCTGCAGTGTCAAGTTCTTCCAGAGTCTTAATCTCGCCAAGGAACTGCACAGTCACCAGACGGTCAATGTTGAAAGACCTAACGCCATCCACCAGCATATCAAACAGTGCAATGTTTCCGTTATTGATATTGCACCGTCTATCATGCCCACCAAGTTCAACTGCTCGCCAACCATACTTCAGGTTTACAGTGCTGAGGTTACGAGTACCGAGCATCAGCCTCACGTCGCCATTCTTCTTCATAAAGACTACAATTGCAGTCTCATAAGTCAGTCTGCTAAAAATCTCTGTATACTCCATAAATTTATAATCACCCTTACAAATTTTATATTTATACTAACAATATCAACTAGCCTATTCAAACATATAAAAATACCAGTGCCGAGATCAGCACTGGTATTTCAAATGTATTATTTCAATTGAGCCAAGATTGCTTCTCTTATTGAGTGAGCTGAGTAAACGTATCTTTCTAATATTGAAGTAGCTTCCTCAAGAGAAACGAGAGTGATTGCCTTTGCAAGTGCCCTAATGGCTGAGTCCTCACTGTCTTTATCAAACCCACGAAGGTCTCTCTTAGAAATGCCGAGTAACGAAAGTGTGTTATCATACACCTTTCCAGACCTATCGAAAGTCGTCAAAATCCGAATGTACATTATTTGATAAATGTCTTGACCATACCTGTACCTCAAAGGCTCGTAACACCTGCACAGAGTCTCAAGGTCATAATCGTCAAGTCCATCATCAATGGTAGCGGACTCGTCAGGGATTGTATTGAAGATACTAACCTCTTTGCCGTTTTCATCATAAATCTCTTCAGGCACAAGGTTCTTATCATCATTGTTCATGCTATTACAATACCTGATAACAGCATACTTGATACAAGTATTTACATATCCCTCAAGGGATACTATATTTCCAGTAGACGACCTTTCAATCGCTTTTTCGATGTTGTAATCGTCACACTTGTACAAGTACACCATCAGTTCACTGAAAATATCTTCAATGTCAGCAGTTTGCAACTGCTGCTTTCTAAATCCTTTAGCCAAGCCACGTATTTGTCTTTCGACATCTCTCTTATGCTTAATACAGTAGTTGACTGTTTCCTTTACCCATCCTTTTGTGTCGACTACATCACTCTCATGCAGAGGTGAGTACATCGCTTGTTCGAGCTTACTCATAAAGCGCTCCTATAAGATGGATTTGAGACTTTATTTAGATGGTAGCGAGAGCAGCGTCAAAGGCAGCACGATTGGAACCGTACGCAGACAGAACATTGTACAGAGCATCGTGAAGCTGATCATGGTACTCGACAGCCTTAATCAGAGGGCTAAACACCTCACGGCTGAAGTCAGTAGCGAACCTGTCGATGTTCTTGAAGAAACTCACAAAGTCGATGTGAGCATCCTCGCTGAAATCGATGCAGAGCTGCATGTCGTTTTTCAGAGAGGCAGTCTCAGTAATAGCCTCAATGTCATTGTCATAGCTAGCTGCAGTAGCATACGCAGCCTGGACAGCGGACATAGAGTCGAAATCTCTGTCATCAGAGACAGAAGCGAACTCGATGTCGAAGTCCATCACTCCGTTTCCAGACTTGTCAGACTTGGAAAAATGAGCGTCGCAACCACGCTCGTGATACTTGCGGTTCTTGGAATACATCTTCAGGCGCCCGTAAACGAACTCCGCAACGCCGATGCTGCCGTCCTCAGCATGATTGGGGTCATAACCCTTACCAGCTTCCTCAGAACGGGCCAGGGACTCGAACACGTCCTGAACGAGGTCCTCGACCTTGGTCTTGTCCACACCAAACATAGTTTTCGCAGAAGCCAGGATGCTGTTATAGTTGGCGGCGAAGTATGTAGTGGCTTCATGATTGACCTCAGGCTCGAACAGAGCGGAGCAAGCCAGATTGCCAGTGTCCTTCTCAACAACGTAAGTACTCATATCTTGTCTCTCTTTCATCTTTAGTGTTCAAAAAATATGTCTATTAAAATTTTTAACTAGTCTCTCTTAAACTCTCACAGATTACTTAACTCTCAACCACTAACCATATTTTACATCAACAGGGACATTTTGTCAACATAAATTTTCCAATTATTCAAACTTTCTCAGAAATTTTTAATTTCAAAATTTACACAACTTTTATGAAAGACAAGGTATATTAACTTACTCAGGGAATCAAAAGACATAATGAATGTATCACTTTTTACAAATTAAAGCTATACATAAAATAAATCATGGTCATTTAGCTACTACCTAAGGTACATAGGACAAAATGACCATGATTTACTAAATGTCTATATATTATTTAGTTGCTGCACCGTTACACAAGATCATTGAAACTTGTAACGCCCTTAGACTTCGGCTCCTTTGGCTTCTTAGCCTCCTTAGCATCAGCACCACCTTCGGAGTTAGCCTTTTTGCTACCACCCTTTTCAGAAGAGGAGCTATCTGCAACCTTTGCATCATTAGCAGGAGCAGGGATGTCACAGGTGACGGTAAACGCCCTAATGCAACAGCAACCGTCACTACAGCACTCGTGATTTGCAGTAGGAGTGGCCACATCCACATTATCAGTGTAGTCAGCCATCAGCCTACGTGCCCAAACAGCAGATAAACAGGCTTTGCTCTCGCTGTTCGGAGTCCTCGGAGTCAACGGAGAGCAACAAATTCCGATGTCAGATGCCTTGACTGCACCACCAAGGATATCGGACAGCTCGAAAGTAAGCTTATCTGCTGCAAGAGGATACATCATGCTGGACTTGTCACGAATGATGAGCCTATCGAAGTACAAATCCGAAATAGACTTGAGCTTCTCAACCTTTTCAGCTGCAATACCATTACTAAGGTCTGCATCATCAATGTCAATATAGGCATAGATTGCAAGACCGTCAATGGCATTAAGAGCCTCAAGCTGCTCTTTAGGCATCGTAGAAATGTCATACTCTGCCAGGTGGCAAGGCCCGTGGAGACGACTCATATTTGACTTCAGGAACTCAATGTTCTCGTCACCGAAGTCGCTAAACCGGTACCTGATGAAAGGCACATCTGTCAGAGGCGTAACCTCTCCGTCTAGCATAATTCTATTGCTAGAATTAACACCTACATTGTACCTCCCCTTCAAAATCAAGCTAGAAATCATTTTATTGCAACTCCTTAATCATAAAATTGATTACATCAAAATATCAACATGCCCAGGTTTATGTAGAAATTCTACACTCTTTATCCTTAAATTCTTCATACGAAATTTTACCACTGTATACATCATCTGGTATTTCAACATCAACTGCCTCGACGCGTTCAACAACGAATGATGTTGGACGCCATTTGATCTTATTATAGAAGTCAGCGACTTCTTTATTTTGTTCTCCATCCAACAGCTTTTTAGGCAATCTGTCTAGCACCTTTATAAACCTGTCAAGTGTCATATCAGGACTAAGATGTGCACGTATCCTAAGGTCAACAAATGGACTAATTCTGCAAAATCCAGGAAACCTGCCTAGTGTTACAGTCTCATACTCTTTCTTAGTGATGTATACTGTTTTTCTCGCAGTAACATATTTTTTCGTTACACCAATAATACACCTTAGTGTAGGTGGGTATCTAAGTTTTCTCATACTGTCTACAAACAGTTGATGAGCCCTACTGCCAGACACTGTAACAACTTCTAGCTTAGGCATATCACTGAAGTTCATACGATTACATCCTATGCCACAAAATGCTCTAACAACAGCCTCACGTTTATCATCAAGAAATTTATGCAGTGCATACTCACAGTTTCTGCTTACATTTGTACAGCTACTTAGTAGATTGCATGTCTCAAAAATACTGCCACAACTAATATACCTCATAAGCTCAATGTAGCCAGCATCTACGCCTGGAAATAAGCTACAAAGTACCTTTATCTCAATAGTAGTGCCTTGTCTAAGGCCATACCCGTCATACAATAGCCAGCCAATCTTATCTTGTGCATCTTTTTTGTTACCAGCATTATACAGCTTTATAACTGACCTAAGGTAGTTCACTAACTGAGGCATACTTGTACATCCGAGCTGCTGAGCCTTACTGACAAACCTATGATCTTTAGGAAGTCCCATTGCAACAGCAACAGTATTACGTTTAGTCTCACTGAACATATTATCAAAGTATCCAGCCGGAGAATTAGTATCATAAATACCAGGAAAGATTGTGTTAATAACAACAACACGATCACGATTTATCTTAGAGTTAGCATCTCTACCCATAATGAGTTCATGCCTGAACCAAGTGTTTAAGCTTCTTTCATTCTCAGGCCCTTTTGACCTTGGAATACGCATATTTTCATACACAAACTCTATGAAGTTTGCAGCACTTACTTTCCAGCCTGTATCCCTCTTGTTATATGCCTGCATATTTCTGACTACACTGAGAGCTTCCTCTTTGCTAAACATGCTGCACACCTCCAAACTTGTCTATAAAAAGTTTATAAAATTAGTACTTCTATGCCTGTTGCACCAGCCACACCCATAAACCTTACCCACACCAACCAACTACCCAAAATCCACCCAAAAATGGAACTTCGACTGTATACCAAAAATTCACCAACTGTACAAGCTATAAATTCAGTACAGATTATATAGTCCGTTCTGAAGCAGATTAAATAATAATTTATTTTCACTACTTACTCATCAAAAGTGACATTTTTATAAATAAGCTGAAATTAGCCCGAGAGATTACTGATTTTTACTTACTGTATCGGTTTAATGCCAAATAACTTAATTCCGACTGATACTCAAAAATACCAGAAATGTACACATCAACTTTTTGACTAAGCTTCGTTATGCTTAGCAATGATTTAATCGTCCAGGAAGCTTAACCTTATTTGCACAACGATGATCAATGCCAGTGGTTGCTCCAATTATTCCTAAGTTTGCTTTTCCACAGTAACCGCAAGTATTGAAACTATAAACTGATACATTGACCTTATTACACTTGTACAACTCATTCACAGTATATAGTATGGCATTAACTAAAGTGTCTATATCCTGTGTACTATCAACCATATCAATTGAATATGTAAATTTATCTAAGGTATCATTGAAAATGAGGCAGCCTATGCACTCCAGTCTTGAGATTGAAAAACTTGCATATATTTTATACTTGAAGTATCCGTTAGAATTACTAAGCATCTTTAGTCTATATACTATGCTTAAACCTGTTTTTCCACTTGTCAAGCAGAATAAACTGTTTCCAGCAAGCATAAACCTCAGTGCATGATTGCTTTCTATTTTGTTTAGTGTCAGAGCCTCTCTTTTTACAAAGCCATCACACTGTGTAGCCGCCTTTTCTTTTAGCTTAGAAAATAAAGTAGAGTGTGCTGTATCAGTGCAGCACACTCTATAATGCTCGTATTTAGCACTATTGCACAGTCTGCAAGATAACTGACCTTTATCCATAAGATTAGTGTCTTACACGCTTTGCTCTAGCAGCATCTCTATTCGCCTTGAGCACAAGAGGATATGTGGCAAGCGCCCTACCCATGATCTCAGGATCTTCAAAATAAATAGAGAAGTTTGCAGGCAGTTCTCTGTACTTCATCCAAGATGAAACAAGCCGTCCACCACGGACTTCCTGCTCAATAGCAGCCTTGCTGAGCCTTGTAATTCCACGCTGCCTGTAGCACTGAATTGTACCATCATCCTCGATTAGGGTAATAATTCCATTCATAATAGAAACAGCCATAAGGTACTGTCTCTCAGCCTTAATTCTAGTAGCCATTACATTTATCCTCCTTAGCTTGCATTGTTAACTGCACAGTATTTATTCAGAATTTTTCTGTTAAACCTTACTTTGAATATTGCTGAACCCTTACTCCTGTAGATGTCAATATACCTAAGTTCACACAAATCTTCAAACAGACGCACAGTTTCATCATTAAATGACACACCAATTTCACAAACGAGCCGCTTAAGCACAACACTTAGTTCTATATCCGGTTTACACTTGTCTGCAATAAACCTTGCTACGACTACTCTGTCATACATGCTCGAAATTTCTTTTTTATTGTACTTTACTATATCTACTTTCTCTCTTATTCTTCTACTGTTAGCACAATATTCTTCAAGCTCTTCTCCAATTAAAAATGCTTTCTTTCTATATTTGTCTTTACTATCTTTCTCTGCCAACTCTTCTGCACTATAAGTACCAGTCAACTTAAATCTTGAGATTACATAGTCAGGTGTGAGTCGCCTAATCTTTACTCCAATGGACCTCAGATACCTAACAGACTCATCATATCCTGTATCCTTAGAAACAATAACAGCCTCTTTATACATCAGCTTGAATAAGTACATACAGGCTTGAGCTACAATTCTAAAATCTGCTGCATTATGACCAGTTATACAACATCTCTCAATAGACACACCGTAGTCCTGTAAACTCACATTCTGATTTGCACCAATAATTAAGATTACTTTCCAGTCTTTTCTAAATGCAAGGTGCTTAATGAGTGTTTCAGTACAGCAGTTTTCGCCATCAATAAGCATTACCTTATTCATCCAGTCCTCCAATACAATGCTTAGGACATATCGCAATTATTATCATTATTGCACTGATTGCTCATCCACAATCTCAAGATACGGAATATCATCCAGTATGTTCAAGTCACCAAGAATAATGTTTTCAACGCCAATATCATTGTCAAGCCGACTTGCGTTCAATGCACTACGAACAATCATAGAGTAAAGTGCTTTTGTGTAAGACATTTCATTATAAAGGTCAACATTCTTGAGCATCATCTTAATGCAAACGAGGTCTTGCAGTGATGTCATAGCCGCAGTATTTGCCAACCTTCTAAACATGAAGTCTGACTTCTTAGTCAAAGGATTTTCATCACCGAGAAGCATTTTAGACTCTTGAACGTCGAACCCTTTAACAGCAACAGGAATATATCCTGTGTTAATTGCAATCCTAAATTGGATAAGCTCCTCAATTTTATATAGGACGCTTGCTACAAGTTTTCTTGGCCCCATATCATCCAACAGGTAGCCAAGAATTCGCCAAATCTGCTTCTTACCAGATGGCTTTCTGTCCTCCATAGGCTTTAAGATTGCATATATAAAGTCATCAATAACAAAGTTCTGAATATATCTCATACTGTCAAGTATACTATCGTAAGACAGCATATAAACGGTATGAGTATCAAAATATCCTTCAGGGATTACATCTGAACAGACTTTGTCTATGATTTCTTCATATTGGTCATACTCACTACTCATCTTTGCTGTTAAAAGTTCCAATGCTCTTGCATCAGGTTCAACATTCCTTTTCTTAAACAGCATATTCGCCACAGCGTACTGCTGATATCTTGTAGGATATGACATTTCAAGCAGTACAGCCTCAGGACTAACAGCAAGTATCTTATTAGACAACCAAGGCTTGTACTCCTTGAAGTTCGTAGATGTTATAACAAGTACACCGTTCTTACTCGGCTTTTTAATGTACTCCTTAACCCAGTCAATCTGCTTGCTTGTTAAAGTAGCCATGTCAGCAGAACAGAACCACTTGCCACTTAAACTCTGAATTTCAATATTGTTTCTGAAGGTTTCAAAATCCAGAATGTTTGAAATTGATACTGCGCTGCTGTCATATCCAAACTCTGACAGCAGTGCTGTATCAACATTGATATTTGTCTTAGATTGACAGCTCTCTTTGATTAGATTGCTTACAACCTTCTGCATCAACACATTAGACCCAGTTAAAACAAGAACCGAGAAGTCCTTGTATGTCTCCATATCAAGTATACTTTTATCCTGTTTTGCCAGATCACTCAGTTTGTAACGCATCTTTGCACCACCAGCTAAAGTATTTTATTATTATCACAAAATACTTTATGGCTGTTTTCTTTGTTTTGCACAACAATCGTAAAATTCCTTCATAGAAGTATCGTACGGCATATTGTTCGGATACCCATTCAGAATGTCGTTACGAAGGTCTCTCAAAGAGTTCTCTTGTATCCTGTCACCACTACCTATGCCCTTTATGTCTTTATAGAGCTGCTTTATCATTATTCCAAGCTTATAGCAAAGGCTTGCCTCAAGTGAGGTCATGTGAGGTCTACAAGCACCAGACCTGTATATCATTTTATCTATGAGTGCTCCCTTGTGTAAACTCTTGAGTCTAAACAATACAATGCACTCTTTATGACCAATTAGCCCAGAGCTTGCACTGTTATCGTAGTGACCGTGTGCTATGAGATAAACTCCACCCTCTGACCTGCTTACTGCAATGCCAGCATAGCTTTCACCTAAAAGATGGTCAGATATTCTATAGAAATCATCTAACTGGTATATCTTGTCATCCACATATTCAACAGCTCCACAATCTTTCCTATAAATGTTTACGATTGTTCTAACTATGTCCTTAACTAAGAGTGAATGCACATAAGCATCTACACGAGGACTTGAGCCATCATCAAAATAGGATACATAATATCCAGTATGGTCGAAAGGAGTTATCTCAACGCTTCTATTATGCCTGCGCGTCACAACAGTAGTGCCATCAGTCAATGTTCTCTGAGATACAAGGTCAAGCTTATTAAGACTTTCTCTTGTCTTTGACTGCTTAGAGAAATATGCAGAGCAGAATACCTTAGTCATGGCTACTCTTGTCAACTTTTCAATGCTCATCATTCCAAGCTCTTGCAAAGTTGCACTAAGTAACCACTCAAAACAAGGTGTCAGGTCATCATAAGCATCAGTCTTTGCCATCAATTCCTTGAGTAGTTCATCTGAATGGAACAGCTTGTCAATAACTCCGTTGCTACCAAGAGAACTAAACCCGTACCTTTTAATGTCTTCAGTCCATTTCTTAGGCAGATCGTTTATATTATGTGCATCCTCTATGTGTACATAGTTAAGGTCAAGCAGGTTCTTAATATTGCTGCTATACTTCTTACACAGGGTCTTATAAACGATTCCAGAAGACACATCAATCAGGTATGCCGTGCACATTGCATTTGAAGACTGCTTGTTCGACTCATGGTAAATAGCCAGTATTGCAAGACTTCTGCATATTCTATATTTTACAAAGTCTCCAAGCTTTTTAGGAAGAAGCTGACCGCTGAGTGTAACATTAGGATTGGTTGACTCACCACGGTTACACTGAAAGCCATCACCAGGCTGTAAAAGTGTACTGAAGTTTCCTTGAATGTAGTTTATAGCCTCACTGTTCTGAGCCGCCACAATTCCACTATCAGTCTTGTAACCACAATGTGGCATCATATCCCAGCCTTTGTCATCACGAATTGAATCAGGCTCAGGCTTTATCAAGTGCATGCCTACTACAAATTGTCCTACGATTTCTATAATGACATAACTCGGAACCTTAGCCAGTTCAACTGTCGGAACTTCAAGCCTCAGCTTAATAACCTCACAGTATTCGTCACTAAACATGACTTGAGTATCAGTATACCGTTTGTTTTTGCTCTCAAGTGCCAGCTTGTACATTTCAGGCAAGTCAGCATCGCTCTTGATAAACTCAACTTTCTCACCAAATGTTTCAAGCAACCTATGCATCATGCAGAACAGCGGATTTAACTGATCTGGAGAAGAAGGATTTTCAAGCAACCCGTTCATTCCATCCGTAATTTGGATGTCATCATTCTCATCAATGTTGACCTTGTTTACTTCTCTGGCAGCATTTCCGAGCTTAGCAGCATCCATAACTTTAATAAGCTGCATTGGCATCCAAGTCTTGTAGCTAAAAGAAGCTGCTGCCTTTGCATTATTCAGAATGTTATTATAAAATGCTACTCTGTCAATATAGGCATCGTCTGCCATTTCCTGAATAATAGGGTCAGATGAACCAGCCATAAGCAGCTTTGCTTTCATCATCTGCTTATCAGATGACAATGTAGTCTTACCAGAAATCTTATAATAAGCCTCATCATCTGTATCAGATACGTTTAGCTTAAACTTCTTACGCCTAAACGTCTTTTCAGCATAAGAATCTTTGACTACAAATAGCTGTGTTCCACCAATAACTTCAATTCCGACATTCTTAAATGCCGTTGCATCAATGTTCTCACAGCTACTCGGAATGAATAACTTCTCAAGGTCTTCGCATCCAGCAAATGCCTGATAGCCTATCTTCTTTGTTCCTTTAGGAAGTATAAGTTCTCTTAAACCGCAATCATTAAAACAATTAGACGGTATTTCTGTTACTGCCCAATTGTACATATCAAAAGTGTGACCACCAAACTTCTGAAATGCGTATGCACCAAGTGTACTGATTGTATCTTGGAAATCAAAGTTATCTATGCTAGAATTATCGCATCCGCTAGTGCCTATACCTGTTAGGACATCTGCAAACTGTACATGAGGTCCATGCATCGTACACATCTTGGTAGGAATAACTGTAATTCCATGAGATATAAAGTTTATCTTAGCTGAACTGTTAATCATTTTGCAAGTTGACGGTAAATGTATCTCTTTCAGATTAGGACAAGCAGAGTAACAACCGTACCCAACTCTAAGCACTCCTTCAGGATATATGACCTCACTCAGCTTCGGACAATTAACAAAGCACGATGTCATAAACTGCAAAGATGCAGGAAGGATTACCTTCTCAAGATTAGGCATATCCTTAAATACATCGTGCATTTCTCTCATGCTTGTGCAGTGTGACAAATCTACTACTGTCATTCCACTTCCAATGAAGCACGTATCCATTCTTTCCAAAGATGTAGCATTTGAAAAGTCAAAGCACAGTGGCTCCTCAGAAGAATCATCAGAAACCATAATGACTGTGTGTCTGAAGCTATTTGTTATGGATTTAATGCTTGACGGAATTTCAATAGTCTCTCTGGAAAGTACAGAAGTATCATTGAAGCTCTTGTCAATTGTTTCAAGTGCTGTGTACTTTAAGAAAATACGATCATTTATGACAGAGTAATTGTAGCAATCAACCAAATCTGTCAACTCATGTAAACTTTGCAAGTCAGCAGATGAGAACTGAGACTCATTAAACGTGTGCCTCAGCTTATTTACATCCAGAGGTACCAGCTGTGCAATATCACAAGTACCAAGCTGCTTTGCAAGCTCGTTACTATTGTAGAGGCACAGTTCTCTAATGTCTCCTTCTTCCTTAGGCTGATATATTACTTTTTCAAGCTTTGTTAGCCCCTTAAAAGCGTCTGAACCAATAGAATATACTGTGTTAGGAATTCTCACCACAAGTATATCGTTTACAGGATTAGCAACAGTTCCACGAACATCAACAGCATCACAAGGGATATTGATTGACGGTACTCTGTCGTCTAAACTGGAAATAATCACATCATCTAAGTTACCAGAGTTATACTTTAACCCTCTTACGAGCATCTCAGACTTAAAGTAATCAAAGGGTATCCAGTCATCGAACAGTCTGTCGCCAACACAGTACTTATCATGATTACTACTTGTATTAGACGCCTTTGGAATATTATCAGTAGCAAACAAAGCACCGTCAGGGTACAGTACAATTCTATCCTGTGATCCACTTCTATACGTAGCGTATCTACCAGGTGCAAACACAGGCTCTGTCTTTGCATTGGTAATGTACTTTCCAAAGTTATTAAATGCTGAGCTTAGTAAAGTTTGAGTAAACTGCCCAGCATCATTTGCAAGGATTACTTTATGCAATCCAGCATCGTCATAAATGACTCTAAGTAGCGTCATCTTCCTGCTGTGTGCCCGTAATGACTTAACAACAGGAAAGCAATTAAACACATTGTTATTGTGATAATAGAAATTGTCTCCAACTTCATTATAAGTCACACCATCCAATGAAGCTGCGTTACTAGTTATAATCTTTATGAGCCTCTCATGAGTACATATAGCCAGCTTATCTTTAACATTAGGATCATTATTAAATATCCTGTATAACGGCTTTTTGTCTTGCTTCTCATCAAATATGATTGCGATTAAATAGGCTGCCACATTGCTCACCAACCTTTATGAATGTATATTCTCATTTGACTGACTGACTCAATTACAGCCTTTGTGCTGACTCAATTACAGCCTTTGCATCAAGTTTAATGACATCACCAGAATTAAACTTTGCCACATACTCTGCATTTCCAACATTTTCAATGCTCATCAATCTGCCAGCTGCTGATTTAATGATAATAGGAGGATACAGGCTTCTGGCATCAGGATGCTTGTCACATATCGCTCTGTTACTCTCAATAATAAGGCTCTTATCCATCATAAGAAATGCAAAGTATCTGTGTATGCCTTTCTTTACAGCCAGCACTGTAAACCCGTCTACTGTTCTTATCCTATCAGGATACTCAAACATTCTTTGAGCTCTTGACTGGAGTGGAATTCTAAAGTCTCCAAGCTTTATAACTTTGTTAGAGTAATTAAAGAACTGCTCAGGTCTAATCTTATTAAGCTCACTACAAATGTCAGCCTCGCTAAATGCGCCTATAACTGACATTATATCAGCTGTCTTGCTCAACTCTTTGCCTTCCAGTTTTAGACCTAATGCTTGACCCTTGGTTAAAATACGAATAGACTTATCATCTACCATAGATGCGTGTCTAACTATAGTGATATTATCAGCAATTTTGTACAAATCTTCAAGGTCACTGTTTGCATCAATATCTAAAGTACACGGAAATCCTAAGTTAAGCTCCTCAATAGCAATTGTAACACCTATTTTATTTTTCACGAATGTAGGCTTTCTGTCTCTCCTCATTGTTATGTTAAAATGAGGATTAGACGCCATAAGCTTAATCTTACTAAGCCCAACAATGCCAGCAAATGCCGAGTCAGCTATTCTAACAGTCTCCTCAGGTAATACGAGTTCTTTAGCATGTGCACCACTGAATGCGTGTGGCCCAACTGCTGTAGGACCAGCGTCCAGAACTTTCTGAATATCAAGATTTACACAACCATAAAATGCTCTTGTGAAAATCTCATTTGGATATCCAGCGTTAAACGCTTTCACATCGAATACGCTTAAGTTACAGCAGCCTTCAAATGCTTTCGGATTGACACTGATGGATCCGTTTATATGAACTTCTCTTAAGTTTCTCATCCCATAGAAAGCCTCAGACATAATACAAACGTCGCCGTCAATAAACACTTTCTCTATGTTAGGAAACCTATAAATGTATTCTTTGTAAATTGCCTTGTATCCTCTGCTTATTCTAAGTGTTTTAATTGCCTTTGCTGCCATAATCGGCTTTACTTGTATATTACAACAATCAGAAATGTCAATGCCGTCTACTCTAGATGGCAGTGTAAACTCGGTTACTGAGCAATCTTCAGGAAGATTGAATATAACTCCACCGTTCTTTGAGAACTGGATACTGCCCTTTGTAGACATCTTAGGAATGTTACCATTTATTGCCTGTAAATGAGGCTTTCCATTATCATATAGCTTACAGTTTGCAATCTGATAGTCTCTTGCATATTTAATCGCTGTAGCTTCATCAACAATGAGAACTTTACCAGTATAGTTGACTAACTTATACTTCTTAGGGTCTCCATCTGTAATACCAATAGCTACTGCACTGTCACCATTTGTCAACTTACCGCTATTAAGGTCTATAGAGGCATACCTGTCCTCAACACCCATTGTCCACTTTACAGTTCCATTGTCAACTCCAAGGTTAATAACATTTATAGGTGTAGACCTACTAAGTGCAAATACTATCTCACTGATAGGCTTATCAACGCAAATGCATCTGTCAGTATCAAATAATCTGACTCCAACGAGCTTGTCAGACCTGTAAATGGAAGCAAGTGCAGCGTAACTCATATAACCTCACCTCAAATAAAATTTTATTTCTTTTGTACAAATGATTTTGTTTTAGTACTAATAGCTTGTACAAACAGAAGCGCTCAGACGCCATTCGACGCCTGAGCGCTTCATATATTTGCTAACTATGCAAGGCTACCAACAGTTAAAATCAAAAATTTTATACACCACGCCAGCGTTTAACTTTTGTAACAATAGATTACACTACAATGTTGGTATTCAAGCATAGGATCTGTAGACCAGGAGCAGCAGCATCTAAGCAGTCATAGCATATTGCCTTTGTTCTCTTCTTTGTATTGACAACCCAGCTTCTGCTGTCATCCATGCAAACGCCACGCTTGCCAGACTTCAGCCACATAGCTGTCTTGTGCAACCAAAGCTTCTTCTTTGCTTCATACTCAAGCTTATCATACTCGTCAATTGCACTGTTAAGCTTCTTAATCCGCTCGACAGGATCCTCAATACTGTCAAGTTGTCTAATAACTCCAGCCACAATGTCAGGGCACTTATCAGGGTCAGACAGCTTCTTGTAGTCATAGTTCTTCGGGTCAAGTCCATCAATAATGTACCTGACCTCAGGATTGGCACTCTTATCCTCAGCAGAGCTATTCTTCTCTACCTTGCCGTCCTCTGTAAACGCTCCAGTATAGATGTCGACTCCAGCAAGAATGAGCTTCTCAAGTTCATCCTGAGACTTCATTCTAAACTGAGGTGCAATCTCACGGTTTTTAGGAGGATTGAAAACTCCAATGGCGTTCAGACCCTTAATTGCGCCACGAGCATAAGTCTTAATCATCTTAGCCGCGGACATCTTCATGACTGCATTGAACAGGTCAGCATGATTCAGAATAAAGCCATCATACTTAGCCGGAGAAATCAGTGCCAGCTTGGATACGTCAACCTCATAAATCTTGCTGTTACTCCAGTTAATCAACTGATTAACAACCTTAATGGTGGTTTCATCAGTAACAGGAGTAATAGACATTGACTTGCCGAACACAGAGATAAACTCTTCTTCATCGGAAGCCTGAAGGATTACGCCAAGCCTCTTGAGACGAATATCTCCATTGTAGAAAATGTTCTTTGTTCTAAAGATGTAGCTGTAAACGCCAGCCTGAGCCATACCAATGAAAGTAGGTGCTCCAGTGTTCTCAGTAGGCATGGAAACGAAGCCAGGGTTCTTAAATCTACAAGATGCGTTAAACGCTGTCTCTGCAAACTGCAGATACGGGCTTGCTACCTCGCCAATACCAAGAGACTTGAAGTTATCAGCAGCGTACTTGGTTGTCTCACCAGTAGCCTCATACTTGGTATCATGGAAGTTAATAATGAAACCATTGTGCTTGTTCACAAACTCGAACAAGTCAATAATATCAGTATTGTTTACAATTCCGCCACCTGTAATAGCAGAACCTTCAACTGCTCCGCTCTTTGTTTTCTTTGCTGTACCAGCATCTCCAATAGCCACAACAGGAAGGTCACTGATAGCAGAACCGCTCTTGCCAGCAATGAAGACTCTGCCCTTGTCATTGGTCTTAATCACAAAGTTCTCAGGTCTAAACAATGTGGACAGCTTGATAATGTCAGCGTACTTGTACTTGGCAGTGTTTCCGTCGCCAAAGTCAACACCAAAGCCGATATTCTCATTGTTATTAACATAACGAGAAGTGAGCTTCATAGTGTTATTGATAGGTGTCATCTGCCCATTAGCCGACATCAGCATAGGCAGCTGATTGATATGGAAACCGCCCTTCTCAGTGAGCTTACCGTTACCAGCATACAACTGAGAGTTATTGAAACGAGACTCCATCATCCAATTGATAGATACAGAAAACTCCTTAGGCTCGTTGCCAAAGTACCCGAACTCGTGGCTCTTTCCGCTGACCTTAAAGCCAATTAAACCAAAGTTAGCATCCACAATAGCAGCTGTAATCTTCATGTTATTCAACTCCATTTCTATAAATTATGTATTTATTATAAATAATAAATATACATTTTATTATTTATATGCTTATTGACAAGACACACAATTTTTATTGATAGGCTATTGCACTATTATTTATGGTATCTAGTCTATTTGATAGTACACGCTATTTCACATTATAAGCCCATTCTAAATTAGCTGTTTAGCCTTTGCACTCAAATTTTAGGCTGTTGCACACTAAATTGGTACATAAAAATAATCGGTAGCCTACTTAGGCTACCGATTATGTTATCTATATTATAACAGGGCTTCTTTCATCCAAATAAGATGATTTGAACAAGCCTCTGAGTATCTTCCAATTTGTTTGAGCTTTGTTGTTTTGCTGAACTTCAATCTTCCCAAGTATTCAGAGCTACTAAACTGTGGATAGTCGCTCACAATGTCAGATGTTACTTGAATACTACTTAATGCCTTGCTACGCTCATAAACATTGATTACAATATCTGCTACCATTGGCTGGAAATTGTTAGGATTGTATAATGACTTTCCTAACACATGAATACAGCTGGAACAATCAATGTACAACCCGGTTTTTGCACAATACTCGAATTGATAACCTAAGACCTTTCCAGCTTCTTTCAGTGTTTTCTTATTTACCAATTCCAACTGCTCAATGATTGCCATTCCATCTAAAAGTTTAGAATTGATGCCACTAATAAATTCATCAGCATACATCTTAGCCAAATTGCAATTTCTAGTATACTCACCAAATCGACTGTTCTCTCTAGTAACATCTACAGTCTTTCTATCTGTCACACATAACCTATTCTGCTTAGAAACAATGAGGTTTTCAACCATCATGCTTCCTTTAATGATAGCATCCTTCAACTCAGCCGCTGTCATCTTGTACTCTGCTCCAGCATCATTACTTAGAGTGTACACACTATTATTTCCAGTCCTAATAAGTTTACTAGTGCAAATAGCAACTTCCATAACTTGTTATCTCCGTTTCGTTTAATAAACTCTTTCTAGTCTAGAGTATTTAATCCTAAGATCTTCATCCACAGATACTATGGCTCTATATGTGCTTCTATATGTTTTATCCTTATAAATACCTGCCTTATCAATACTGAATGTTTTATGCCTTGGTTTGAACACAAACCTAACGTTATCATTTAAGATTGAATGCCTATCATTAAAATACTTTGAGATGTCAATGCAATCTCCGTACTTGTTAACTAAATACTTCTTGTATACATAGTGCCAACGAGGCATTACAGTCTCAGTTTCAATGCACACTACTTCATCATGAGCACTTCCTGTTTTCTCACAGTTAGCCAGCAAAGTGGTATACATATTAAAACTGTCAGTGCCATTGATAGGAACAAGTCCGTTTACACCGTACAGCCTGTATCTTGTTGTAATACTGCTGCCAGATTCTGTATGACGCTCAATACTAACAGCCACAATCAACAAATGCTTAGTATACATTTTAGCTGACTCGAATGTTTCGCCATTAGCTGTCTCTCCGCTGTAATACAGAGTATGAATTCTCGCCTTGCCTTTGCCGTCTGTCACTACAATAAACTGCTCATTTGATAAATACACAGGAACACCAAGCATCTTATACTTAGCATACAGTTTATTTAACTCGTTTACTCTTTTCATTTTGCTCTCCAATATCTTGCCCTAAGTCATATCCTTAACTGTTCCGTCTAAATATACTCTCAACAGTAGCGTAAATTTATCTGATTGTCCAAATAGACCTATATCATAGCATTGTTGCCTATAATTTACGTTAAATCTCACACGACTAAGATATTCTTCATTAAAGTAAGGTGTCAACTTTACGCATAAGCCATCAGCAGTAACTAAATACAGCTCTTTGAAAACGTTAATGTCAGTTTCTCTTATAAGAAGTGCTGAGGAAAATCGGCCAAGACTAACGCGTGCATTACTTGGTCTTAACTCCATAGCACATTGTAAGCAGCCTCTGCCATCAAACCTAACCTTTCCATGCTCAGTGTATATGCTAGAGTATATGCTATTAGTGCTATAGTCGCTCTTTAAGTAGTAATCAACTATAACAATGTTATGAACGCTCCGCGCTCTCCAAAACTTATATGCCGTATATGTGTCTGTAAAGTTTCTTCCGTATACAGTTCCCTCTTTTGCAGACTCTCTTACAACAACAATGTCATTAGACTCCAGCATTATATCTTTACCAAGCAGACGAAGCTTAGACTTTAGCACATTCATATCTCTCATAAGCACTACTCCATTAAAGGTGCTACATTATCCTTAATATCAAGGTTAATATCAACACTTACAATGTTAATTACCTTAGTTGCTCTGTGTATTCCGCATATATTACTGTACTGATACATATAAACTCTGAATATGTCAGGATTATGCCTATATACAAGGTTTATTGATCCGTTTTCTGGCTCTTTTATGCAGTCAGTAATGCACAAAGCCTTTCCAAGACTGCTGCACAAGTAATACTCATATTTATTTAATTCATCATGTAATGAATACCCAAATGTCATAATCTTCAAAAGAACAACATCTTGAGAGCTTATTCTATTCAAGTTATCGTCGTCAATAACCTCATCAGCTACAATCACTTTTCCCTTAGTGTTTGCTGCATATCTAGTGTGTATTACACCTTTAGGTGCCATCAAGTCAAAATTTATCATGTTACCACGATCCGAAGCTCGTGTAACTGCTATGTCTAAGCACCTTTCACCATGACCAAATACGATTATTCCATTCAATGAAAATACAAGCTGCTCTGTCTCGCCATACTCTCTAATGTCTTTATTGCTGATATTTACAATAAGCAGGTTTCCGATCTCCCATTGTCCAATTACATAATCATTGTCCAATGCGTAATTGAACTTGCTTCCTACAATAGTATAATGCTTTTCTCCTCTTTGGATGATAGCATAGCTAATATTCCTAAACCGTATCTTAAACCCAAGTGCTTCAGCTTTTGCCACCTTTGTATCTAACGCACTGCTCATAGGTTCCTCTTTTCCACTAATATAGAAATAACGGCAACAACTAAGCTGCCGTTATTTCTATATTAAGTTCTTACTTATTACTTCTTGACTTTCTTGAGCATCTTAAGAACCTGATTGGCGTATGTTACAACAGCCTTATCAGACGCCGGAGAGCCCTCCTGAACTTCCGTAATGTTTCCAGTGGAAACATTCACCTGCACCATAGACTCCGTGTACTCAGCAGCATCACAGTCAATGCATCCAACAATCACATTGTTCTGACCAACGGAAACAGTGCAGTTCTTAACAGGAATTTCAGGCATCTTATAAACACCGTAGAAAGCAGCACCAGGATACTGACGAATCTTCATGCTCTCGACAGCCTTATCATCCAGATTGAAGGTGCCCTTCAGCTCGGAAATCAGAGCCTCATTCTTTTCACAAAACTCTTTGTGCTGTCTTGAAACAACCTTTGAGTCCTTAGCGGAAGTAACTGCACCAGCATAAGCAATCTTCTTGCCTGACTTGATTGCGCTACCGAAGAAGATAAACTTGATTGTCGAGGTTCCGACAGGCTCAGCCATAGCCATAGACTCAACAAGCGGATACAGTCCGTTGATGGAGGAAACAATGTCACCAGCATCTGTGTGCTTGATCTTGCCGTTAGCAATCAGCTGAACGCTTGCCAAAGCAACTGCCTTAGCGATAGAAACAGGCTCGACCAAACCGTTGTCAGTAAACATCACATAGCCCGACAGCTTACCGTTCGTCTCAACACGGTTCAGAACCACACAACGAGGAGGCCCAACCAGATTGCCAGCAGCATCAAAAGTAGTGTACTTAGAGATGGCACCGTTTGTAGAGACGAGACCCTTGACAGTCACACCCATATTGGTGACTTCAATCGTGCCATCATTGATGCGCTTAGCCAGAGTGTTGCCAGTCATCGTGACAGTGCTGAAGTCACTACCGATAAGGGTGTACTTCATATTGTTTGCAGGGCCCTTAGGGTCACCGCAACGTGCTACCATAGTATAGAACTTAGCCATAGTTCAATCCACCTTTCACAGTTGAAAAATTTTCTGAGTTAATTATATAAGCCAAGATGTTTATTATCCAAATCTATAACTAATATAAATTTACATTCTACTAGACCAAATGATTGTCAAATAGACAACTAATAGTAAAATGTAGGATAATAAATCACACCTTACAGCTTAATACAATTAGATAATGTCAACAGCGGAAACATTATCCATTTCATCAAGGTCGTAATTGGAAATAAACAGCTCCTCGCCAGCCAGAGCGTCCTCACTGTTTGTCTTAGCCATTGTGTACCCGCCAGGAATAGTGAATGGCTTAATGTAGCACTTACCACCGTAGGCTGCATTACCTCTGAACATCTTTCTTACCTTGATACTGTCATCATAGGTCACGAACCACTTGCAGTTGGTAGCCTTAGTAAACTCTGCAAAATGGTCATGCGGAAATCCCTTATGAGTATTACCACCGCGCCCATACAGTCCAGAGGACTCCTGCTTGTAGTACGGAGGGTCAAGGAAAATGAATGTCTTATCAGGGTCAACGTCACTCATGGTTTCCTCAAAAGACACATTCCTAATGTCCATCTTCTGAAGAAGCGGCTGTGCCATCAGAATTCTCTCTGTATTTTCAAGAGGATTGAAGGCTTCAAATCTGTCCTTTGACAGACTACCGCTATCACCCATGCCAGAGAAAGACACCTTGTTCACAAGGTACATTCTGGCTGCGCGCTCAGGAATTGACAGTGTCTCACAGTCAACTGTCTCTGCCCACTCCCAGAACTTACGAGCCTCCTCAATAGCCTGGTCATAAACTGCCTGGTACCCAGGATCATCTTTACTGCCACTCTTCATCAGAGAATGTGTCGGACATTTTTCACTGAACCACTTCAGTGCAATGTCTCGAACATCATCTGCATTGTTACGAATACCAGTCCACATAGCCCAAATCTCAGGAGCAAGGTCTCCAACCTGAATGCGCTCCAGATTAAACTCAGGGTCGTCTGCAATAGACAGACTGATACTGCCACCGCCAAAGAAAGGCTCACGAAAATCCTTAATGTCGCGAGGAATGTACTTACGAATATGCGGCCAGAACCGCCACTTTGCTCCAGGATAACTAATCACAGGCTTTGCCATACAAAATCTCTCCGTTCCAATTTATTAAAGTACTTTTACTATATTATAGACTATGTTACTGTACAATCCACATATCAGAATGACTAAACCAATAATAACCGGTGTGCATCTCATCTCTATCTGTAAACGTTTTCTGAACTGAAGTTTCAATACTATTCAAAAGCTTCTCTGTCTTGTCTGCTCCAAGTGTCTTTCTAACAAATCTATCAATGCACTTATTAACACGCTTGCAAATAAACTCTCTGTCCTCAGAAGAAAGGTTTGTATAATCAACTCTCAACAATCTTGCAAATCTTCTATTCTCTGTCAGTTCAGCTTGCATCAACTTCTCATCAGCAAAGATTTCCTTATCTTCGCACAATGTAGTCTGGCAATAAAAATCACAAAAGAACTTTGAAAGAATGTAATCGTACCTATCATCAGATGTTCTAACTTTAATAATCATAGCTGGCTTTCACTCTCAATTTCACACTATTTTTATACTTATGCTGCCTATACTTCTTTAACAGCCAATGCCGTATCAATAGTCTGCTTGATATTTTCTACAGCATCCTCTGCACTAACATGATTTGTTGTCACAAGCCACTCTGCTTCATCAAGTGCTTTCCAAATCATCTTTTTAGCCATTAAACTCATTCTCGGGTCAGAGTTTAACTTATTTTCAAGCCCAAATTCATAAGCAGAGAACCGTGCAAGGTCTACTTTGCTATTTAGTGGCTTTTCTTCAAGCAACTTCTTGACTGGCTTAAAAGCCTTAGCTGCTTCGTTACCTTTTACAAAGTAATTATATAGAAAATCAGCAGCTTCTTTGAAACCAGGCTTTGACCCGTTCTGTCTCTCCATGAATAGCCTATGGAGTTGAATGATATCTCCACCTCTTCTACAGCCGAAACAATAAAAAGTATTTGTTTCTTCGTAGTACCTCATTGAAGGCGTATTTTCATCGTGTAACGGGCAACAAGCCACAGGTCTAACATCAAAATCAACAGGGTAATCATTGTAATAACTACCAAGCTGAGGAACTATAACGGCATCAAAATATGCTGGAATTGACACCTTTGTACGGACTTCATCAACTACGCTCATGTCTCACACCACCAAGCATCAATTACACCTAAACTGTGACTGTTTCCATTCAAAATAGTCTCTCTTAATCTTTTCAAAGGAGACACTATTTTTATCACCGTGCTTAATCATAACCTGAAAGGTCACATTAGGAGAGTATCTCTCCATTGTCATAGCACCAGCCAAATAAACATTCCGCTTTTCACCGTATGTCATGCAGGCCAGCACGACTCGCTCTGTATTTCCACTGTTATCAGTGAAGCCTGTTGTCTCAAGAGTTCCACCAAGTAACTCACTGATATTGAGTTTACTCAACAAGCACTTTGGAAGTGTTAAAATATCTCCAACCCTCGAATTTTGCAACATATATCTATAAATATCAGTGATAGATGTAATATTTACAGGTGTATCTGCATTTTCAGGTGTCAGCACTCTCTCAAACTCAAAGGCACACAGGCCATCCTTGTCAAGTTTAGACCTGAAATCATCAAGCCTTGCGTTTTCTTTATTTGCTGCAATTCTTGTAATTCTGTTAGCCTCACTAACAGAAAAGTCAGCAACAACAAAATTAGTGCTGGTTGTCTGTTTCTTAGCCTCAGCTACCTTGTTTTTAACGTACTGCTTAAACTGCTCGTCTGTCATCTTATCCGAGTCATCTGTATCTGGCACAGTTTTTACAGGTTCATCTGGTTTTACAGGTTCATCTGCTTTCACAGGTTCCTCTGCTTTTACAGGTTCCTCTGCTTTTACAGGCTCCTCTGTCTTATGCTCTGCCTCTTCGGTTTTATCTGTGCTCTCAACAGACTCAACAGTGTTTGCGTTTTCCACATTTTCCACAGGGTTTTCCACAGGCAATCCTCTTGAAAGAGACTCAATGTACTCTGTGTTTAATCTGTATGTGTACTTATGCCTTGCAACGCTCTGCACAACACACTTATCATAGCCGTCAACATCAAAACCAAATACTGCTCCGTTAATAATAGGAACTGCGTTCAGCTCAAACTTGTTAAACAGGTCAAAGGCATCTACATAGCTTACTGTTCTAAACGCTGGCTTTCCATTCTCAACATACAGCAGGTTAACAGTATCAGCTGTACCACCGATAACTGTATGCACGCGGCTTGCTTTATCCAATGTAACAACATTTAGAAAGAGTGTACCGTTTCTACGGGTATTGATAATGTGTGGCCACCCGGTAGCTGCAATATACTCCAATGACTTTTCAGCAATAGGAATGCCTGCACAGGATGACTGCTCGCCAATCTTGTCACAATCATATTCTACAACAGATTTAGCAGCAATATCATAGCATACAATTTTATTGTCATGCAAATAAGCTGGAATTACAGTCTTTCCCATACAACGAGCATCCTTTACAAGTATAAATTACAACCTGTAATATTATTACGACCTATTTCAAGCATGTGCAACAGGTGCCTGGATATTAGGTAGCTTAGAGATACTGTATTCTACACCCCTCAGAATGTCAACACCATTTGACATCTGATACCTAACTCCATAAATCTTTCCATCCTTTGCCAACCGCACCACTGTGTCACGATTAACAATCTTGCTTCCTGCTGCCTTACCATTTGTATAGGCTGTAATTCTATATCCGATTACATTCTTACCAGACATCACTTTACCAGTCAAAGCCAGAATGTTCACAGCCTCAGCTTGTGTACTCTTGATAATACTGCCATTTTCATCATAAACCGGCAGGTCACTAATCTTGGTCTTTGTTCCGCGCATAGTGATTTTACCATTGTATTCCTGAATGTTAACATCAGAAATCAGGTTATTAAATGCCAAGGTGTAAACCTCATCTCGAGACATGGCACCAATAGCACCAGTCTCATTATCCCTAAGTACATAGCCTACTACAAATGTACCATTCTTTTTCCTACCAATGATTGTGTATTTACTCATACTGAACGTCCCTCCAGACTAATGCTTCAAAGTGTCGGATAACCGATTTTTCTGTTTTCATAAGATTTCAAAATGTTTTCACTAGTAGTTTTAATTTTTCCTTCAAATTCACTTCCAAACATATAGTAGCACATGCTATAATCAGACGGATTAAAGTTTCCAAAGTCAATGACCTTTGCATTACAGTCTCTGCACATTCCAGTTGCGAATGCTAATGACGAAGCATCAAATGTCCTCAAGTCAAGAGCAACAGCCTTACTTGCTCTAAAACAGTCTATGGCGTATTGCAGCTTCCTGGTTATAAACTGCTTTCCGAAAATTATTTTTACTGCTTTACTACTATCAAAAGCGTAGCTAATATTCTCAAGACTGTCTGCTGAAAATGTACTTAGGTCTATCACTTCACACTTACAGCCCTCAAACATGTTTGACATTGATTTTAGTGCTGGAGTTCTGAAACTTGACAAGTTTATCACTTTAGCAGCACAGCCTTTGAACATGCAGTTAAAATCCTCAGCGTTCTCAGTTCTAAAATTAGATAGATCCAATTCTTCAAACTGACTATCTCTAAACATGCCGAGGAATGTTTTGCCTTTAGAGGTGTCTATTGACCTCATACTGATATATTTAACTTGGCAGTCACGAAATACGTTTATGAATGACTCAACATTACTTGTATTAAAATATCTGCCAAGTATAACTGAATATGCTGTTAAGCCTCTGAACATTCCTTCAATGTCATTAACACTTCGTGTATTGATACCTGAAAGGTCAATTATACCAGTTTCAAGGCCAGCAAACATGAAAGCCATGTTCTTTACACTTTTAGTGTCTATTTTTCCAAGCACTATATACTTAATTCGCGCCTCAAGGAACAGGCCCTCCATTACCTCTACTTTGCTAGTGTTGAAACTACTAATGTCGAGACTTCCATTACACTTGTACCCCATAAACATGCACTTCATCGTCTCAACACTAGATGTATTTATTTGTGTATAGTCTATACTTATCCCAGTGCAATGACTGAACATGTTTTCCATGTCTTTTACATTTGATGTATCTACACCTTTAATGCTAACTTCAGCGTTACATTGGCAGAACATGCTACTCATTGTCTCAACATTAGATGTGTCAATGCCATCCATCACTATCTTACTAGCTTCACAATGGTAAAAAAGCCTGCTCATATCTTTTACACGAGATGTATTAAACTTTGTTATGTCTAATGTTTTTACACTTGCACCCTCAAATGCAGATTTCATGCTCCAGATATTCGCTTTATGCACATCTCCAAATATAATAGACTCAGCTTCAGAGCCATAAAACATTCCGTCAATGTGCTTAGCATTACGCCAATCCACATTTGTAAAGTCTATAGACTTAAACGAGGTTAGATGGAACATTTCTATGCAATCCTCAGGTAGCCTAATGGCACCTAAACTGCATATTATAATGCTATCAGATGTTTCAACAACAGTAGCTCCGTATACTTTGCGTAAAATTGACTTGTTTCCAAGCATAGCCGCTTTAGCCGCAAGCTGACTTGTATCTCTGTGACTGAACTTTAAGGCTTTGCTGCAGTCTATATTTTTTATAAGCCTCTTTGAAAGTGTTATGCCAGTATTAGTGTTCGTCTTAGTATCTACATTTTCATCCTTAGTATTGTTTTCTGCATTTGCAGGCTTAGACATTATCAACTTATTGTCAGATGTAAGTTTTAGATTTGCTACATAAATATTTCCATTTGCAATCTGATCCTTGAGAAATGCTGCACCAAGAACAATCGTTATACAGTTATTAAACCTTAGAGTATATGCGTACTCTCTTGGCGACTTGAAGTATCTTCTGCTATAATTGTGAGTATCATAGTAATATTTATATGCCGACTCACGATTTACACATGTGCAAGACTTACTCAGCATAGCTACCTCCAAGGATTGCAAAATATAATTTATTTTTATAATCCTTTGCTATAAATGACTACAAAATAGTAATAACCCATGCAGAAATAATCTGCATGGGTCATATTACTGTTTGATTGTCAACTAAACACAGACAAGAGTGCTCCGCCAATCACAGCAGACATCAAAATTGTAATCAGCAGTGTAATAGCGGTCATGATCAGCATTGTTTTCACATAAGATGTGAGGTTCGGATTGTAGCTTCCAGTAAGAGCCTTCACGACTACAATGATATTGTAGATAGGAATAATCATCTTGATGAAGAACAGCAGCCAGTCCTTGACGCTCATAACAGGTGCCATCTCAGCATCTCCATATCCCATTCCACCGCCTTCTGCATATCCAGGCTGTGCATCCTGCTGAGGCTGCTTTGCCTGCTTAGGCTGTTTAGGCTGCTTAGGAGGCTTTACCTTCTTGCTTCCACGCTTCTTTCCGACAGCAGTATCCTCAAATCCATTGTCATCATCAATGTTGAACTGGTCATCTCCAATAAACTGGTCTGCACCATACTCATTGTTCTGCTTCGGTGCAGGCTGAGGACGTCTAACAGGCTGACCATTCTGCTGGTAGCCATTCGGCATAGGCCGAGGCTGTCCACCAGGCTGTCCACCAGGCTGCGAATTTCCAGGCTGCTGTGCCATGTTAGGACGAGGCTGATAACCTTGGTTCTGAGGGTTCTGAGGATAGGCTGGCTGTCTCTGCTGACCAGGCATCTGCTGTGGACGCCCAGGCTGACCAGGCATCGGCTGAGGACGAACAGGCTGAGGCTGAGGCTGCATAGGACGATTTACAGGCTGTCCACCATAACCTCCTTGACCAGGCTGACCACCATATCCGCCCTGACCAGGCTGACCTTGCTGACCAGGATTCGGCCTCATTCCACCGTTAGGCATCTGCTGAGGACGCTGTGCCTGCTGTGGCTGATCTGGTTTATACCTGAGGTTACCACTACCACATCTAGGGCAGTATTCATTTTCATCGGCCACAACAAAGCCACACTTGCCGCAAATTTTCATGCTCATTATCTCCTTATCTTTGTAATATTTATTTTGCCATAGCCTTAACAAGAATATCAAGTGCTACATCAAATGGTTTCTTACTTGCATCAGCAACGTAATCAACCTTGTTTCTGATTCTGTCAGCAACCTCTTTGTCAGCAGACAAACGCTCAGCAGCTGCTTCTGCTCCACGAGTCTTTGACATTCTCTCAAATGCTGTGTCTTTATCTACATCAAGCATAGCAGAGAATACCTGCGAGCCATATCTGCTCTTAAAGGCATCAAGGCCATTTTCCTCGACGACTACAACATACCGCTGTGCTCCAACAGGCTTAGGTGCACCGTACATATTGCCATTGTACTCAGTATGCTCAAGCAATACATTGTTATCAATCAAGGATTGAAACTGCTCTTTACTCACGAAATGATAATCTACATTGTTTTCCTCGCCTGGTCGCATTTCACGTGTCGTATAACTAATGATTCTTTTATATCCAAGCCTCTCGATTTCAGCCTCAACAGTAGACTTTCCGCTACCACTGGCCCCAATCAAAGCTACAATACGCATATAATGTCAACTCCGTTAAATTTTATGCTCAATAGTTTTAATTGCCAAATTAAATATTTTTTCAGAAATATCGCCCATAGGAAGAACATCACCATTGTCATCGCTACAATCGAGCTTAACCCAGTTATACCCGATTGTCGGCAAATAGTCACAGGCTAAGTCTAATGTTTTACTTGCCTTCTCCAAGAAGCCAATGTTCTTTTCGTGGATGTCCATCATAGCTGCGCTTCCATTGTACCTCTTAAGCATCAACTTCTGAGATGTACTGATAGGAAGTGTCAATGCAATAGTAATATCTTCTTTAGGAATGCCGTTCTTGTTTACCTCAAGCTCGTACATCCACTTAAAGAACTCTTTTGCTTCATCATCTGTACTAAACTTTGCACCTTGGTACAGAAGATTTGCAGAAATGTACCGGTCAGCAATAATAACTGTATCTTCAGTATACTTCTTGTGCCAGTCACTGTAAAATTGAGCAGCCCTATCTACTGCATAGAATTCACCGCACAGATACGGGCTAATCTTCTCAGGGTCATTCCCGAGTTCACCGCCCAAATACATCCTAACAGGGCCACTTGACAATGACTCATAGTCAGGAAAAGAGATACTCTCAACTTTATATCCGACATCCTTAAGCCTAAGCCTAAGGAGACTAGTTTGTGTATGCTTTCCGCATCCATCAAGTCCATCAAGTACAATAAGTGTTGGCATATAAGCTCCTTACACGTTCAGACCGTCTTCAAGTAGTGCCAGGCACAATGCCCTAAAAGCTTCCTTGACTTCAATACTGTCAGTATCTCTACGAAGCTTAGTTACAGCATGCACACGCTCAAGTGCATCATTTCTAAATAGGTCAGAAGCATCATTGTGTTTGCAACTGCATTTACCACCACAATGGCAAGTGTGCTCATGTTCACTCGTGTTATGACTTTCCTCACAAGTGTTGGCAGTATTTTCAACAGGGTCAGTGTCTGCTTGCTCAGTGGCTTCCTGTTCAGTGGCTTCCTGTTCAGTGGTCTCCTGCTCTTTGTTCTCACAATTGTACTCGTTCTGCTCTTCAGCTGTAGCCTCAGCTTCCTTACAGATGTCCTCTGTATCCATTGATGTGTCTACTGTGTCACGAGCGAGTGCAATCATCTCGCTCATTGTCAACTTAGTACTCACATCACTATCAAAGTCAAAGTTATCAACAGCTGCACTAATGATAGGAGATGTGATACTACGAACCTTCCTTGTTCCTCCAATGTACATCATGCGACGATACTTGCTAAGCATAGCATTTACAGTGCCAAGAGCAAGCCCAAGCTGCTGTGCAATCTGACTATTGCTCGCGCCTTCTCTAACAAGCTTAAACAGCCTTAAATCAAAGCGTTCTTCAAAACTCATACTTTCCACCCTATCCTAACTAAAGTTATACCACTTAATATAACTATGCTTACACCATCTTTACCCACTAAACACATCAAGCGGTTAACCTCTATTTCTAAGGCTAACCGCTTGATATTAGGAGTATTTATTGTCTAAACAATACTGCTTGTTACTTTGCAATACACTCAACAGGATTTAACTCAATCCCAATACCACTATACCAGCCACATGTCATAGCCTGTTTCAGTGCTTCACTTACAACCAACTGGCCATCTACAATGTTGACTGAAATGTTATAGCACACATTGTAGTCACCGCTTGCCAACTTCTTAGCTTCATTGAGCTTAGCCTGCTCAGACAGTTCCTCAAGATTTTCAGGAGTAGCAGAAGCGATAGCCTCATTGTAGCTTGCGTTCATCTTATTGTAATCAATACCACAAATATGCATCGACACACTAATAGAACCGTCATCATTCAGCATTTTTCCAGTATAAGTAACCTTTACAAGAGATGCCCTGTCTTTCACCTTATCGCTGGTAAAAATATCTGAGTTACCAAAATACTTGTTAACTGTTAGCTTATCGCCTTCCTTGAGACCGTTAATATCAGCATCAACGATACTATACGGTTCAAGGGTATCAACAGCTACGCTGGTATCAAGCGCATCAGCAACAACCAGGCTGTCTACAAGAGAATAACTGTTAGCGGCTACAAGCTGCTCGTTAATCTCAGCTGTATAAGTCTCAAGGCTAACTGCTTTAGCATAACTCTTTCTGGTGTCGATTGTACTGCAAGTCATGACTACAGTCATCATAATTCCAGCAATCAGCAGGTAAACTACTGCTCCGAACACATGACTATTGATCTTATAAAACTTTTCCATTGTTTATCATTCCTCCGCATTTTATTTAATTCTGTCAAAGAACTTTACTCCCTGATAGTTTAAGATAAAATTCTGAGACTCATGGAACTTAGAGTACATAATCTTAGACTGATACATATAAATCAATCTATGCTTTACTGCGTATCCACCGTTATCAAAAATGTAGTGCACAGCATCCAGCACATCTTTGTTAGGAGGCAACTTGATACTTCCAGAGTATTGCAAGTCTCTCCGCACAGCAGCAATAGAGCTGTATCCGCCCATTACATAGGCATCTCTAAGCGCCTGTGCAACAAGAGCTGCTCCAATAAAGCCCTCGCTACCAGCTTCACCCATTACCAGTCTCTCAAGAATATCTCTGTCATTGCCAGTAATATGAATAGGATAGCTACTGTAACTATTGTCTACTTCAAAAATGTCAACTAGTCCGCCTTGAAGATTTGTGTTAGTGTATCCTCTCTTACGGTACTCTTTTTCTTTGTTGAGTTCCTCAACAGCTTGGTCAAGGTACTGTGTAACATCTGAAAAGTTTACTTCGTCTCCAGTAGAAACCTCGCTGTTTTCAGTAATGTCTACACTAGTATCTTTACCAGTGCTCTTGTCTCCAGACAATGCTACGCGGATATAAACATTATCTGCCTCCGAAATGCACACGTCTACTATATTGCTTATACAGTTTTCACTTGTTTTCGGCTCAGCTACTGCGAAGTCCACAGAGTTAAGAACAATGGTAGACGACGCCACAACTGCCAGAGCCATCGTTATAATTTTTCTATTCATAAGACCTACCTTCATTTATTGATGCTTATTTATGATAAAAGAATATCATAAATAAATTTTACATTTTATTATTCTTGAAAGCATCAACTTTAGACATAGAAAATAGCAAATGTATAGGCAGGTCAGAAAATAGACGAATTTTTGCATACTTGTACCAACTATCTATTTTTACTGTATATGCCAAATATGCAAATTCATCAATAATTACAAAATCGGTTGGCTAAGCTATGCACAAATTATACAAATTGCACATACAAAGCCAACCGATTTTTAACTAAAGGACTATTTTAATTTCATCTATTGCACATATTGTACAACATAGCAGCCATCTGTCCGCGAGTGATTTCACTCTTAGGGCTCAGCGTATTCGCAGATGTTCCATGGATTATGCCCTCGTGTACAGCCCAGTTAACGGCATCTCTAGCAAAACCAGAGACTGAGTCAGCATCTTCATAGGAACTGATACAATCCTTTACAAGAACATTTCCACTTCTACGCCATAGCATAGTTATGAATTGTTCACGTGTTACATTCAAATAGGGATAGTAATTTCCATCTGGGTATCCCTTTACAATACCAGCTTCATGCCCCCACTCTGCTGGTTTTGTATACCACATATTATTCTTCACATCACCGAATATGCCCTTGTAAACATCTGCACTACCCTCGTCTATATTGTAGATTACGGTAGCGGATTGTCCTCTTGTCACGATGCCATTAGGATTAAACTCTGTTGCAGACACGCCAGCGACCCATTCACGTGCTGATAGGAAGTCTACAAAGTCCTTAGCCCAATGATCACGCATGTCAATGAAATCTTTAGAGTTATCAATTATCTCAAAGTTTACATCTCCATGGATAGGTATTCTAAGCTTCCCATCATGGATAGTTGCATCCTTTATGATGGTAATAGTTCCATCAGGATTCCTGATAATAGGAACGCAGCCTGGAGTCAGCCTATCTACCGGCAGTACGATTGTTTTATCACCCTTATTAGATACATGAATAGTATCACCTGAACCAGGTCTTAGATTATCAATGTTTACAGTCACTTCGCTCTTGTCAACATTGATGCCAACATTAACCTTACCATGCCCAGGTCTAGATACTACAACATCTTTAAGAGGTCGTTTTGTGCCACCACTGCTTCCGCCACCACCATGGTGAATTGGATATGAAGTGTATTGAGCCACATATACAGCGTTACCTGTCACTTTACCAGTGTACTCATCTCCCCACCCCTTAAACTCATAAGTAAACTTGCCATCACTATTACGAGTAGGAGTAGTAGGATTCAACTCTTGACCAAGCAAATAATCACTTGCAGTAGAAAGAATTGTATTGTCCCAATCTTTGAATACAACTGTGTAAGTAACATAGCCAGTGCTATAATTAGCCTTGTAAACTGCATTTCCTACACAGGTTACGCTTGGCTCAGTGCCCCATCCTGTAAACTTGTAGGTTATTTCGCCATCATTACCTCTTACAGGGTCATTTGGAATTTCTACTGCATCACCATAATTATACTCTTTACTGGATATGATGGTGTCATCCCAGTCTTTGAATACAACTGTATACACTCTTAATACTGGTGTAAACAACGCGTAATAGGTGTGATTTCCAGTTACGCTACCACCAATATCAGGTGACCACTTATCAAACACGTAATTGTATCTCTCATCACTCTCACGAGTAGGATTCTCTGGTGCTGTGATTATATCACCGTAATTGAGTGTTTCTTTCTTGATTGTGGAGCCATCCCAGTTCTTAAACTCCACATCGTAGTCCACCAAGTCAGTTGCATACTCAGCAGTGTACACCATATTTCCGTTACAGTATGGAATAACATCAGGATTCCATCTGCTGAAAGTGTAATAATGGATGCTGTCAGAGTCCTTAGTAGGATTCTCAGGAATTGTCACAGGGTCACCCCAATGGCAACTGAATTTGTAATACTCTGTGCTGTCACTATCATTAAATGTAATAGTGTAGTCGATGTATTCCTTAGTGTACTGAGCAATGTATGTTGCACTACCCTTGCATACATCATTTACATCAGGAGACCACCCAGAGAATGTGTAGGTAAACTCATTGTCATCTGCACGAGTAGGTGTCTCTTCTGGTACTGTGATAGGAGCGTTCCACACATAAGTATCACTACTAATAGTGTACCCGTCCCAATTCTTGAATGTCACAGTATACTTGTTCTTCTCAGGCTCAAACTGTGCTGTATAATCCTTAGACCCTGTACATGTTGTAGGAGTCTCAGGAGACCAACCAGTGAATACATAAGAAAATTCATCATCTGCATCCTTTGTTGGTGTTGGTACTTCCATAGTATCACCGTAGTGATAGTCTGCCTCAGTTATCACAGTGCCATCCCAATTAAGGAATTTAACATGATATGTGATAGGAGTTGAAGTATACTGAGCTGTGTAAGTCTTATTTCCTACACAAGTAGACTCTACTGTGGTGTCCCACCCAGTAAACTGATAGGTTTTCTGCAAGTCAGCTTCACGGGTTGGTGTGCCTGAAGGCTCAGTCACAGCGTCACCGTAGTGCAGGCTATCCTGTTTGAGATTAGTACCATCCCAGTTCTTGAATGTCACTGTGTACTCAATAGGAGTCGCTGTGTATTGTGCATAGTATTGAGCATCACCAACACAGTTGACTACTGGAGTTGACCAGCCGCTGAACTGGTATGTATTGTACACGTCCGCCTGTTTGGTAGGTGTCTGAGGCTCAACCACTTCTTGTCCGTACACATACTGACCATCCTGCAATACTGTGCTTCTATCTCCATCATAGAATGTTACATTATACTTTCGCATTGTAACATCCGTTGAGACCTCAGTGGACACATTTCCAGCTGCATCCTTTACTCTGACAGTGTAGTGACCATCACTTGTGACAGCCATCACATTACTTGATTGCCATTCTCCACCGTTAAATTGATATTGTAGGCTTTCACCGCTATTATCAGTGGCATTGGCAGTCACAACAGGCTGTGTATTCTCATCCTCAGTGTATACCAAGGACTGTGCAGTAGGAGGTGTCTTATCAAACTTGTTAATTGGAATCTCAAAGGTAGATACGTTACCAAGTGCATCCTTTGCAAATATGATAATGTTCTTCTGGCTAAGTACATCACCTGTTAGATGATAAACTATGGAGCCATCGGGGACAGAGATGTAATTGTCCTCGCTGTTCAATGCTACCTGAATTCCACCTACTCCAGCATCGGAGAAGTTCATAAGTAGGTCTTTATTAGGAGACCAAGCTGTGTGCAAGTCAATGGAAGACTTATTGTCAAGTGCAGGTCCCTGCATATCAGTAGAGTTGACATGACAAGTAGAAGTTGCTACCTGGCTATGCACATTCTTAACCTCTACAGCCAAATCACCTTCGTTGAATGATGCCCCGTTAAGGGGTATCTTTACATTGAAGTTATCGTCATCAGGAACCTGAATAGCTCTCTGGTCAACAATAACAGCTCCACTTGGGTCTTTAACTGTTATGTAGATGTACTCTGTGCCTTTAGCCGTACCAGCTATATTGATGGACACATTCTGAGAATAACCACCATAAGTAGTACCATACTCAGGCATTACAGAGGAGATAGATGGCTGCCATGCAGTGTCTTTAATATATACGTTACTATTTTGTTTACTCATAGCTGGATAAAGCGGCCAGCCGCCTAACTGTTGAGATTCTTTTGGTATCCATCTAAAGTATGTGTAAGTATATTGAGGATGTGTATAATCATTATCTACATCCAAGCTCACACTGAAAACTCGTTGTGCTGTGTGGTCATCCAACTTTGTATCTGTCACATTCAGATTTACTTTACTTCTATCATAAGTTGATGAATTTGTCCAGAAGTACAATCCGCCCTCTATTGTACTAAATAGAGGGCCATTATCACTTACATCATACATGTCACTAACACTACCAACACCGTTAGTTGTTATGAGTTCAGTAGGTCCTGGATTATAAGGATCCTTCCCTTCGAAAGTACCAAAATAATAGCCTTCCACATGTAGCGGCGTAAGACTACCATCAGATTCTTTCTTATAGAAAGAGTTTATAGGATAAGGCTTCCCAACTGTATTTGTTATTTGAGACCCATCAGCATCATATACTGTATCTATGTGTTCTAACTGGCATGCACAGTTTTTGCACAACTTTTCCCAGTATACCACATGGTATCCATCTTCTTTTGCACCATTATACACAATTCTAGCATTAGCATCACTTGATTGATGATTTGGCTTCCCAGAGTAGTTATAGTTACGGTAAGTATACCCACAATCAGAACAGATAGCATACTCATAATTATCTTCTCTACAAGCGTAGCTGGGAACATGCTCATAAAAAGTATGCTTCTCACCAAATGTGTGAGAAGCCTTGTTCTGCTGAGTGTGGCACAGCCTACATTCCTGCCAATGGTATGTGTCATCGCTCTTCTGCTCCCAGATGTGTGCATGAGAAGAAGTGTCTCCTGTAGCGAAGGATGTCAGGTCTACTGTTCCTCCGTCTACTGGCTCTGATGCATGCGCCAATGGCATTGGCATCATACTAATGCAAAGTAATAAAGATAATGCTGATTTAATCATCCTTTTTGTACTATTTGTCATCCATCCACACCCCCCATGTTTTCCTTTTCCTTCTAAAGGTTCCTCTTCTAAAATCGTAATAACCACATCCTTTTCTTTGAAATTACATTCATTTATTTGATTGCTTATCTGCAAGATTATTTGTTTTTAAGTTTGTATCATTTGTACTCAAATGCTATAATATTTATCCTTATTATGCCTACAACAAATACTCTATGATGCTATTGAAATATATACTGTTAATCCTCATTCCATGGAGATAAATCAGGATGTATTTCCCTAAGTCCAATTAAGTATCTACGCAAATAGCCTCTTGAGAATGAGTACCAAGTTGCTCCTGCTGGGCATCTCATTCTTGCACAGCCCCATCCATAAGATTTGTATTTACTTAGTTCTTGACAGCTTCTTATATAATTTCTTCTGTATCTTTCTACTAATTGAATCTCAAGTTCTACAACTGCTCCCTCGTAGTAATGAGCCACTGTCTCCATGTTATCAGATGCCCACACTACTTGATTAAACTGACCATTGTGCATGGTCTGCAGTGCAGACCGGCTTGTACCAATCATCAATTTTACAGCTTTCATAAAATCACCAAGAGTATACAGGTTAAAAATCTAAATCAGTTTCACCTGCATCTGTTTCTGAAAATGACACATCATCTTCATGCGAGGAGTATGCTGGAATATTGTACAGAGACCTGTCAACTACACCAGCTCCAATCATGTGTACAAGTGCAGGGTACAAACCAGCCTGCAAGTATTTGTCTGTACTGTGCTCACCAGCTATGATTAGCTTACGTGCATCAAGCATGACACGAGTCCACCTGTTAGCCTTAGTGTATCCCCATCGGCTACTCCTAGACGAATAAGTTGAGTATATCATATTAAACCCTGCTGCTGTCTGTGATGTAGCTGTGTCAATATAGTCAGCTATAACGTCTATATCACCTATTGGAAGTGCCAGAGTAACTTGCTTATTGTATATATACGCGAAGTAATACACTCCATTAGGCTTATACACAACTAAATATGCACCAATAGGATTTTTAGTGTTTGTCTCGTGCTTTATTACGAATGCCTGACTTATAATTATGACATCATCAAGAGGCACTGTGTCGAAATTGTCAGGATCCTCATACACAATCTTAGGATTGGAAGAGAATCTAACCATACCTATTGCATCACTGAACATTGTTTCAATATCAACATTCGATGCAAATACACCTAAACGAGTGCCTCCGCCATTAAATATCTCAAAGACATATATCTCTCTGTCTCCGCCAGTCAACAGCTTGTTACGCATAGCCACACGCTTAACTGTCTTGTACTGACGAATAAACCCTCCATCTGAAAGATATACACTATCTCTTGATGCTTTAACAATAGTTTTTCCAAGTGACTTATCCAGCCAGTCAGGGTTTCTCTGCTCGACAATAGGGAATGCCATCATAAACCCTATGCCGTATACATCCATGTCCTCCAGCTTCTTCATTCCATTCTGAATGCAGTAGTCTCTAAATCTGTAGTATGGTGATACAATAGCACTACCAATATTAGAGTATTCAGACTCTCTTGCCTTGAGCTGCTCTGCACTCATAGAAGCCAACTCACAGAACAATGCGTCGTCCTTGTTAGGTGTAGGTGCACCGTAAGCTATAATGTCCTGTTTATCAAGGCTCTGCACCTTCGTTATAGCACAGCACTTGTGCTTATAGCTGTCCTCTTTCTCATTAGCCCACACACTTCTTTTACCAAGGTTAGCACACTCTATAATAGTGTTATTTGCAGGCAATATCATTGCTACTTTATTTCCATCAAGCTTAACTGCTATGCAGCAATTAAATATAGCCTGATACAGATTCACCTTTATGTGCTTAGAGATTTTCTTACCGTCTGCATCTTCTTCCTGAATAGTAACATCACCAGTTATATCAGGCTGTTTTACTCCTCCTATTGTACAAGTCTCGCCAATAACGTCGCCAGGAACAATATACTTAAGTAGCTCACTTAAATCCTTAGAGTAATTGTTCTTACAGTAAACGTTTGTATACCTATTATTCAAGCAGCAATATCTTAAATTGTTTCCTGTTAAAAGCAGTATCGCCTTTGCCTGTTTGCTCTCGAATTTATGGTCAATGAATGACAACTCAATAATACGAGATACACCGTCATTATACAGCTCAGAAGACTTTACGGCATAAGTATTTTTCAGGCCCATAAACTCCTTCTTGAAGATGTACATATCCAATGCACACGCTTTTCTGAAGTGGTCAAGCAGTACCTTAAACTTTGGCTTTTCATCTGCTGTGGTAATGTTCAATTGTGCAATACCAAATGCTTCCAGTGTCTCTGCACTAATCGGAATGTTTAAGTCCTTTCCACTAAGTTCAGTCAAATCGTAACTGTATTCGGCGTCTTCTGCATTGTATGCCTTTGCTATAACACCAGATATAATCTTACCAATGTCTCCACCAATCATGCTGGCTTTAACAATCTTCATAGAGGATACTTTGTCATTGTCAAGGTACTCTATTGTAGCACCAGCCAGTGCAGCCATGCTCTCAGCGACAGTGTTATGGCAGCATCTAACAGTATCACACTCTTTGAATACAGTCTTTCCTACATTCAACAAGCTCTTTCCAGGTATGGTATATATCACAGATTTTCCTTGAACATTGCTAAACGAGCCATCTCCAAGCTTAACAACATTCTCACCAAGCACAACTTCCTCGAGGTCAGAACTTTCAAATACATTCTCACGAATAGCTGTACACTCATTAGATATGATGACCTTTTTCAAAGGCACTCCAATAAATGCCTTTTCCTCAAAGTCCTTTACAGATGATACATCAAAATCAGTCAAGGCTATACAGCCGTCAAATGCTCTTTCTCTTATCTTTTTTATTGTTCCAGACTGCTTTACTGATGTCAGCTTTTTACAGCCACAGAAGGACATTTTTCCAACCTGTGATATATCAGCAGTTAAGTTAGCCTCTTCAAGGTCAGAACAGTAGAAAGCCTCATTTCCAATTGACTTAATATTTTCAAGATTGATATGTTCAATCTTAGAATAGAAGAAGCAATTATGCGGTATTGCTGTTATACTATCAGGCAAAGTCATATTCTTTACACTTGTCCTCGAGAATGCACTGTCGCCAAGATAAGTAACTGTATTAGGTATATTGTATCCGCTTGCCTGACAGTACATAAACGCGTACTTCTCGATATGTGTTACGCCTTCTGGAATTATAACAATGCCTTCAAAATCTTTTGGCTCAATGCCAACTACAGCCACTCGCCCATCGTCAAACTTCTTAATGTCTAAAGAATAAGTTCCAAAGTCTCTTGACTCTTCTGAGGCACTACTATTATCTATACTGCCCGCAAATTCTTCAATCTCAGATGCATCAACAGTATCAGCGGTATCTTCGGCTTTAACAGTGGTATCTTCAGCTTTAACAGTGGTATCTTCTGTTTTATCAGCAGCAGGACTAAACTGCTTTGGTACCTCTATTCTCGGAATATTGTTAGCCTTAACTTCTGCTGCTGCCATCAAAGAACTTCCAATGCTCTTATTTCTTTTAATACTGTTTGCATGGTCTATAATATTTGTATCAGGATGCACAGCTGACAACAACTTCATAGCAGACAGCTTAATATTACTGCCTTCCTTTATAGGCATAATGCTATCAAAGTACCTAGAAGGTATAAGCTTTCCATCGGCCTGAAGCTTTACAACTTCTGAATAGTCTGCATCCTTGACTTCACATTCCTTTATTGAGGGCCTCACAATAGTGTAAACTGCCTTTCCATCAACGGTATTGCAGTCCACAGTCATAAACTTTGACGAACCAGCATACAGATGAGGATAGTCTCCTCCAAGAGCAAGGTTTCTGTCACTATCAGATGAGGAATATCCGACGGAATATAGGTTCTCACCATCATACCAGAAGTTAGTAACCTGAGTCCTTGACATTAACTCAATGAGTTCATCTCTATTGTAGATGAACATATCATGAGTCTCAATGTCAAGTATTCTGTATGTTTGTCTATGAATATCAGTTCCAATAACAGCATATTTAGTTCCCATAGATAATACACCTGCCAATCACGATGTGTTATATACTAAATAAATTTCATTTATTTGTACTTACTGTATATAAAATAGTCTAAACAGAAACTTCAATATGCAAAAACAGGCCCGTGCAAACGCACGAGCCTGTTCTATGTTTTGTAGTTTTACTTAGCCAGCAGTATCCTCAGACTTGGTAGCTTCATTGGAGCCAGCCTCATCCTCTGTATCTGCCCACTTGTCCAGACCGTTCAGCTTGTCAAGTTCCTCAGCAGTAGCACCAGGAATGCTCAGGTCAATATTAAGGGACTTAACAAACTGCATAGCGTTATCAACGCTCACACCAGAAGTCTGGTCACACAGCATCACAGCATAGGCTGTCTTGCCATCCTTAGTAATGATTGCACCGTAGCCCTTATAGTTATGAACCTCGTCATTCTCTGCATCAAGGTTCATTCCAGCGCTTGCCATATCAATCTCAAAAATGACCTTCTCGTCATTCTTGGCTACGATATTGCCAACATTGATAGTGTCCAGAGTCTCAGGAGTCTCCTCAGTAGTGGTAGTGTCGCTGCCAGTACCAGAAGTAGCTGTATCGCTCTTAGTGGTATCGTTCTTAGCAGCATCTTCCTTAGCGGTATCGTTCTTGGCAGTGTCGTTCTTGGCAGGAGTATTGGTATCAGCGGGCTTGCTTGCAGTATCGTTACCGGAGGTAGCAGGCTGATTAAACTCGGGATTGGTGGGAATGTCAGCGATAGGAGACTCTTCCTCCTCGTCGCCATCACCAATAGCATCCGGAGTGCCCCACAGACTATCATCCATCTCGCCAGCGTTCAGAGAACCAGTGTCCAGCCGGATAATCTTAGCACCGTAGTCAGCAGCACTGGTGCCATTAGCCACGAGACCACCGTTGGCAGGCTCAGCATTTTCAGCAGTTTCGTCATCAGTGTCGGAGACTTCATTGCTCTGCTCATTGATAAACTCACTCAGCTTTTCGCTGGTCAGGTCAGTCAGATCAATGGGCTGTGCAGTGACACCAGCAAAAGCCATGTATTCAGTCGCCTTGACAATGTAGATAGAGTCCTCGGCATAAGCCACCATCGGAGTGGCTGCCAGCTTGTTAAGCTCTTCCTCATTGCCCTCGGCTGCTGCACCGATCATACCAAAGGTCCAGGACATGATATCAAGGCCGTTCTCAATGTCAGCCTTGTTGACCATGACGCTCATGTTCTTCACGCTTGTAACTGCCTTGTAATTCTCGTCAGAGAAGTCAGCAGGCAGGAACAGGTCAGTGTCAACCTGTTCAACGACCTCTTTGTCATCAGGGTTCGGCTGTGGATCAGGCTGCTTTTCGGTCTCCTTAGGACCGCAGGCAACCAGGCTCATTGCCATCACGACAACAAGCAGAAGTGCAAGAAACTTTTTCATACTGTTATTCCTTTCAAATTTCAAAAAGTCAGGGTTCCCTCGATTTCTCAAGAGAACCCTATGGCGGAGATAGAGGGATTCGAACCCCCGCGCCGGTTACCCGACCTCCCGGTTTTCAAGACCGGTCCCTTCAACCAGACTTGGGTATTTCTCCATCTACAATTATTATATGCACGTGGTTAAAAATAATACATTATTAACCAGACAGCAATAAGATTATAGCACATATATTTTTTGTTTGTCAACACCCATTTTAAGGTAAATAAAAAGCAGGCAAACTTCATAGTGCCCGCTTGGTATTCATGTTTCTTTCGCTCATTTACTTAATTTAGCAATTTCGTTTGTTAAATCTTTTAACGAGCTACCATATCATTCACCTATCCTCTCTATTTTATCTTTATCTATATTAATAACTTTTCATTATTTTTTTAACTTTGTTTATTTTTCTACAACAACTATGTTATAGCCTTTCTACCTTATTAGTATTTTTGTATGTAATGTTTATTTTTTCATATTTCTTATAGGCATCTCCTCGCTTTCTATTTTAAGTATAACTTTTAAATATTAAAATACTATGTCATATTTATTAAGATTTATTAGAAAGCAACAAAAAAACTAACCATCAAGGTTAGTTAATTTCAAGTGGTGCCCGAGGCCGGACTTGAACCGGCACGAGGTTTAACACTCGCAGGATTTTAAGTCCTGTGCGTCTAC
>OQWM01000108.1_pt1 | contig 43285 bp, 45 predicted proteins | sample 1691531 | NCBI WGS metagenome assembly OQWM01 (sample SAMN03418257, study PRJEB22391) | human gut metagenome | biome: human-gut; feature: organic feature; material: feces | host: Homo sapiens | place: Tanzania | collected 2013-01
AAAAATAGTTATATTTGTCAGTTAAATGACAACATTATATTGTTACACAATTTAATGTTATGTTAATAGCATTGTATAACAGCCAAAACAACAACGGCTAAAAGCCAAAATAATATAAGGCAAAGAGAAAAACGGACAAAAAGACGAAAGCGAAAACGTATAACGTCTTTCTCTTTTTCAGGGTCATCTGTGATAAGCATAACAAATAATGTTTTGTGCAAATATAAAGCATTTCAAAAGAAATGCAAATAAAATTCAGTCTTTTTATAATATAAAAATATTTTTGTCCGGTCGCTGTTATTCCGTGCAGGCTATTTGGGGGAGCCTGCACGGACAGACCGGACACCGGCAGAGCCGGAAGCGGTCGCGCGCACGCGCCAAATACGAAGGGCACGCGCGCGCGTCAGAAGATATTAACAAAGACAATAAAAATATAAAATAGAAAGCCGTTGCGAATAAAAGCAACGGCAATAATAAAATGGTGTGCAACGTTCCACAAAGCGAAGAGCACTAAAGACCTTTATTAATAATAGCAGCAGTAAGTTTGCCACCTGTTTCAATACCAGTAGTTACAACCTTAGCAAGGTCTTTTCCAAAGTCTTTACCTGTATAATTAACGTCTTTACCCATATCGCGATGAAGCAAATTGCGAATATCATTCATTTTACGAAGATACTGTTTCTTCTGAGTATCAACATACTGCAATTGATAATGACGATAAAGAGAAATAGCAGTATAATTACCAAGTGGCAAATCATTTTCTTTGGCATAAGCATCAAGGAAAGATTTAGCCTCAGCAGACTTTTCAACCTGTTCCTGAACACGCTTATTAACTTTAGCCAACTCTTCCTCAGCGCCATTTAAGGTTTTTTGAGTATCAAGAACCTCCATCTGTTTATTGATGAACTTAATATCAGCAACATTTTTAGCAGCCTCACGAGTATTACGACCTCTAGCAAGTTCAGCCTCAGCCGTAGCCTTGTCAGCGTCAGCACGATTCTTTTCAGCCTCAGAGCCTTTCTTATCAAGTTCAGCAGAGTCAATACCAAACTTCGTAAGGATGTTTTTGGTAGCAGTTTCGACAGGCACGCCAGCAAGTACATCGGCTTCCCAAGCAGCCTTAAAGGCTTTAGCCTGAGCCTCAGAGATAACCGAAGCCTGCACAGCGCGGTCAATAGCAAGTTGCAACTGTTTGCGCTCATTATCAATCTTAATGCCTTTAGTTTCTTCTTCTTTCTTAGCGATATCAGCGTCCTGTAAAGCCACAGTAGAATTAGTAGCCTTAGTACTATTAACAGTATTCATAACAGAAGAACTAACACCAGAAGCGCCAGTAATCATGTTAATGAACTGAGACATAACGCCCATAACTTGCTCAAAACTGTTAGTAGGAGAATCACCACCAGAAGCACCAGAAACAGAAGCAGCAGAACCACCAGACGGGCCATTAATATCAACACCGCCCTCGTACATAAGTGCAGGATTTAAGCCAGCGGCCTGATACTGTCGCATTTGAGCCTCAGGAGATTGATATTTATTATACATATCTTCCTGAAATTGTCGGTCAAGTTGCGCCTCATCATGGTTATATTGCATTTCAGCCAACTGTGTATTAGAGAAACCTTTACCGCGACCGATAGCATCCGAAGAAATTTCACCGTTACTGTTAAGGCCCATACCAGCGTATTTTTGCAGCCATTCAGGAAAACCGCTACGGTCACCCTGAAGTTTACCTTTATCACGTTTTTTATTCTGACGGCGTGCAGAGTAATCAATAGTATCAGCAGGCATATAACGCTGACGCATGAAATTACGGAATTTATCCCAAATAGTATTAGCCATAACTAAATCTTCATGTGTTTAACAAAATTGAAACGACCTTGATTCTGAAGCGCCTTATTAAAAAGACGGTCAGAGGACGGCAAATTACCAGCAAAGGACAACATTTGAGAAGCCAAGCCAGTGACATCAGAGGCAATGCCTACACCTTTAGCGGAATCATCGACATTAGCCATAGAATTGACATTTTCACGCGAAGATTTGTCAGACAAGGCTTTACCAGTAACACCGCCAACAGTTGAAAGCATAGCAAGAATAGCGGAGATTATAGAAAAAGTTCCCATAACATTTATGTTTCATTGATTGATTTATAATGATGTGTCAATCCGCATATATTTCGCAAGGATTGCGGACGGCCGCCAAAAGAGCGGCCGCCCGTAAAGGGTTGACTATTCAGCCGGCTGAGTAGTCGGCTGAACACCCTGAGAAGCACCAGTACCAGCATTAGCGGCTTTTACGCCAAGTTGCTGTTTAAGTATGCGGAACATATCGAAGTCCTCAGATATACAGTATCCAACATCTTCAATGCGTTCAAGTTCATTACTTGAAACCTCCTGTGATTGGTCGCTGATAACATGCGTTTCAATAACTTCGTTAATATTGACACCTAAGCCCTCAAACACGATACCACGTGTATCGGGTGTATCTTTACTTTTGTGTAACATAAGTATAAATAATCTAAAGTAATACTAAAGGTAGCGGCCAGTGTTAGGCACTGTTTCCGTGTGCGTGTTAGGCTGCTCGCCAAGCGTCGGGATAGTGTACTGAGACAAAAGGGAAGTCTTCTTAATGTCAAAATACATGTTATTCCAACAACAGAAGCCAGAGACTTTGTTAGCAACAGACATAACCTGATCCAAGAAGTTTGTAGGAATCTGGATAAACGACGAATCAAGTTTAACAGTACTGTCAAAAGAGCGCTGTAAACAAAAGTTCTGCAAGGTCTCATCATCTACCAAAAGGCCGTGAACCTCGTCATTCATGTATTTCATCCAAGCATATTGCTGAGTATAACCAAACACCTGATTAACAAGATTCATATCCGGAGTTAACTCCTCCTTATAAATTGCTTCTTCTCCAAGTCCTTCAAACATAGGATTAGGAATATCGGCAAATGTGGACATACCAAACATACGGCTAGAACCAGTCGAATAGGTCTGATGAGGAACGATAGAACCAAGCACCATAATTATGCCGTGCTCAGTAGCCGTAAACTTGTTAATAAGACTATCCTTGCCAAATCCAGAAGTCTGACCAGCGTCAGAACCGACCTCACCACGGAAAGGGTTAGAGGAAGAAACATTACCGCCAGCAGTCTGGGCGATAGAGTTGGTGTATATACCAAAATTAGAACCACCTAAGAAAATAGGTCTATCAAGCATAGCATCAGACGGAAGCACACCAAAAGTGGCACGTATCTGGTCAGAATAACGTTCACCAGCAATATTGTTACGCTCAAGCCACTTCTGAAGAATATTAGCCTGACGCAACTGTGAAATAGTAAAGGTTGTAGAATCAGAAGCAATCCGAGAGGTAACACCAGCGCCACCCGTCATACCGTTTTGCTGAGGGTAAAGCGTAGCAGTAGTAAAATAGTCTTTAGACCAATTACGCTGACGAAGTGTAAAAAGGTCGCTACCGTCATTAAACGTAGGGGGAACTTTTGTATCGGAAACCCTAAAATTGAGATTAAAACCAAACGCTTTTAAGATTTCATCCTGTCCAGATATTTCAGAATCTGACCAACCTTTATTGTAGTCAGCACCGGAGCCAGCGTTAGGACCAGCAATAACGGTAGTATATTTTGGATTCCACGGAAGAGAAGAAAGCGACTTAGTAGGAGTTTCAGAGCGAACAAAAACGGGCTTCTGAATGTTAGCATTACGGTACCAATCATCATAAATTTTATGATAAGCCAAGAAAGGCATAATATTATTAACCGCAAACTTAGCAGACGCGGTTTTATTAATGGCAGGTACGCCCTTAAAACCAAGATAATCAGCAAGAGAACCACGTTTAAATGTATCTTTCACGCGATTAACAAAATCATTATCCGTTCCGTTACCTGCAAACAAGAGGTTAGGAAGATACTTAGGGCGTATAGTTGTAGTACCGTACGGGTCATTTGTAGGCATTGTGACAAAGTTTTCCCAACCGCCCCAAAGTATGCGGTAAGGTACAAAAAAGGCTTCAAGTCTATAATCAACACGACCATAGAAAGAGGTGGCCATAGGTGGAAGTTTAACCTGAGACATAAAGCCAAGGCTAATAGAATCATTAGGCAACATTGGCACAACGCAGACAGGGGTAAGAGTACCGCAGGTCTGTGTCAAAAAGTTCGAGTGAGCGAGGTCAAAACCAGACTTATTTTTTATCTGGACTTTCCTCTGCTCGAAGATGTTAGAAGAATGTGACATATTAGAAATCGTTTAAGAATGATTTACCATAAAATTTGACAAAGTTTTGTAACTTTTTAGAAGCACGTTCCTGCAAGTTCTGCAAGCGCGATAACTCGAACTGATGTATAATTTCATTATCGGACGCATCAGGGTACTGCAGGCGTAGTTCTGAAAGTTTGTCATTGCAAAGTTGTATATATCGGTCCTCAAGGAGACGCGTATAAGCAACGCATAGCATATGCTCGCTATTTTTCCGCAGAGTGCAACGGACTTCAAACACTTGTTTTTTTGCATTGTAGGCATGTGAATAATGTGGACTTTGAGGGAAACATTTATCAACGTAATAACGAGGCTGCTTAACACTATATGCTTTATTGTCTTTACCATATGAAAGCCTATGCAGTTGGTGGTCAAGCCATTCAAGATATTTTCTATCATAACCATAATAATCACCTCGTTTATGCTTGGTGTAACTGTTAGCAAGGGCAACAAGGCGCTCACGTTCAGACCTACCAATACCCTTGGAAATGAGGCGGAAAGGCTTTGGGATAAGACCAGCGACAACGTAAGGGTTTTCAAACTCAGGAGGCTTGCAACAATATTTGGCAACATAGGCGCAAGCGTCAGAGATAGAGCCATTACGAGATTTTAACAAATGGAAATCCCTTATATCTCCATACTGATAGGCTTGTGATACCTGAGACATGACGCGCTCAAAGTATTCATTAGTAAATATTATGATGTGATAATGAGGCCTCAGAGTCTGAGGACCGTACTCACTACATACGAAGTATTTAAATAAGAAATCATAATGATACTTACGTTTGAAATTTATCCGTAGTCTCTTAAAAAAGGTTTGTATGTCGTACTTGGAGACCATAGGCACGCGGACAGAAAGATTATTGCGCACACTAGCAGGTTTAAGATAATCGACGTACTGGTCATGACGACAGCGCGCTTTGAGCAAGGCGCTACTGAATGGGATTTTTTCAACCTGATAGCACAAAAAATTGTGGACATTATCAGGCAAGTCACTAGGAACAACGTCAACATAAGGCACGCGAGGATTACTATATGTGAAAGTACCGAAATAGGCAAATTTCCAATCCTTGAACTCGTCAGACAGTCTATAAGCCCAATCTTGTTGATATTGAGCGACACACTCAAGGCATTTACCACAAGGGTGTGTAACTATCTTTGTAATTCCGTGACTGGTAATTTTACGCGTAATAGGTCGCAAACACATTATCGTCTGGTTTTTATAGAAATTGAATCGAGTTTCGGAGATACGTCCACGGTGGTAGGGTTATTAGTTGTAATGGTGATAGTACCAGTACTAAGACCTTTGCCGGAAGTGTGGACGACCGCACGGGTAGTTCCGCAACTCACGCAGAAAATAGCGGCAAGAGTTAGTAACAAACTTGTTACTAAAATCAAAATACGCTTCTTATTCGAAGTCAGGGTTTTCAATCGGTTCACCGAAAAGTACCATATTTTTGTACACAGTTCGGTCATTTGCTTCAGCAATAACGTTTCCATAATCATCTGTAATTTCAATGTCAAAATATTTGGGTAGATTGTGAATAACCATAAAGGCGGCATCAATTTCATCTTCTGCAACGACCTTGTGGCGTTTTTGTTTGATATTTATGTGATAGGTTGGCATGGGCCTTATCTCCTATAATGTCTGAGAGGTCAAAATTTTCGTGAGGGTAGAAGTACGAGCGAAAACAAAAATCAATTTCATAACCGCGTCTAAGGTATTCCAGATATATACGCTTAACGCGAGCATCAAAGGTGATAGATGTAACTGGACGGACATAAACAAAACGCTTGGAACGGACTCCCTTAATGCCATTAACGAGAATGTCAATACGGCCAAGGTACTCGTTAGGTGTAACGTTCATTTTACACACTTCGATAGATGCATATTTCTCCATATTACACGAGTTTAAAAGGACAGTCAGATATAATAACTTCAGAATCCGTAATTACGTGAACGATAGGACAAGGATAGTCCGCAGGGTGTGACCTCATAATAGAGAGAACTACGGCAAGGTAAGCAAGGCCGTACGGCTCATCTCTAATACCTACGGACTTGGCAAACGAAACACGTTGCGAGGTGGTTACGTCAATGTAACTAACAAGAAATTTACATTTATCCATGTTTTTTGTATATTAGTGAGTTATAAATGTTAATTCTTGTTACACAATTTATATTATGTTAAGTTAGTATGGTTTTACAGTTCCTTACCCTATTCGGTGCCATCGGATTGTTCCTTTATGGACTGAACCTTCTGAGCGGCGGCTTGATGAAACTGACCGGTGACAGAATGAAAAATTTTCTGCCGTGGATGAAGAAAAACCCTGTCAACAGCATTCTTTCAGGATTCTGTATAACCACATTGGCTGAATCTTCCAGCGCAGCGACCGTTACGGTCGTGAGTTTTGTCAATGCAGGTGTACTCGCATTGACACAAGCGATTCTCGTTATCATGGGCGCGAACATCGGCGCTTCGTTCACGACCTGGATTATCGCATTGGCAGGATTTGACGGAGCGCTTAAGTTCATGACGTACCCGCTGATTGCAATCGGATTCGTATTGACGATGGCGAAAGGACAGAAAAAGAAAATTACCGGCGAGGTCGTTATCGGACTGGCATTGCTGTTCATAGGACTGTCCTTTATGATATCTACATTCCCTCCTGTCACGGAACTCCCCTCCCTTAAGGCTGCAATCGACAGCCTCGCAGGTTCTGAATTCCTTTGCCTGCTGATGTTTATGGCCGTGGGATGCGTTCTGGCTTTTGCAATGCAATCTACTGGTGCCGTGACACTTACGATGGTCATGATGACTTCAGGATGGATTAACTTCGACATGGCTGCGGCTATGGTACTCGGAGAAAACATAGGTACTACAATATCTGCAAATATCGCGGCATCCGACGCCAATATCCAGGCAAAACGTGCAGCCTTGGTCCATACGCTCTTTAATGTAGTCGGCGCTGCCGTGGCATTGATATTCTTCAAGCCTTTCACAGGTTTTGTTGCGCATATCACTGAAGGATGGCATCCGGTTTTCGCCATTGCGACCTTCCATACGCTCTTCAATGTTCTTGGAACCTGCATTCTGGCATGGTTCACCAAGCCGATTGAAAAATTGGTAACCAAGCTTGTATCAGCTGATTCAGAGATTCCGGATGACGGTTCAAGACTGATTTACATCTCAGCCAGAAGATTCGGTGCTCCGAGCATTTCCATTTCTCAGGCGTTCAAGGAAGTCGCTCATTTCGCGGCCATCATGAAATCAGGTTTTGTCAATGTTGCAAATGCCGTCAATGAGAAGGACCCTGACAAGTTCGAGTCATTCAGAGTGAAACTTGTCCAGTCAGAGGAGTTGTCCGACAAAATGGAGTACCAGATAGCGGCATTCCTCAATAGCGTGTCGGCTGAGAGTATCAGCGAAGAGGAAGCCGAAGAAATCAAGGTGCTGTATCGCGTCATCGGTGAGTTGGAAAGCCTCGGAGACAGTGGTGAGAATATAAGCCGTATTCTGGAAAGGGAGCGTGTCCACAACAGGAAATTCGATGAGGCGACCATCGAAAAGATCAATCTGATGATTTCCAAGGTGGATCTTGCCTATGGTGTCATGGTGGAGAATCTCGACAAGGCGGCCAACGGATACGTGCGGGATATTGCCAATGCGTATAATGCAGAGGATGTGATTAACGAAACTAGAGACAAATTGAGAGAGGAAGGAATTGCCCAGATTGAGAGCCATACAGGCAACTATCAGTCACTCAACTACTTCCTTGATATTATAGCAGAGTTGGAGGCTATGGGAGACTTTATGATCAATGTCTCTCAGGCTGTGGTTAGAAACGACAATTAAAAACAAATGGCAAAGAAGAAACTCGACCTGGTACTTGAAAATGTGACGATTGAAGCGGTTGCTGCGGAAGGAAAATCACTGGCCCATGTGGATGGGGCTGTGGTCTTCGTTGAATTTGCGGTGCCCGGGGACATTGTCAATGTCAGAATTACGAAGAAGAAAAAGAACTATATGGAAGGCTATATCCTGGATATAGTCAAACCGTCAGAACAGAGACTTGAACCTTTCTGTGAGCATTTTGGAATTTGCGGCGGATGCAAATGGCAGCCTCTCCCCTATGAAATGCAGTTGCAGGCAAAGCAGCAGCAAGTATGGGACCAGCTCGTAAGAATCGGTCATCTCCAGATTCCGGAAATTTCACCTATTCTTCCGTCTGAGAAGACACAGTATTACAGGAACAAGCTGGAGTTTACCTTTTCCAACAAGAGATGGATATTTGACACGGAAGATCCGGAGAGCCTTACTGATGAAGAAAGACTCGGGCTCGGATTCCATGTCGGACGATTCTTCGATAAAGTTCTGGATATCAGACACTGCTGTCTTCAGCCCGAGCCGTCCAACAAGATACGTCTCTTCATAAAGGAATATGCTGTAAGGCACAAACTTGAATTCTACAACATTCGCGAGAATACAGGATTGATGAGAAACATCATCATCAGGAACAACAAGGCAGGTGAGGTTATGCTTACAGTCTGCTTTGCCCATGAGGATGAAGCTGTCAAAGCATTGCTCGACGCTGTCTCAGAAGCTTTCCCTGAAATCGTGTCGCTGTATTATGTCATCAATACCAAACTGAACGACTCCATTGCAGACCAGGAGTGCATACTATACAAAGGTGCTGACGCAATCTGGGAGACAATGGGGAAGCTTAAGTTCAAAATCGGACCGAAGTCGTTCTACCAGACCAATAGCGAGCAGGCCCAGAGACTTTATTCTGTGGCAAAGGATTTTGCAGGATTGACCGGAAACGAGACTGTCTATGACCTCTATACCGGCACCGGCACCATCGCGCAGTTCGTCTCCGACAAGGCCGCAAAAGTTATCGGAATCGAGTATGTGAAAGAGGCAATCGACGATGCCGAGGTCAATGCCAAAGCAAACGGCATTGACAATTGCACATTCTTCGCCGGTGACATGAAGGACATTCTCACCTCTGACTTCATCAGGGAACATGGAAGGCCTGAAGTCATGATCATTGACCCTCCTCGTGCGGGAATGCATCCGGATGTGGTTAAAGTGATACTTGAGGCGGCGCCGTCCAAAATTGTATATGTCAGCTGTAACCCTGCTTCACAGGCAAGAGATCTTGCCATGATGGCAGGAAAATATGATATAACGGCGGTCCAGCCTGTGGACATGTTCCCTCATACGATGCATGTGGAGAACGTCTGCGCACTTAGACTCCTCTCCGACGAGGAAATCAGAAGGCGCGCTGAAGAAAAATTGCAGAACGAAGAAAACAACAAATAGACTATGTTACTTCAGATTTTCATCTTCCTTGTCGGTCTGTTTTTTATCGTAAAAGGAGCCGACTGGCTTGTGGATGGTTCGTCATCAGTTGCCAAACGACTGGGAATCAGTGATTTCGTCATTGGCCTTACCATTGTTGGAATGGGAACTTCCGCTCCTGAGATGGTGGTCAGTTTCATCGGTGCCATTCAGGGCAATGCCGATATCGCCATCGGCAATGTCATGGGGTCGAATATTTTCAATGTTCTGCTCATTCTCGGAGTAACAGCCGTAATTTGCCCGATGACGATAACAAGTCTGAACAGGAGGAAAGACATTCCGATCAATATCTTCATTACAGTCTTGCTGCTCGGTCTGGGAATGACACATAAACTCTTCGGTTTCGGAACAGATACATTGGGGAGACTTGAAGGCGCAGTACTTGTCATATTGTTCGCGACATATATTTATCTGTCATTCCGCTTCGATGTGCCGGATGAGAATTCAGATGAGGATGAGAAACCTGTATCCGTCGGAAAATCTGTCTTTATGATAGTTGCCGGTCTTGCAGGACTGATTCTGGGCGGACAGTTTTTCGTCAATTCAGCCACAAGCATCGCCAAGATGATAGGAGTCAGCGACAAGTTCATAGCAATCACGATTCTTGCAGGAGGCACATCAATGCCGGAACTCGCCACATGTATCGTGGCTGCTGCGAAGAAGAAAGGCCAGCTTGCGCTGGGTAACATATTGGGTTCCAATGTGTTCAATATCCTTCTGATTCTCGGTGGCTCGGCATTGATCCATCCGTTGTCATTTGCGGCAATCAGTTATGTGGATGCGGCAGCGCTTCTTGTAAGCGCACTTGCAATCGCAATAAGTATCTATACATTCAAGAGAGATAAGCTAGACAGGGCAGATGGAATCTGCCTTCTGATTCTTGAAATCGCATACATGACCTGGCTTATCATTGACAAGTAAAAATCTAAACCACTTATAATATGTTCAAACCTACAAAATACAAGCTGGTCAACGTCGGTACCGGCAGGGTTTTCGAAGACGAGGGCTGGACGCTCGCCGATCCGGAAGCACAATCTCCGTCTCTTGTGAGAGCTGTTTATGAGAACACGAAATTTACTCCCAGAGAAGATCTCAAGGGACTTTACAGATATGCCGAATGGCTTCCTATCAGGAAACCTCTCAGACATTCACATGCACCTGTAACATATAAGAGCAAGGGCCTGACTGCGATGCTCGGCATGGAAAATCTCTATATCACCTTCTCAGGCTACTGCCCTAGACTTGGTGCCAGAATGGAGACTTGCTCGTTCAAGGAGACAGAGGCCTTTTCAGTATGTGCGAGATTGCCTAAGAACAACAAGAGGATTCTCGTTGTCCAGTCTGCGGGAAATACTGCCCGTGCATTTGCGAAAGTCTGCTCGGACAACAATATTCCTATCGTTATATGTGTGCCGCTCGACAATTTCAGCGACCTGTGGTTCAAGAAGAAACTCTCTTCTTGTGTAAAGATTGTCGCCACACCTGCAGGAACTGACTATTACGATGCTATCGCTCTTGGTGACAAGCTCTGTTCAGATCCGAGGTATATGGCTGAGGGCGGTGCGAAGAATGTTGCAAGGCGTGACGGAATGGGTACCACAATTCTTTCTGCCGTGGAGACTATCGGAAGAATTCCTGATGCATATTTCCAGGCTGTAGGTAGCGGTACCGGTGCCATTGCAGCGTGGGAGAATGCTGAGAGACTTGCTGCCGACGGACGTTTCGGTGAGAACAAGATGAGAATCTATGCCAGCCAGAATGCTCCGTTCACCATCATGTACGATTCCTGGAAAGCCCACAGCCGTCAGCTTGTGCCGATGACTCCTGAGGAAGGACGAAATAAGGCTGAAGTCATTTTGGGCAAGGTGCTTTCTAACAGAAAACCGCCATACAGCCTTGCAGGCGGCTTGTTCGACGTGCTAGAGAAATCAGGCGGAGACATGTTCAAGGTTTCCAATGACGAGATTGTTTCTTGGGTCGTAAGATACTTCAGTGCAGAAGGTTATGACATCTTCCCCGCATCAGCATGTGCCGTCGCAAGTTTGAAGCAGGCTCTTGATGCAGGTGTCATAAAGCATGACGAGACCGTGATGCTGAATGTGACAGGTGGCGGTATGCTTGGAGCTACCCGCAAGGGATTCGTCCTCAAGGAACCGGATCTCGTATTGAGCCCTGATCTTCCTGCAGAGGAGATTATCGCTGCCATTGACAAACTTTTCTAAAATAACGGAGAATCATTATGCCTTCACAGTTGCCACAGCTTGACTCATTGACTTTCAATTCTGATTCCGCTAAAGTAGCATTGACAAACATTGCTCAGGAAATTGCATCAGACCCGAACAAATTCCTTCAGGACTTGATTCATGACGCAATCGGATTCGGACTGAAGGTCTTGGCGGCAATTGTCATATATGCTGTCGGAGCTTGGCTGATCCGCAGGGTCAAAGCGTTGTTGCGCAGGATATTCGAAAGAAAACATACAGAGAAAACTCTTTCGACTTTCATAACCAGTCTTGTATCAATAACATTGACTGTGCTCCTCATCATCATAACGATAGGAACGCTCGGCATCAATACTACTTCCATCGCGGCTCTGCTTGCCGCAGGAGGTATGGCGATCGGTATGGCGCTCAGCGGCACTGTGCAGAATTTTGCCGGAGGAATAATGATTCTCCTGTTCAAGCCGTTCAAGGCCGGTGACTACATTACGGCTCTCGGACATTCCGGCATCGTGTCTGAAGTCAATATCGTGAGCACCAAATTGCGCACATTTGACAACAGGACGATTATTCTTCCGAATGGCGCCCTTTCAAACGGCAACATTGACAATTATTTCGAGCACAGCGTCAACCGTCTGGAGTGGAAGGTCGAACTGGATTACAGTACGGATAACGAGGCTGCCAAGGCTGCGATGTATGAAATCCTGAAGAATGACAAGCGCATCCTGACGTCATCGACACCAGGGGCATCGAATCCTTTTGTCGCATTGAATTCAATGAAAGACAGTTGCATCGAGTATGTGATGAAGGCTTGGGTGAAGGTCGAGGACTATTGGGACGTGATGTATGATATCAACGAGTCGATTTTTACGGAACTGCCCAAGAAGGGCCTGAAATTCCCGTTCCCTCAGATGGATGTCCATATCAGGAACTAGACGGATTTCGCAGATGCGGATCATATAATGAGAAAAACGGCGGACTGGAATTCCAATCCGCCGTTTTTCTTATCCGTTGGCCGTTTACTGCTGTTTGGCAGCCGCTGCCTTTTCTTCCATGAGCTGTTCCTTGCTGAGGACAGGGTTTCCGTAAATCTTGAGGAAGATGTCACGCAAGTCAGACCTGTTGAGAGATTTCTCCACCTTATCCAGCTGCTGCTCGACGTAGTTCGTGAACTTCTCCACGTCCTCAGGAGTATATAGGTCACTGTACTTGTAGCTATGGTTGACCATATCGTAGGCGATATAGTTGTTCTTCCACAGTCTGTAACCCTCGATTACGCGATCATCAACTGCGTGTCTGATAGCCTGATAGCGGTCATTCTTGTTGCAATATGAAGCCTCGACGATTTCCTCGTGGGTAAGAGGCGCACCGATATTGAGATGGATGTTTCCTTTCTGCTGGTTGATGCCGGTCATGATGCTGATGAGGTCTTCCTGCGGGCCCTTGACATATTTCTGCGTGCGGGAAATGAGAAGTTCCCTTGCCTTCATGATGTCGCATGGCTCATACTCGTATGAAATGCTGAGAGGCACGATGTTCAGTTCCTCGAAATTCGAAACGAAGTCCTTGGTTCCGCTCATGTCAAGCATCTTGAGCAAACCCTGCTCCGTCGTGTCAATGCCATTCTTTGTCCTGCCTTCACGCTGTGCAATCCAGATGGAACTCTTGCCTGAAGTAATTCCGGTTCTGATATACTTGGAAAGAACCTGTGATGACAGGTAAAGCTGACGGGCATTGATTCCGCGGATTACCTTGATCATTCTGTTGGACCTGATGAGGTACTCTACATATTTGTTGGAGAGGAGGTTGCTTCCTACAGCGATTTCAGTCGTCTGGATTCCGTTACGATATAGTACGACCTGAGTGATTGCGGGGTCCAGAATGATGTCCCTATGGTTCGAAAGGGCCAGGAACTTGCCGTTAATCTTCTTGAGGTTCTCAATTCCGTCGTAAGAGAAATTATGGGCCGAGGTATCCAGAACCCACTCGATTGCCTTTGACATTACGAGAGTCTGGAACTCATCTATGCTTTTCAGGTTTTTAAGGACCTCCCTCAAATATTCCTTAGGCTTGTCCGGGAATATTGCCTTGGATACTTCTATGACTGCCGGATGATCGGCGAGTTTTCCTAGAGCTTCGACAGCTTCCTTGTCCGAATACGGACCGATGCTTTCGAATTCGTTGATTTCTTCACACATATTCTTTTAATTATACTGTTGCAGGAAACCATTTGGGAAATGGTAAGGTTCTGCTACACGTTTACAGGGCAAATCTAATAAAAAAGGCTGGAAAGTGCAAACAGCATTCAGCGTATCTCATCAGATGGCCGGATCGGGACTACTTGCTGCGAAAGAGAATTGAACTGTCGCCATAACTCAGGAACCTGAAATCATGGGCCAGGGCATAGTCATATATGGTATGCCAGTCTCCGCCGACAAATGCAGACACGAGCAGGATCAATGTGCTTTCAGGCTGGTGGAAATTCGTTACCAGAATATCTACGATTCTGAATTTGAATCCCGGAACGATAATGATTCTTGTCCCGATGCTCAGCTTGTCGAGAGAGTTCTTCTCAAGATAGGAGATGAGCGCATCGATGGACTCTTCCGTAGAATAGGAGTATTCTCTGTTATATGGGGCCCATTGTTCGACATCCTGCGGCTTTCCGGTCTCGATACATGAAACGCCTGCATAGTAGAGGGATTCAAGAGTCCTGACGGATGTTGTTCCGACGGCAATGACCTTCTTGCCCGAATGTCTGATATCCTTGAGAAAATCGAGAGTCACAATGAAAGGCTCGCGGTGCATCGGATGCTTCGCTACCTCCGAATCCTTCACCGGAAGGAAGGTGCCGGCGCCCACATGGAGGCAGACAGTTTCCATGTCAATGCCTTTTTGCCTGATTCTGTCGAGAACGTTCTGCGTGAAATGGAGTCCGGCCGTAGGAGCGGCAACAGAGCCCCTGAATTTCGCATAAAGCGTCTGATATCTTTCAATGTCAATGCTTTCGCTGTCTCTGTTAAGGTATGGCGGGATAGGGATTGTTCCGCAGATTTCAAGGACTTTGGAGAAAGGAATCTCTCCGTTCCAGGAGAATTTGACAATGCCTGTCTGTCCGTCTCTTGAAATGAGCTCCGCTTTCATTGACAATGATTTGATTTCGTCAGACTCTTCAGGATTGTAGAGATCGAGGACATCTCCTTTCCATTTCTTTGCGTTGCCGATGACACATTTCCATGTGCAGGACTCGGTGGTTGCAAATGCCAGATTGTATTCTTCAGGGGAGACAGGCTGCAGGCAGAATATCTCGATGCGCGCTCCGGTAGAGCGCACGAAATGAAGTCTTGCCGGGACAACCTTGGTGTCATTGAAAACCATCACGGCATCGGATGGGAGAAGTTCCGGAATCTCGCGGAACACATATTCTTTGACGACTCCGTTTTCATATCTGAGGAGTTTGGATGAGTCTCTTTCTGCCAGAGGGTATTTTGCTATCCTTTCATCAGGCAGCGGGTAGTTGTAATCTTCTATTCTTATGTCAGGTATCATATTTCTGTTCATTAATGACAATGCAAAATTACATATAAACTATAGAATATCCGAGCAGAATTGGAATCTCGGAGATATATACATTTGTAAAACACGACCAGTTACAAATGTGCGAGTAGGACTATAAATGTAAAGTTTACAAATGTTCTTATGTGTATTTGATAATATTTGTAAAATGATAAGAATGTGAAATAAGCGGAATTTATTAATATTTTGAGATATCTATAAAGAATAGAAAATCAGATAGTTGGACATTATTATATAAAGAAATGAGTTATAATAAGCATGTGAATTCAGAAACTGTAGACCAAAGATGTCGTAAAATGAGCCAGTTGTGAAGTTTATATGATTAGTAATAAGGAATTAATGCGTTATAATCTAAAGTTAAATATAGGATTTGTAACGTTCTTTTCTCCTCCCCTATTACATATGTAACTCGGATTAACTCTTGCATTTTTCATTTGTAATGTGTACTTTTGTAAAGTTAATGTTTAGAAATATGAACACCAGATTCGAGCAGTTTCTTGCTGCGGAAAACATTTCGCAGTCCCAGTTCGCAGATACCATCAAGGTGGCAAGGGCGAGTGTGTCCCATATCTTGGCCGGAAGGAACAAGCCCGGCTGGGATTTCCTGTACAGTATGTCCAAGCACTACCCTAATCTGAATATCGAGTGGCTCCTCAATGGTACGGGCAAGATGTACAAGTCAATGAATGTTCCCGCGCCGGAACCTGTCCGTCAGGAGGAAACCTTGCCTCCGGACCTTTTCAGCCAGCCGGAACCGCCTGCGGCCGAGATCAAGCCCCAGTCAACTCCTCGAGAATCGGAAATTCGCCCAGAATCTGTACGGGCGCTTGCGGATACGTTGCCCACAAAGGGGAACGACTCCCCTTCTGAACCGATGCAAGTCATTGATAATAAGCGCAAAATCTCCAAAATTGTCGTCTTTTACGATGATAATACTTTCATTGAAATAAAGTAAAATCATTGTATCTTTGTGCAAAATTCAAATTAACGACATGTACAAACATCTTATCCGTCCGATTCTGTTCAAGTTCAATCCGGAAACGGCACACCAGATGACGATGAAGGGTCTCAGGATCCTTAGTCATATTCCATTGGGAAGAAATATCGTGAGAATGATTTTCAAAAGAGAGCATCCGGATCTTTCCCGGGAGGTTTTCGGCATCAAATTCCCTAATCCTGTGGGGCTGGCAGGTGGTTTGGACAAGAACGGCGAATGTTATAATGAGCTGTCTGACTTCGGTTTCGGATTTGTAGAGATCGGATCGCTTACGGTACGCCCGCAGCCGGGAAACCCTAAACCTCGTCTGTTCAGGGTCATAAAAGACAGGGCTATCATCAACCGTATGGGCATCAATAATCTGGGTGTTAACAATGCCATCAATAATTTGAACAGGGAGCATCCTGAAGTTATTGTTGCCGGAAATATCGCTCCTAATTCATCTTCTCAGGGAGAGCAGGTGGCAGAAGATTACAGAAACGCCTTCTGTCTTCTCTACGACTTCGTTGACATGTTCGTCATAAACATATCGTGTCCTAATGTTGAGGGACTTACGAGCCTTCAGGACGTATCCAGCCTGTCTGATATCATGGACAGTCTCCTGGATTTGAGGACCGGATTTGACGATTACAAGCCGATACTGCTGAAGCTCTCCCCGGATCTGGCACATTCCCAGATTGATGAGATTCTTGATTATGCCATGCTTTCCGGCATTGACGGAGTTGTGGCAGGCAATACGAGCCGCAAGCGCGACGGTCTGACTATTCCTCAGGAGAAAATCGATGAAATCGGTAAGGGAGGCATGTCAGGAGCACCTCTGTATGCGAAGAATCTGGAGATGGTACGCTACATAGCGTCCAAAACGGGCGGAAAGCTGCCTATTGTAGGCGTCGGAGGCATTATGAGCCCTGAACAGGCAAAGGAAATGCTCGCTGCCGGAGCCTCATTGATAGAGATTTACAGCGGCTTCATCTACGAGGGCCCCGGTTTTGTCGAGAAGATTCTCAAGTCGCTGGATACCAAGTAATTGACACGGTTTTTAAGTTGATTATATCATGATTAATGCAAGTATTTGTACAATCGGTGATGAAATCCTCATCGGTCAGATTGTAGATACTAATTCTTCAGCCATTGCAAGGGAGTTCAACGCCATTGGCCTGAAAGTTACCACGATGAAGTCCATCGGTGACGACCACGACACGATTGTTTCATCTTTGGACGAAGAGCTCAGGACACATGGCGTGGTAGTTGCTACAGGTGGTCTCGGTCCTACAAAGGACGACATTACAAAGGCTGCGCTGGCCGAACTGGCCGGAAGTGCATCATATGTGTTGAATGCGGCCCAGGAGGCTATTATGCGTGAAATTTTGCATTCCAGGGGGCTTGACAAGCTGGCGGCAAACAAAGCCCAGGCCCAGGTCCCTGATAAATGCGAGGTCATTCCGAACAGATTCGGCACTGCTCCTGTCATGGTCTTCCGTTTTCCTGCTTCCAGATATGGCCACGAGGCTGTCTTGTACTCCATGCCGGGTGTGCCGTTTGAGACGCTGAACATGCTTCCTGACGTCATTTCCGACATTAGAAACCACTTTACTCTTGAAGACATATATCACCGCACGCTGATGACTTACGGACTTGCAGAGTCCGCTTTGGCCAAGAAAATCGAGGCATGGGAGGATAATCTTCCTTCTTATATTCATCTTGCATACCTTCCTAATCCGCTGACAGGCGTGAGGCTGCGTCTATCCGCCTATGGCGGAGACAGAAGCCGTATAGAGGCTGAAATAGAGGAACAAGTCAATGAATTGAAGCGAATTCTCGGAGATGTAGTCTATTCCGACAGTGATGATACACTCGAACACGCGCTGGGAGAGATTCTCAAGGCGAACCGCAAGACACTTTGCGCCGCGGAATCTTGTACCGGCGGAGAGATTTCCCATCTCCTTACCACTGTGCCGGGCTCTTCCAATTATTATCTCGGTTCAGTGACATCTTACGCGATACCTGTGAAGGAAAATGTCCTAAAAGTCCCTTCAGAGGTTATTGAAAAGAATGGAGTTGTGAGCAGTGAGGTCGCTGCGGCCATGGCCGAAGGAGTAAGGAAACTTATGGGTGCCGACTATGCTGTGGCGACCACCGGGTTGGCTGGACCTGGAGGCGGTGATGGCGTAAATCCTGAAGGTACCGTTTGGGTAGGAGTAAGCACTGCATCAGGCAGGACTGAAACTGCAAAATTCCAGTATCATAATGACAGGAAGCGAAATATCGAACGTTTTGCGGCATCTGCTCTCTATTTTCTGTTTACGATTGTAAAAGAGGACTTAAGTAATAGGTAATCAATTAATGAAACAAAATTGTTAAAGCGCATAACATTTTTGTTACATGCAAATATGTAAACAATAAGCTCCATTTATTAATAGGTTAAAAGCTTGAAATACAATATTATGGCACATTCCGCCGTAATTCTTGAATAAAAGGGCCCTGATTACGCAAAATCAAGTAATCAGGGCCCTTTTAGGACATTATTTTAAATATCGTCTTTACTTGCGTTCAGCGAAAGATTCAACAGTTTTCATCACTCTGAGGAAGTTGAGACCTGCGATTTTTTCGATGTCGGACTCGCTGTAGCCACGCTTTCTCATCTCTTCGAAAAGCACTGGCATCTTGGATACGTCTTCCAAACCTTCCGGTGTGACATTGATTCCGTCGAAGTCGGATCCGATGCCGACATGGTCAACTCCGGCGATGCTTACGGCATGGTCAATATGGTCAATAATTCGCTTGTATGAGGGTCTCTTCAGTTCGGCCAGCTTCTGTTGGATTTCTGTCCAGTCTCTCCGGTTTAATTCGGATGCCGGATCCTTTATGAATCTAGCCTCTATTTCATCAGCTATCGGATCCAGTCCGGAATGCTCAAGTGTATCGGCAAATTCGTCTGACAGGAACAGAGGATAGAAATTTATCTGGATGACTCCGCCGGCTTCTGCTATGCACTTTATCATGTCATCCGTCATGTTTCTCCTGTGCTTGGCCAATGCCCTGCAACACGAATGTGTGCTTACCACAGGAGCCTTCGAGTACTTTATGCAGTCGTAGAACGTCTTGTCTGAAGCATGTGCGAGGTCTATTATCATGCCGAGCCTGTTCATTTCGGCGACGACTTCCCTGCCGAACGGACTCAGACCTCCCCAACGTTGTCCCTGAGCCGCAGAATCGCATATCAGATTGTCCGTATTGTGCGTCAATGTCAGATATCTGACGCCCATCCTGTAGAACTGTCTCAGCAGAGCCAGACTCCCCTGGACAGGCAGTCCGTTTTCCATTCCTAAAAAAATGGAAATTTTGCCGATATCCTTGTTTCTGAATGCTTCTTCCGGGGTATTTGCCAATGCTGCAATGTCGGAAGAGGCTTCCACCGCATCATTGACACCTGCAATCATTTCCAACGCATAGCGTGTGGCGGCGTCCGGATCCATCGTTCCCGGAGTGTACAGCGCAAAGAATGAGGCATCAACACCACCTTTCTTCAGTTTGGGAAAGTCAATGTGAGCATAAGGGTTGTCCAAAGACAGGTCTCTCAGACGCATTATCTGAGACGGCGTATCACAATGTGAATCAAGTACAAACATTGCAAAAACTTGTTTACTGGTCTATTTGTTCTGACAGTTCTGCCCATTCCTCAGTCATGGCGTCCAGGTCCCTCTTGTGCTCCAGATATGTTCTGGTAAGTTCCATGACGTCATCATCTTTTCCGGGATTGGCGAGGATGGCTTCAATCTTTTTCATCTTGCCCTCGGTGGACTCAATCTCCTTCTCGAGGAATGAAATCCTGTTTTTGATTTTGCGCTCCTCTTTGGATATGGTCTTCTTGGTCAGGAAGTCCTGTTTTCCGGCCGATATGACTGGGTCCGCAGGTTTTGCAGGCTCAGCCTCATGGAAACGCCTTTCGAGTTCCTGGAGGTTCTCTATCCTGCGTTCATCGAGGAAGTCCTGAATACCTCCGAGATGCTCCTTGACCTTGCCGTCCCTGAATTCATATAGCTTGTCCACAAGGCCGTCAAGGAAATCTCGGTCATGGGAAACGACCACAAGTGTCCCGTCGAAGTTCTTGAGAGCCTGTTTCAGGACATCCTTTGACTTGATGTCCATGTGGTTGGTAGGCTCGTCGAGCGCCAGAAGATTGTACGGCTGGAGCATAAGTTTGGCCATGCCCAGACGTGCGCGCTCCCCTCCGCTGAGGATTGCAACTTTTTTGTCAATGTCTTCCCCTTTGAAAAGGAAAGCTGCAAGTATGTCTCTCAGTTTGGTGCGGATATCTCCAGAGGCGATGTTCTCCAACGTGCTCAGCACCGTCTCATTCTTGTCAAGTATATCTTCCTGATTCTGAGCGAAATATCCGACATTGACATTGTGCCCTACCTTTGCCTCTCCGGAGATTGGATCCAGCTGGCCCATGATGACCCGCATCAATGTGGTCTTTCCTTCGCCGTTTCTTCCTACCAGAGCGACCTTCTCGCCCCTGCGGATTTCTATCTCGGCGTTCCTGAAGACCACTTTCTGAGGATATCCTACTGTCAAGTCGGTACCCTTGAACACGACATCGCCGGAGCGCGGTGCAGGAGGGAATTTCACGACCAGTGTCGAGTTGTCCGTCTCGTCAATCTCGATTCTGTCCAGCTTTTCCAATGCTTTGATTCTGGACTGTACCTGATTTGACTTCGTCGGCTTATATCTGAACTTGTTTATGAAATCTTCAGTCTTCTCGATCATTTTCTGCTGATTCTCATACGCTGCAATCTGCTGCTGCATACGTTCCTTCCTGAGTTCCAAGTACTTGGTGTACGAAACCTTGTAGTCATGAATCTTGCCGACCATGATTTCGATGGTACGGTTAGTCACATTGTCCAGGAAACGGCGGTCGTGGGAGACGAGAAGAACGGATCCCTTATATGCCTTGAGATATTCCTCGAGCCACTCGATCGACTCTATGTCGAGGTGGTTGGTCGGCTCATCAAGAAGCAGCACATCCGGCTTGGAAAGAAGAATCTTGGCAAGTTCGATGCGCATATTCCATCCCTGGCTGAATGTTTCCGTGTTTCTGCCGAAGTCCTCGTCCTTGAAACCGAGTCCCAGCAGCGTTTTCTCTGTCTGGACCATAGGCGGTTCGGAATGCTCGACCGCCAGTCTGTCATTGACCTCATTCATTCTGGTAATCAATGACATATACTCTTCCGACTCGTAGTCGGTCCTTTCCGCCAGCTGTTTGCCGATTTCCTCGAGTTCTTCCTCGAGTTCGTTCATTGCAGCAAAGGCCGTCATTGTTTCGTCAATGACAGTCTTTCCTTTATGATGCTGCATTATCTGCGGCAGATAGCCTATCTTTATATGGTTGGGAAGGTCAATGTGGCCTGATGTCGGGCTCTGCTCTCCGCATATCATCTTCATGATGGTGGATTTTCCCGCCCCGTTCTTGCCGACGAGACCTATCTTGTCTGTTTCACTGATATGGAAACTTATGTTGTCCAGCAACGTATAACTGCCATACGCTACGGTAACTCCGTTTATGGAAATCATAGTCTAATCCTTTTTTACACAGACCAATATGCTCATTTCATACAGCAGATAAAGCGGAGCTGCCGCGATCAGCATTGAAAACGGGTCTGCAGGTGTTATTATTGCGGCTACAACCAGTATCGCTACTATTGCATGTCGCCTGTATTTCTTGATGCTTTCTTTTGTCACGATTCCCATCCTGTTCAGTACTGCGATAAGCACCGGGAATTCGAAGACTATCCCGAACAGGAGCACCATTGACGTGAACATTGAAATATAGGATTCAAGGGTGATGGTGTTCAGGACTTCATCGCTGACGGTATATCCCTGAAAGAAGTTCAATGTTATCGGCAGAATCAGGTAATATCCTATTGCGAGGCCGGCGTAGAACAAGATTGAGGCAAATGAAAAAGCCTGTCTGACTGATGACTTTTCTGAAGGATACAATGCCGGGGCAATAAACATCCAAAGCTCATAACATACATAGGGAAAAGATATTATGAAGCCGCAGATGAACGAAACCTTCAGGTGGATGAAGAACTGTGCAGATATGTCCGTGTTGATCAGTGTCATGGTGAACGGAAGGTTCAGCCATCTGTATAGCCAGAAGTCAGACCTCGTGGGAGCCAAGATGACGTCATCGAACAGGAATCCCTTGAAGCACAGCAAGACCACTCCGGTACACGCAATAGCAAGTACTGAGCGGAACAAAGTCCCCCTCAGTACTTCCAAGTGATCCCAAAAAGACATTTCCTCGCTGTTGTCGCTCACTTTGTCGAGGATTTATTTTTCAGCGCCTGTGTTGTTTCCCTTGTCGTTAAGGGTAGCATCCACGTCCTTGATGTCTTTTTCTACTTCATTGAGCCCGTCTTTGAAGCTCTTTACGCCTTTACCGAGTCCTTTCATCAGTTCAGGAATTTTCTTGCCTCCGAAGAGGAGAAGCACTATCAATGCGATAATCACTATCTCCCAAGGACCTACGATACCTAATGGAAAAATTGGCATAATCCTTATTATTAAAAGTTATATAACTATTTGTCATTCATTCTGGAACGTATCATTTCCAGAAGTTTTTCAGGGCAGCCTACAGGTCTTCCCGTCTCCTTACTGAGAAATCCGAGAATTACCTGTCCCTCCGCACACAAGACGCCGTCCTGATTATATACGGCCTGTTTTATGACAAGTTTTGCAAGAGGAAGTTTGTCTATGGATGCCGTACATCTCAGGACATCTCCCATCTTTGCCGAAAACTTGTATTTGCATTCTACCGAAACAACGGGGATAACTACGCCGTCCGCTTCGCATTGCTCGATAGGATATCCGCCTTCCCTGATCATGAGGTTTCGTGCGCACTCGAAATACCTGATATAGTTCGAGTGGTGCACGATTCCCATCTGATCTGTCTCATAGTAGCGGACAGGAAATGAGGTTTCGTAATACATCATGGCCGTTAGAGAGATTTAAGTGCCTTGAGCTGAGCCTCATAGCTCTCAATCTTGGAGAGTGAGTCGGCTTCCTTCTTTCGCTCTACAGCTACAACTTTCTCCGGCGCATGTGCAGTGAATCTCTCATTTGAGAGTTTCTTGCGGACTGACTCCAGGAACTCTTTCTGATATTTCAGTTCAGCTTCGAGTTTTGCAATCTCTTCTTCCACATTGACCTTTCCCGTAAGAGGAACGTACATTTCTACAGTGCGAATCATCTGGGAAACGCCCTCCGATGTGGCGCCGAAATCTGAAACCATCTCTACGGAAGATGCATTTGCAAGTTTCGATACGACTGAAATCATCTCAGCAGGGAATTCGCCCTTGAACTTCACCTGAAGAGCTTCCTTAGGTGAGATGTTCTTCTGCTGACGGATGCTTCTAACTGCATTGATAGCCTCTTCAGCGAGTTCGAATGACGAGATGAGATTCGCGTCGTAACTGCCGGTCTTAGGGCTTGGCTGGAACATGATGGTATCCTCATCCTTACGCTCTGCCATGTCCTGCCAGAGTTCCTCTGTAATGAACGGCATTACAGGGTGAATCATCTTCAGAAGGGCCTCGAAGAAACCTAAAGTATCATTGTAGGTGGCCTTGTCAATCGGCTGTCCGTAAGCTGGTTTGATAAGCTCCAGATACCATGAGCAGTAGTCGTCCCAGAACAATTTGTAGATGCTCATGAGGGCATCGGAAATTCTGAACTTGGAGTAATGGTCTTCTACTGTTTCGATGGTCTGGCTCATCTTGTTTCGGAACCACTCAACGGCGATTCGGCAAGCCTCCGGCTGCTCTGCATTTTCATCTACTGTCCAGCCTTTGACAAGCCTGTATGAGTTCCAGATTTTGCCGCAGAAATTGCGGCCCTGCTCGATCTGAGACTCGTCATAGAAGATATCGTTGCCTGCAGACGCGCAGAGCAACATACCGATACGGACTGCGTCTGCACCATATTTTGCGATAAGGTCGAGAGGGTCAGGAGAGTTGCCCAATGTCTTGGACATCTTGCGTCCGAGCTTGTCTCGTACAATACCTGTAAGATATACGTTGCGGAACGGTTCCTTGCCCATGAACTCGTCACCTGCCATAATCATTCTTGCAACCCAGAAGAACAGGATATCCGGTCCTGTAACAAGGTCATTTGTAGGATAATAGTATGCAAGGTCCTTGTTCGGCGTATGCTCAGGATGTCCGGGGCGCTCTGCGTCGAATACGGAGATAGGCCACAGCCATGACGAGAACCACGTGTCGAGGACATCGTCATCCTGACGCAGCTGGTCTGCCGTGATTTCAGGGTTGATTTTCTTTGCGGCTTCGAGAGCCTCCTCAGGTGTCGCTTCTACAACATATTGTCCGTCAGGGAGATAGTAAGCAGGAATTCTCTGGCCCCACCAGAGCTGGCGGCTGATGCACCAGTCGCGTACTGTCTCCATCCAGTGCTTGTATGTGTTTCTGTATTTGTCCGGAATGAGTTTTACATTTCCGCTTTCCACAGACTCCAATGCGATTTCGGCAAGGTGTCCCATCTTGAGGAACCACTGTGTGGAGAGCCTAGGCTCGATTACGGCATTGGTTCTCTCGGAATATCCGATAGGAGAGATATACTCCTCCACCTTTTCGAGACATCCTGCTTCCTGAAGCATCTTCTCGATCTTCTTCCTGGCCACGAAACGGTCCTCGCCGACGAGAATCTGTGCTTTTTCGTTCAGTTTGCCATGATCGTCAATGATGTCTGTCACAGGAAGATTGTGGCGGAGTCCGATTTCATAGTCATTGATGTCATGAGCAGGAGTAACCTTGAGGCAGCCGGTACCGAATCCGATCTCAACATAGGAATCCTCAATGATAGGAATCTCCTTGTTGATCAGAGGGATGAGAACCTTCTTGCCTTTAAGCCAATGATAGCGTTCGTCGTCAGGATTGATGCTGACTGCAGCATCTGCCATGATTGTCTCAGGGCGGGTTGTAGCGACGATGATATATTTGTCGGTACGGTTTCCGTTGCCATCTGAAATGTAGTATCTCAAATGATAGAAATGGCTCTTGGTCTCCTTGTGTATTACCTCCTCGTCACTGACTGCGGTATGTCCTTCCGGATCCCAGTTGACCATACGTACTCCCCTGTAAATCAAGCCCTTCTTGTAGAAATATACAAAGGTGCTGATAACGGATTCCGTAAGGTCCGGGTCCATAGTGAACTTGGTCCTGTCCCAGTCACATGATGCGCCGAGTTTGCGAAGCTGGTTCAGAATGATACCGCCGTGCTCCTCTTTCCATTCCCATGCGTACTTCAGGAATTCCTCACGGGTGAGGTCCTCCTTGTTGATTCCCTGGGCCTTGAGTCTGGCTACAACCTTGCTTTCAGTTGCGATGGAAGCATGGTCGGTTCCAGGAACCCAGCAGGCATTCTTGCCGTCCATTCTGGCCTTTCTGATAAGAACGTCGTTCAAGGTGTTGTTCAGAACGTGCCCCATGTGAAGGATACCTGTCACATTTGGTGGCGGGATGACAATAGTATAAGGTTCTCTTTCATCCGGTTCAGAATGAAAGAACTTGTGGTTTAGCCAATAGGCGTACCATTTGTCCTCTACCTGCGAGGGATTGTACTTAGCCGAAAGTTCCATTATTATGATTCGTTTTCGTTATTGTTTTCTATTCCGTATCTTGCGGACTGCCCGTTACGGGGTCTCACAAAAACATACAAAGATACGAAACTGGATGCAATTTGTCCTAATCTTTTAGTAAATTTGCGTAAACATAAAAACTCATAACAGTTATGGCAAACGAAAAAAACGAGCTCAGTCTCGAATTGAGACCAGAAGTAGCAGCCGGAACATATTCCAATCTTGCGATTATCACCCACTCCCACAGTGAGTTTATCATTGACTTTGCAAGCATGCTTCCGGGTATGCCCAAACCTAATATCAGCAACAGGCTCATAATGACCCCTGAGCATGCAAAGAGACTTCTTATCGCATTGCAGGACAATGTGAAGAAGTACGAAAGCAATTTCGGCCCTATAGATATGGGCGGACGTCAGAATGCACCTCAGTCTGAGGGAGGAACCTTTGATTTGGGAGGCTTCGGCCCATTCAACAACGGAACCAAATCATAGGCAGATGATATCACAGAACAGCAGCATAATGCCCGACTTCAGCAGAATCCGGGCATTTGCTTTCGATGTGGATGGCGTATTCACTGACGGAGGCATCCTGTGTGACCTTCAAGGTGAACTTTATCGTACTTTCAATGCCAAAGACGGTTTCGGTGTGAGGATGGCCACTATGAAGGGCTATCCTGTCGCAATCATTACCGGCGGACGTTCCGGCTCCATCGTGGCAAGATTCCGCACATGCGGAGTCGGGCAGGAGGATGTATATCTCGGTTCGAGAGACAAGATTGCAGACCTGAATGATTTCTGCAGAAAGTATTCGCTTGAAAGGGATGAGATTCTCTATGTCGGTGACGATGTGCCTGATATTGAGGCTATTCTGGCTTGCGGAATAGGCGTGGCCCCTGCCGATGGCGTACAAGAGGCCAAGGATGCGGCGGATTATGTTTCTGAATTTCCGGGCGGCCGGGGATGCGTCAGAGATGTCATCGAAAAGGTGATGAAAGTACGTGGCGACTGGGTATTCGATGTTGCACACTACAAGAAGAAATTCTGATAATCATATGGATCTTAAGGGAAAGAAACTGATTTTGTCAAGTGCATCACCCAGAAGGCGTGAACTTCTCGCAGGGCTGGGCCTTGAATTTGACATTGACACAAATACTTCATTTGTCGAACATTACGACGACAGCACTCCTCTGGAAAATATTCCCGCCCTCATGTCCGAGGGCAAGTCTGCCGGTTTCCATCGTCCGCTTGCGGACAATGAGATTCTGCTGACATCGGATACGATGGTGTATTGCGACGGTGTAGTGATGGGCAAACCGCACAGCAGCGGAGAGGCAGTGTCAATGCTGAAGCAGCTTTCCGGAAAAGTTCATCATGTTACGACTGCCGTGACATTGAGAGATGCAAGACACTGCGTCACGGTATCAGATACCGCATATGTGCATTTCAAGGAATTGACGGACAGCGAGATAGAGTATTATGTCAATGCTTTCAAGCCTCTCGACAAGGCTGGAGCATACGGCATTCAGGAATGGATAGGCTATGTGGGTATAACCAAGATTGAAGGCTCTTTCTATACTATCATGGGACTTCCGGTCCACCTTGTATATCAGGAACTTGAAAAGGGATTTATTAACAATAACCAATAACAATCATGAAGAAAATAATCATTTTTGCGGCTGCACTCCTGTTCGGGTGTTCCGCTATGTCAGCCCAGAATAAGGGAGACATGTCTGTAGGTGGCATATTCGGCTTTTCTGCCGGCGCCAGCAAGACCAATATCACATCAAATTCTACTACAGTCAAGGGGGACAATGTACCTTCAGCGGCGTCTTTCGAACTGCACGGAAATTTCGGATTCTTTTTCGCTGACAACTGGAAATTAGGAGCTTCTCTGGGGTACACTTTTATTTCTGAGCCAACTGCAAAGAAGGATGACAAGTGGCTGAAAGACAGGGCAAATATCGTTCTTATCGGCCCTTCCATTTCATATTATGTAAGAATTACAGACCGTTTCTTCTATACTCCGGGACTCGGCGTTTACTGTGCTGTAGGCAACTACAAGACAGACCTGACCACTTCCATTTCACATAAGAACAGTTGTGCAGGATTTGCAATGAATCTCGAGCTGGGCTCATTCGAGTTCAAGCCGACTTCCCATTGGGGACTTGCAGTAGGTCTGGTCAATCTCAGTTTTGCCGATGTCAAAGTTGAGGAGGATTCTGACAACTACTCTTGGACGTCAAGTACGGATTTCTCTTTCGGAATCAAACCTAGCGTAGGTGTCAATTTCTATTTCTAATATTATATATACCAAAACAGAGAACGGCAGCTTGAAAGGCTGCCGTTCTCTGTTTTTGGAAGTCGCTTATTCGACGTAGAGGAGAAGTCCCTTGAGATACTCCCCTTCAGGATGATAGATATTTACCGCATGGTCTGCCGGCTGGTTCAGCCTGTCAAGGATACGCACCTTCCTTCCGGTCTGGGCCGCAGCGGAGAATACTGCCAATGCAAATGCCTCTTTGTCAACTACTTGTGAGCAGCTGAACGTGAATACGAATCCTCCCGGTGCAACTTTGGATATTGCAGCCGCGTTAAGTCTCTGGTAGGCCCTGAGAGCATTACGGAGTACTCCCCTGTGTTTTGCGAATGCAGGAGGGTCCACAATCATCAAATCATACTTGCCTGCAGGGATATCTTTCAGATAGTCAATGGCATCCAGACAAAGACTCGTGTGTCTGGATTTGTCAAATCCTCCGATTTCCACGTTTTTGTCCACGAGGGCCATTGCCTTGGCAGAGCTGTCAACAGAATCCACATGAACGGCTCCCGCTCCGAGAGCATAGATGGAAAATCCGCCTGTATAGCAGAACAAGTTCAGCACATTGCGGTCTTTTGCATAGCGCTCCACAAGTTTCCTGTTCTCTCTCTGGTCAAGAAAGAATCCGGTTTTCTGTCCCTCTGTCCAGTTGACGAGGAATTTGTGCCCGTTCTCCAATACAACCTGTTCGTTGTCATTGAAGCCCTCTTTTTTGTAGAGGTATCCGTCGATAAGGTCCAGTCCGGCCTTGAAAGGTGCAGTTCCGGAACTCTTGTCATAGACAGCCTTCAGTTTGTCCCCATAAATCTTCACAAGGGCATCTGTAATCTGCTTTTTCGCGCGGAACATACCGGCCGAGTGTGCCTGCATTACACAAACGCCATCATACCAGTCAATGATAAGGCCGGGAAGATTATCTCCCTCACCATGTACAAGTCTGTAGCAGTTGGTATTGCCTCCGTCCTGGGCAAGTCCTGTCGCAATCCTGACTTCCAGGGCTTTGGAAAGCATGGCCTCCCAATATGCATCATTGATTACATCAGTTTCGAAACTGAGGACTCTTACGGCGATGGAACCGATCTGATAGTGGCCGGCTGCAAGAAATTCACCTTCAGAACTATAGACACTTACGACATCGCCTTCTGCAGGATTTCCTACAATCTGTGCGATCGCTCCCGAGAACACCCACGGGTGGAATCTTTTCAGGGAGTCTTCCCTACTTTTTTTCAGTATTATCTTTGCCATTATTTTTCTTTTTTCTGAAATATCTTCTGTGTCTCTTCTTGTGTTTTCCTGCAGTCTGCTGCTGGTCCGTACGGGCAACATTGACATTGGCAGTCGCCGCAGACATTGACTTTTTCCTTCTCGGACGCTTCTTTCTGCGCTTTTTCTCCTTCGCGGCAGCCTCCGGCTTCGCCGGTTTTGCCTGTTCAGATGTTGTGTCAATGTTCTTGTGAGGCGGTCCCTGTATCGGCATCATCTGCTCAGGTGTGAGCGGATTCTTCTCGGATTTCATCAGCACGTTGTACATTTCCCGGCATACCCAGGCATCTGTCGCTGCATAAAGCTGCTGTGATTCGGAAAGAATTTCTGCCTCCCAGTTTGACAACTGCTGCGTCTTAGAAATCCTGTAGCCGAGGATGATGGCGGACATCTTCTTGACGCTCTTGTCGCGGATTCCGTACTCCCAAACTATTTTCTGAAGGTCAATGAAACCTTTGGCTTCGAATGGCTTGTATTTCTGGAGTCCTCTGACGTCGTCATGCACTGCGGCTCCGACTTTTATTATCTTTTCATTGGCCAGGATACGGCAGAGCCTGTCATCCATTCCAAGTTGTTTGATTCTGAAAAGGAAGGCCTCCTTGGGTCCTGACAATTGCAACAATGCAACACCGTAATGGGGCTGTGACGGAGTAAAACTCGGGCGGGATTCAGTATCGAATCCTATTATCTTCTGCCGCCTGAGGTATGCTATTGCATGCTCCATTTCCGGTCCCGGACTGTCGATTACCGTAATCTTTCCGGCAAACGCCGCCAACTCCAGCCTTTCTATTTCTTCCGGCAGTACGCTAATCTGAAACATATTCATTATAAATGTTTTGGGCGTTCTTTCTCAAGAACTGCTTGAGATTCTCATCCAGGAATCTTGTAGGTTTTTCTACCAACATGAATGTTTCGAAGTCCGAACAATCTGCCCTGTTGTACTTGAAATCTTCAGTGAATCCTCCCTGTGGAGAATAATCCTGTGCGGCCATTCCGGTGACAGGAACTGTACAATATATTCTGGTGGAAGGATAAGCGACACGATGAGTGAAACAATTCTCTTTCCGCATGAAGCTGATGCATTCAGATGCTATGGCAGTGGCCGGGTCAATGAATTCAAATCTGTCAGTGAGCAGACCGCTGTAGAATGTAAGACTGTCATCATTGCTTTCACGCATACGGGCAAGTTCCGCATTCAGAACGTCAGCCTTGAGAGGCATATCATCGACGAGTACTGCACCTATCTTGTGTGTATTGCCGATGGACTTGTACATCCTGAAGAACGATATTATTCTGTCTCTCAAAGATTTGCCATGCTGAGGACAATAAGCTTCATATTTCAATGTCTTATATTCCTTGACCATCTCACTCCATGCCGTTGCATAGATACCGGAGCCCAGGGTTTGCTCATCAGTCCATACGGCAAAAGAACCGTTTGCCTCGGGATGGTGCTGAATGGCATATCTGAACATTGAGTGGACAGGCGAAATTACAGCAATGTCAGGCCTTGCAGCATTGACAATGCTCATGATGTCATGGTATCCGAAAGCGGAAAGATACGAAGAGGATAAAATTACTATTTTCGATGCGGACTTCCTTTCGGTGGTGTTCTTGTCGAACTGGCTTGCATGGAATACAGTGTCGATACTGCTCAGGAAGTTCTTGACAGTCAACTCCTTGAGGAAAATATCATTTCCCTGTTCCAGATAGCCCTCATATGGGGCATTGGCACTGTCGCAGATGAGATCGAATGTCTCTCCGGCGAAGTCAGGGAGCCCGTCCGGAACAGACTTTCCGTTTACATTGTCGAAATCATCGCAGGTCATGAAATTGTCTGCCAGGAACAGTGTATGCTCGCTTGGTCCGACAATGGCGATTGACCCGTCTCTTCCGTCAATGCAGGATTTCCGTATCTTTTCATATACGGTGGATGTGGTGTCTGAGAGAATGTCTCTTACGAAAGGTATAGTCGAAGGGTCACCGGCCCCATGATTTCCGCATGAAACCATGAAGGTCGGTGACACTATCGAAAGCAATAATAGTAACCTCTTTGCTATCACTTAAATCTGTTTTTGGCCCCGCTTCCGCAGGGCTTGAGTTAACTAGAAGAACAGCAGCTCCCTGTATTTCGGAAGTGGCCAAAGTTCATCATCTACAAGCATTTCCAGATGGTCGGCACTGTAACGTACCTTGTCCATCTCGGCTTTGACTTCCGTTGAATACAAGTATGCGCGTTCCGCCATGTCTTCTACTCTGTTCGCTCTTTTGCGGGCTTCAACCAGAGCTTCGACATCGGCTGAAATATTATTTACGAATCCGGAGATTTTCTTGTATGTGTCCATGTCGGCTTTGCAAAGCTGCTTGAACTCGTCTCCGAATACGTCTTTGCATCCCTGGATGCTCTTTACCAATATGTTCTGGTAACTTACAGCTGCAGGTATGATGTGATTCAGACACACGTCGCCAAGTATTCTGGCTTCAATCTGAAGTTTCTTTACGTATGTCTCGTTGAGCACCTCATATCTTGCCTCTGATTCTACAGGGGAAAGGACACCGAGTTTCGCGAACATGTCAATGCTGTCTTTCTCAAGGAATACTTTGTATGCTTCAGGCACATTGCGTACGGCCCTGAGTCCTCTGCGTGCTGCTTCCTCTTCCCATTCCTTGCTGTATCCGTTGCCTTCGAACATGATATTCTTGGATTCGGCAATGAACTTTCTTACGACGGTAAGGACTGCACTCTGCCTGTTTTCACCTTTGGCTTCAAGTTCTTCAGCTTCTCTTCTGAACTCGTTAAGGCTCTCAGCCACAATTGAATTCAGGACATATGTAGCACTTGCGGCATTTGCTGAAGAGCCTACTGCTCTGAATTCAAAGCGGTTACCGGTGAACGCGAACGGTGATGTCCTGTTACGGTCAGTATTGTCCTGGACAATTTCAGGAATGGAACTTACCATCTGGATGGAAGCCTTGCTTGCTTCTGCATCTGAGAAGTCAGTCATATTCAGGATGCTGTCGAAAATCTTGGACAATGTGGAACCTGAGAAGATGGACATTACTGCTGGAGGTGCCTCATGACCGCCAAGCCTGTATGAGTTGTTCAATGTGCAGACTGAAGTCATCAGCAGGTAGTTGTGGCGATATACCGCACGGACTACCGATGAGTAGAATGCAAGGAACTGGAGATTCTTGGTAGGAGTCTTTCCCGGAGAAAGGAGGTTTACTCCGGTGTCGGTCTGCATTGACCAGTTGCAGTGCTTGCCGCTTCCGTTGATTCCGTCGAAAGGTTTTTCGTGGAAAATGACCTTAAGATGATGTTTCTCTGCAACCTTAGGCATGACAATCATGAGAAGCATGTTCTGGTCGATTGCCTTTGTGGCCTCACAGAAGACAGGTGCACATTCGAACTGGTTAGGTGCAACCTCATTATGTCTGGTCTGAAGCTGGATGCCGAGTTTGTATGCTTCAGTCTCGAAATCTTTCATGAATGCTTCCACGCGGCTCGGAATGGCTCCGAAATAGTGGTCTGCGAGCTGCTGATCTTTGGCGGATGTGTGTCCGATTACTGTCCTGTCGCAGAGTTTGAGATCCGGACGGGCATTGTAAAGTGCCTCATCAACAAGGAAATACTCCTGCTCCAGACCGACATTGACAGAAACCGACTTTACGGATTTGTCGAACAGGTTTGCAACTGACGTCGCTGCGGAACTGAGTGCCTGGATGGATCTCAGGTTAGGAACTTTCATGTCAAGGGCTTCGCCTGTATATGACACAAAAACAGACGGGATACAGAGTGTCTCGTCGAGGATAAAGACCGGAGAGTTTGGATCCCATGCGGAATAACCTCTGGCCTCGAATGTGTTACGCAGTCCTCCGTTAGGAAAACTGGATGCGTCAGGCTCCTGCTGGACAAGTGCGCTTCCGCTGAATCTCTCGAATGCCTGGCCGTCCTTCACGGTAACGAAGGACTCGTGTTTCTCGGCTGTCGTACCGGTAAGCGGCTGGAAGAGGTGCGTGTAATGGGTGGCACCTTTTTCGGTAGCCCAGGTCTTCATGGCTGATGCAATCTCGTTTGCGACAGCCCTGTCGATCTTCTTGCCGAACTGGACAGCAGACAAAACAGCGTCATAGGCGGTCTGAGACATGTATCTCCTCATTTTTGCGAGGTCGAACACGTTTTCTCCGAAGAAGGCCGAAATCGGTCTCTTCTCAACGAAATAGCGCTCAGTTGTGTGAGCGGCAGCTTCGTCCAAAGCTCTTTGTCTGAAAGTTGACATAATTTTTTATGATTTTGTTAAGTACGTCCGCAAAGGTAAAAAAAAACACTATCTTTGCGAAACCCAAAACGAGGGTTTTTTATATTAAAACGAACATAATGATTAAAATTTCTCACAAGTCGGAGCAAATGCCCGCTTCAGCTATCAGAAAGCTGGTTCCTTTTGCCGATGCCGCCAAAGCGGAAGGCGTAAAAGTTTATCATCTCAATGTCGGTCAGCCGGATATCAAATCTCCACAGTGTGCATTGGATGCCGTGCGGAAGAACAACCTCGATCACGTTTCCTATACCAACTCTGCGGGATTGATCGAACTCAGGAAAGGGCTGGTAGAGAAATACTACAGGAAAATCGGCATTGACATTGATGTTCCTGAACTTATTGTCACTGTTGCCGGCAGCGAGGGCGTGAATCTCTCTCTCCAGATTACTTGCGATGAGGGTGATGAAGTGATTGTACTTGAGCCGTTCTACACGAATTACAATACATTCGCATTCATGAACGGGGTTACTCTCAAGGCTGTTCCTACAGATATCCGTAACGGGTTCAAGGTTCCGGACATGTCCGAGTTTGAGAAACTCATCACTCCACGTACCAAGGCTATTCTCATCAGCAATCCGGGAAATCCTACCGGAACCCTTTATACGAAAGAGAACATGCTTGCCTTGGGTGAGATTGCCAAGAAGCATGATCTGTTCCTTATTTCTGATGAGGTTTATCGTGAGTTCTGTTATACCGACGAACCTCATTTCTCTGCCATGAATATCCCGGGACTTGAGCAGAATGTTATTCTTATTGATTCAGTCTCAAAGAGATACAATCTCTGCGGTTCACGCATCGGCTGCATCATCTCGCATAATCAGGATGTCATGAAGGCCGCCATGAAATATGCCCAGGCACGTCTCTGTCCTCCTGTCTTCGGCCAGCTTGCGGCAATCGGTGCCCTGGATACTCCTGATGAGTATTTCAAGGAGGTCCGTGAGGAGTATATCAGAAGACGTGACTATATGGTATCCCGTCTCAACAATATGCCCGGTGTCTATTCTCCGCTTCCTATGGGTGCGTTCTATACCGTGGCTGAAATTCCTGTTGACAATGCGGAGAATTTCGCAAAGTGGATGCTCACGGAGTTCCGTTACGAAGGCCAGACTACAATGGTTACCCCTGCGGCTTCTTTCTACAAGACTCCAGGTAAGGGCATGAATCACATCCGTGTAGCCTACGTTCTCGAAATTCCTGAGTTGGAAAAGGCTCTGGATGTTCTGGAAAGAGGATTGTCAGCTTATCCCGGCAAGGCCTAGCACTTCCAGTATCTTCGGAATCAGCATTGAATGGAGGAATTCCTCTTCCATATAATGCGTACCTTCATATATGGCGTAAGTATTTCGTCCGAAATGCTTACGCCAACTTCTGACATTGACCACACCCCAACGGCGATAGGTGTCCTTTGTGCCGAAGAAGGCAAAAAAGTAATCCTTGCCGCCTTTCGATGGTGAATGGCTCAGCACTTTCCCGCGCATGCCGCGGTAATGCCTGAGGATGTCCCTTGTGAAGTTGAGCGGTTGGCGCTTGCCCGGTCGCGGCTGGAATTTCGTGCGCATGAACCATGCTGCCCCCGGCAGGTAACTTGCCAATGCCATCCAGCGTGCCGCCCCGGTTGCCGGCGAAACGAAGAGGTGAGGGACACCGTCAATCCGGATTGCGTGCAAAGAACCTAAAGACTCCCCTATCACGAGCTCGGGATTCAGCTCCTGACGCCATGCGGCGATCTGTTTCTCCGCAATGTCCGGGTCAATGTCATATGTACGCACGATTATGTCAATGCGGATGTCCGATTCGGGAGAAAGGTACTCTCCGATATGTTCATTAAGTATGGAAGGGATGCGGCTATCCTCTCCACCTCCCATACCATGTATATATAAAATGTTATATATTTTCACTTTTGGAGCAAAATTTATTAAAATCTGATTGTAAATATAGTAACAATTATATATATTTGTAAATAGAATTAAACCAAAATTTTTAAGTAACATGAAAAGATTGCTTGCGTTTTCAGTTGCAGCATTGTGCTTGCCTGCACTCATGCTCGCGCAGCCTTCAGACGGCTCAAAGCAGGTCGAGTATCAGTTCACTACTGTGAAGGCTAACCCTATCACCTCAGTAAAGAACCAGTTCCGCTCAGGTACATGCTGGTGCTTCTCTTCTCTCGGATTCCTCGAGTCAGAGGCTATCCGTCTCAACAACATCAAGGACACTACTCTCTATCCTGATTTCTCAGAGATGTTCGTGGTAAGCCACTCTTACCAGGACCGCGCGGAGAAGTATGTGAGACTTGACGGCAAACTGAACTTCGGAGCAGGATCAGAATGTAACGACGTTCTTTACGTAGCGAAGCACTATGGTCTTGTGCCACAGGGCGTTATGCCAGGTCTCAACTATGGTACGGAACTCCCTGTACACGGAGAACTCGATGCTCTTGCATTAGCTTATGTGAAAGTTATCACATCAAATCCTAACAGAGTTCTTTCTACCGCATGGAAGAAAGGTTTCCAGGGAATCATGGACGCATACCTTGGAGAGTGCCCTACTGAGTTTACATACAATGGTGTAAAATACACTCCTGAGTCATACCGTGATTCATACAAGATCAATCCAGATGACTATGTATCATTGACTTCATATACCCACCATCCTTTCTATGAGAAATTCGCTTTGGAAATCAGCGACAACTGGCGTTGGGGACAGGACTGGAACGTTCCTATCGACGAGTTCATGGCTGCTCTTGACAATGCTCTCGAGAACGGTTTCACAGTAGCTTGGGGTACAGACGTAAGTGAGAAAGGTTTCACCCGCGACGGTCTCGGAATCCTCTACAAGGAGCAGGCCAAGAAAACTGCAGGTTCTGACCAGGAGCGCTGGGTAGGAAAGAGCGTGGAGAAGAACGACGAGCCTCAGGCTCCGGAAGAGGAAGTTGCTGACCAGGCGTACAGACAGAAAGGTTATGACAACAAGACTCTCACCGATGACCACGGAATGCAGATTTTCGGAATCGCTAAGGACCAGTTCGGCAAGAAGTACTACATGGTAAAGAACTCATGGGGAACAGCCGGTAAATACAACGGAATCTGGTACGTTACCGAAGCTTACGTAAGAGGCAAGTCAATGGATATCACGATGCACAAGGATGCACTTCCTAAGCCACTTGCAAAGAAGTTGGGTGTTAAATAATGCATATGCAGATTATTAAACATATACCGAATACAATCACCTCAATGAACCTGATTTCAGGCACTCTTGGGGTGATTTTCACCTTACACGGACGAATAGACATAGCCTTCCCGCTCATGTTGGCGGCAGCGGGATTTGATTTCTGCGACGGGTTTGCGGCCAGACTACTGAAAGCATACTCGGAAATCGGAAAGGAACTTGATTCTCTTGCGGATATGGTCAGTTTCGGAGTACTTCCGGCCATAATGCTTTATAAGACAATGACAGTTTGCGGAACTTGGGATGTCATCTGTTACGTTCCCCTCGTTCTTGCGGCTTTCTCCGCATTGAGACTCGCGAAATTCAACATTGATGAACGCCAACACGGAAGTTTCATCGGCCTTGCCACACCGGCGGCTGCAATGATATGCGGTTCACTTGCATATTATGTGGAACTCTCACCAAATTCATGGCTCAGTTCACTTTGCGGGACATGGTATTTCATCCCTCTTATTGCAGTCATATTGTCTGCTCTGCTCGTCAGCGAAATACCTATGTTCGCCATGAAGTTCGGTAAGGGTCTGGAAGCAGACAACAAAACAAAGATGCTCCGTACCGGTTTCCTCTCCGGAATCGTATGCATCATAGTCGCAGTATTTGTTCTCGGAGCAAACTGGTCACTTGTTGTCCTGTTCATGTTCCTTTACTATCTTCTGCTGAATCTTGCAGTTTATGCTGTGGATTTCAAGAGAAAATAGATAGAAGTCCATATAAAATGAGGGAGGCCATATTACGTTGGTCTCCCTCATTTTATATCTGATACATTCCGCAGAACACGAACAGGATTTCTAATAGTTCTCTGCCTTGATCTGGAAATAGCTCTTTGCGTGCTTGCAGACTGGGCAAACTTCAGGAGCCTTCTTTCCTATTACAATGTGACCGCAGTTTGAGCACTCCCAAATCATATCCTCGTCGCGTGAGAATACGATGCCGCCCTTTACGTTCTCGAGAAGCTTTCTATAGCGCTCTTCATGAGCCTTCTCGATGGCGCCCACTTTCTCAAACAGGAAAGCTATGTCCTCGAAGCCTTCCTCTTTGGCTGTCTTGGCGAAACCGGCATACATGTCAGTCCACTCATAGTTTTCTCCGTTTGCTGCATCCGTAAGATTGGTTGCCGTATCCGGAATTTCACCGCCATGAAGGAATTTGAACCATATCTTTGCGTGTTCTTTCTCATTTTTAGCTGTCTCCTCGAAGAGTCTGCCAATCTGGATATATCCCTCCTTGATGGCCTTGGAAGAATAATAGAGATACTTGGTATGAGCCTGAGATTCACCTGCAAATGCGGTCTGGAGATTCTGCTCAGTTTTCGAGCCTTTCAATTCTGCCATAATACTTGACTTTTAAAAATTAGTGGTCTGTGTAACAGGACCTTGATGAATCAGCCTGTCCCATCGACCGTTTTCCATGCCAAATATAGTCAAATTTTATGTATATTTGAAAACGAAAATGATTTTTGAATTCTCGAACGGTATGGCCAAAGTGAAATCTCCGGATGATATCAAAATACGAAGGGTCAGAAAAACTGATTCATCCAAGTCCGGTTATGCAGGCCGTTCAGGCAAGCAAAATGGTCGCAGCAGGAAGAAGGCGGTCAGGAAAAAGACGGCCCCTACAAGAAAGAGACATAATAGAAACAAGACATTGATGCTGAGCGGATGGTTTGCTGCGGCGATCATTACGGTTCTTGCCATTGTAATCATATTTCTTCATCCGCGGGAGGCCTCTTCTGAGACAGGCGCAAAAGTGCCGAGAGGAGACTACAAATATGTCGTTGACCTGTCACATCACAATCCCGGGTGTATAGTATGGGACTCCTTAAGTGTCATGACTGACAAACATGGTCATACGACAAAGTCCATAAATAAGGCGGAAAGAATCATTCCGGTATCTTATGTGATACTTAAGGCCAGCGAAGGCATATCATTGAAAGACAAGAATTTCAACAAGAATTGGAAGGCTGCAGGAAAGGCTGGCCTGGGACGTGGCGCCTATCATTTTTTCAGGACTTCCAAGAGTCCTGAGTTTCAGGCCAGGAATTTTATCAATGCTGCCGGACGTATAAGAGAAAGCGACCTTCCGCCGATTCTTGACATTGAGACAACCCATAAAGGCTATACAAAAGACCAGATCAATGCAGCAGCATTGACCTGGCTCAAGATTGTTGGAGAGCACTATGGGCGTGCTCCTATAGTTTATTCTTCCGAGGCTTACATCAGGGATATCCTTAGCGACAAGATAAGGGAGAACTACCCTCTCTGGATAGCCAGGTACAGGTTTTTCCCTCCTGACCGCGAAGACTGGGCCATTTGGCAATTCACAGACAAAGCCGTAGTCTATGGCATAGACGGACTTGTCGATCTGAATGTGATGAAGCCGGACTTTACTGAATAGACTTCCTGATAGTGTTGTCCGCTAGAAGTCTGTCTCGAAACTCTGTGCAAGACCACCTTCGCTGGTCTCCTTATAGAGGGACGGAATATCATGTCCAGTACGTTTCAGAACCTCTACTACCCTGTCGAATGAAACCCGATGCTTGCCGTCTGAGAACGAGGCATACAGGTTTGCATCCAATGCGCGCGTAGCGGCAAAAGCGTTTCTTTCAATGCAAGGAATCTGCACAAGACCGCAAACCGGGTCGCATGTCATTCCAAGGTGATGTTCGAGAGCCATTTCCGCGGCATATTCTATCTGGGAAGGACTGCCCCCGAACAATTGGCATGCGGCAGCCGCTGCCATCGCACATGCCACGCCAACTTCACCTTGACAGCCAACGTCTGCTCCGGAAATAGATGCGTTGCGTTTAACGACATTACCGATGATTCCGGCTGTGGCCAATGCGTGCAGCATTTTGGTGTCGCTGAACTCATGACCTTTCTGCATGTGGTACAGAACGCCCGGGACAACACCGCTGGCTCCGCAGGTAGGAGCCGTCACGATTTTTCCTCCAGACGCATTTTCTTCACTGACTGCCAATGCATATGCATATACAAGACCTCTTGTCTGAAGTGATTTCTTGTATCCTGTGGCCTTTACATAATATGTAGGGGCCTTACGTGCAAGATTAAGCGGTCCGGGAAGCACTCCTTCATGCTCGATACCTCTTTCCACTGCGTCCTTCATGGCAGACCAGATTTCCATCAGATAATCCCAGATTGACTCACCTTCACACATCTCAACATACTCCCAGTAGTTTCTTCCCTTCTCCTCGCACCAGTTCATGATGTCTGTAAGACGCTCCAGATCATAGACATCGTTCTCTGTCTCGAATCTGCGCCGCTGGTTTAATGTGTGTGAATATTGTTTATATTATGTGAAAGCAGATGCTGACGGACGCACAGGTCTCGAACGTGTAAAACTGGACGTAAATAATTTCCAGACTTTACGCAAATACGCATATGATATGTTGTGTTATATAGGTGGGGGGACATTCGTCTCAGCAAAATACATCGGAAGAAAATTGGGGCACAGGAAAGCGGAACATTTCTGTTACTGTCGCCCGAAGGAGTATCTTTAGCAATGTAGGTGGCAAGGCAGACCACTTTATGCGTTATGGTAGCACACAGTGGGAGTTGTGTACAGAGGAAACATATAACGAATTAATCGACAAATTTGGTATCGATAAATGGGACGGCTTTAGGTCGTATGAGAGCTTACGTCAGGAGTATGAGAGCTTACGACCTTTACACCATTTGGATGTGAACCATAATAACGTATGGCAATTCAAAAGAGACAAGGGACCGAACTATCATTCTTGTCAGAAACCTATCGACATTTTAGAGCGTATCATTCGGTGTAGCACTGATGAAAATATGACCGTGTTAGATTGCTTCATGGGTTCCGGTTCTACAGGTGTTGCGTGTGTAAATACTAATCGTAATTTTATCGGTATTGAAATGGATGAGAAGTATTATGACATTGCTACGAAGCGAATTGATGACGCAACAAAAGAGCACAACAAATAACTCATATATTATTATAATTTACAAGAAAGACAGCCCAGCAGCTGTCTTTTTTATTGCTTAAAAATAAAAGTAAAATCATTTACAAAAATGATTTTGTGCCATTTCATTTCGGTCGCGTGCGTCAGCACGCTGTGCGGAGCACTGCATAAGAGGGGGGGGTTGTCAGCTATGCTGACCGCGGCTGCGTCACCCCCTCTTATGCCCTTTTTCTTTTCTGTCGAGATTTCGCCGCGTGTGGATGCTATTGCGTAAAATAGTACTGATATATGCACCGAAATGAATGAACAACACCAAAGAAAAAGGGCGCGCCTTTTGTGTTCATTTTGTACACTTCGTCACAACTTTTCCAGAACCCGCATGACTACTGGCTTTGCGGGCGTCATTTTGTACAAAATGTGCTAGGCATGTGACTACGTTTGTTCATTCGTGTTTTTTTGTAAATTTACAGGGATATACGGTCACAGCATGACGCCGGAGACGCCTAAGCCGTGTAAATATGTGAAAAAAGTGGAGACAAAATGGGCAAAAAATGCCCGCTTTTTGGGCTTGTTTCGGGTTTGGCATGTGTTTCATGGTGTTGCGGTGCGTTTTTGTGTCAGAATATGGGCAAAAAATGCGCCATATTTATATCATAAAATGCCCGCGGGGTGTCGGTGTGGCGTTTTTTGTATATAACAAGTGGTAAAATTTTTGGCGAAAAATGCCCAAAATTTGACACAAAGTCACACCGCGGAATCATGTAGATTGTTGTGGAAAAATATGCAATATATTCAATATAAAAAATATTTTGAAAAATTCAAAAAAAATATTGACAATGGTACATCAGTGTGGTAATATAATATCAGAAAGAGAAAAACAAAAAGAAAGGACGAAAACTATGAAGAAAATACCAGAATGGCTTTTAGATGAAATGGAAAGCGAAAACAAACAGGCTGACGAGTATGATTATGTATCATATGAAGAAGCAAGAGCAAAGAGCATGTAATGTGCTCTTTGCAGAAAGGAATTAAATATGGCAACCAAAAGTATTAAGAACATTAAAAAAGAGTTTCATGATAACGGTATTTTTTACACGCCGCCAGAGCTTGCAAAAACGTATTTGGAGTATATTCCATTCAAGCCAAAACGTGTATACGACCCAACGTGCGGGCAAGGTAACCTGCTCAACATATTTGACGACGATGTGGAGAAGTACGGACAGGAGCTGTATCAGGACGAGCTTGACAAGGCGAGCGAGCATTTGAAAAACTTCCACGGATATTGCGGCAATACGCTGTATGATGATGGTTTTAAAGACGAAAGGTTCGATTGCATTGTTGGCAATTATCCGTTTTCGATTAAGTGGCAGCAGTTCCACGACGAAAGATTCGACGTGGCTCCGGCACTTGCTCCGAATGGCAAGGCGGATTATGCTTTCATTTTACACATGTTATACCACCTGAGTGATGATGGCGTGTGCGTGTGTATGGGATTTCCGGGGATTTTATATCGTGGAAATAAAGAGAGTGCAATAAGACAGTGGCTCATTGAACAGAATTACATTGATAGAGTCGTACACATTGCCGGGGGAACGTTCGAAGATACGAAAATATCGACGTGCATTCTTGTTATGAGAAAGAACAAAACAACAACGGACGTTATTTTTGAGGATAAGGAAACAAATGAGACAAAGACCGTCGGTATTGATGAAATACGTGCCAACAGATACAATCTGTCAGTGAGTTCATACATCGTAAAAGAGATAGAAAAAGAGGTCATTGACCCGATACAGACAGAGATTGATTGTGAAACGCATGTCATTGAACAGCTTTTACATCAGTTCAACATGACAAAGCTTGCCATGGGACTTATGGACCGTGACGACATCTATATTAATTTCGTACAGCATGTTGATAAATGTGTCAGGGATTGGATGAACGCCGAAAACATTAAACCGATATAAGGGTGCTGGGTGCAGAAATGCATCCAGCTTTTTTATTTTTTTTACATAACGGGAGACGAATGGAAACGGTGTCCTTTTTTTTGTGTCCCTTTTTCTGTTTTGCATGTTTGGTGGTAAATGTGTATATATTTATTAAAAATATGATTTTCAATATAATTTTTCAAGCAC
>OQWM01000111.1_pt1 | contig 42965 bp, 30 predicted proteins | sample 1691531 | NCBI WGS metagenome assembly OQWM01 (sample SAMN03418257, study PRJEB22391) | human gut metagenome | biome: human-gut; feature: organic feature; material: feces | host: Homo sapiens | place: Tanzania | collected 2013-01
CATACTTGGTGCAATATATCTGGCGTATATGTTCCCTGTCTATTATCTTATAGCCTATCTTGTATAACCGCTTTACTCCTGGGTCTGCATAGGCAATCTCCATGAGCAACGTGTCACCATGAATTACATAGTCGCCGCCACAGCAATAGACTCCGTTATACAGCCTTTCTATGCTGTCTTTCATGTTTACGCCCTTGTTGGGTAAGAACATGTTATTCTTCTTTGTGTAGAACACCCCTACTATGCCGTCCTTGTACAGGATGTAGTTTACTCGCGAGCCCATCTTCATCGTCAATTCGTCAGAACCCATCATATAGTAGCCGTCTGTTCGCAGTATGCTGTCTATACCCATGTTCCTATTTGCAGTAAACCTTCCCTCTACCAGCTCTGGTGGAAAGTCTCTATATGAATCAACAAAGTTGGTAAAGGTGTATAGTCTAACGATGCAGCTACTCATACACAGGGCGCATATTCCCAATAGAATAAACTTTTTCATAATCCATCTAATATTTATATATGTTAGTATCGTTTCTTCTTTTTGGTAGAGGAATGTTCTCTTGTATACTCTTCTCTTACAGCTTTGGTTCTCTCGTAGTTGGTTGCCCATTCTGTAGAGTCTTTCCACATGTCCTTTCTGTCGCGTATCCAGCAGTAATCAGAAGAGGGAATGTTCTTTGTCGGCACAAACATATATTCTTTGTATGAAGGTTTATGTACTATCATTTTCTTGCCTTCTGACTCCTCGTACCCAACTTGCCTTATACGCTCTCTGTTTATTATTTTGTATCTGGTCTTGCAAAGAGTTGTTGCACCCAACATCGAGTAAAAAGAAATCCGTGTAATGGTATCGTTGTGCAACAGATAACCGCTGCCAAAGCAATATGCACCATTTTTATATCTCGCGATGGCATTTCCCAAATCGATATTCTCCCATTTTATATAATCGTCCTCTGGGTCTTTCATCATAAAGTTTCCTACCGTTCCATCGTCATAGAATATATAGTTGCTTTCCTCGCCAAGTTTTAGGATTATAGAGTCTGCGTCCAGCATGTAGTATCCATCTGTGCGGATAAGACTGTCTATTCCTGTATGCATATTAGCTGCAAATGTGGCCTCTATCATATCTGGTGTATAGTCTTTACTTGGATGGTTCAGTCGATAGATGAAGCAACTGCTAAGGCTAACTGCGCAAAGACATAATAAAATGATTTTCTTCATTGCTTTATATTTAATAAAGTTGTTCATACTTACCATAAACTTAAAGGGTTGGCAAATTCGGAGTACGAGTAAATTCCTGTTCTATAAGCATACAATCGCCTCCGTATATTTCAGCGGAAGAAAAAGGATACTATTTGTCTGTTGGCAAAGACGAGAACGGTATGCAGGGTACACATGGAAATTATAGCCCAAAGCATCGCCATCATGGCAATCATCCATACGGCCATATTGTGGTTGTTGGACTTGGGAGGGAAAGACATTAGGTTCATCAGTTTATAACAATATAATATAGGTTGTTGTCGCAAAAGTAATAAGAACAAATCTGATGACAAAGAAAATCAGCAGTTTTTTTAGTATTATGCCCATTATTTTTTGCCAATGTTCTTTCGAGGCATGCGAAAGTCGTGCTGTGTGCGCACACAGCGATTCTGGCTACACAATTTTGCGTTAAAAACGAAAAAAAGTTCATGAAAATTTGCACGGGAATTATATTTTTTGTTAAATTTGCGGCCATAAAACCAACGTATGCTAAACTCGGACGCGTCCGGGACCAGCCCAACGTAATAAAACCTCATTATAAAAAATTGAAGAATCAGTACTAAACGTCTATTCTTATATGTCTAACTTAAAATAATAATGTTCAACGCTATGAATGAAAAGCAATTGTTAAGATTGTGCTTTTCTGCAGCCTTGTGCATGGGTACTCTGAGTGTCAGTGCCGCTTCTACGGAAGCCACAGGCAGCTCCTACTCAGTACAGCAGGCTAATGTAAAGCAGGTTAGCGGACAGGTACTCGACGAGAACGGCGAGCCCATCATCGGAGCAACCGTTACCTTGAAGGGAACCAAGACCGCAGTGCCAACCGACGTAGATGGTAACTTCTCATTGAAGGCTCCAGCAGGTAGTAAACTTGTCATTACCTATCTGGGTTACTCCACAGTGGAAGTCAATGCCGGCGAAGGCATCAAAGTAACCATGAAGCCCGATACCGAGGTGCTGAATGAAGTTGTGGTAACAGCTCTGGGTATCAAGAAAGAAGCCAAATCACTTTCGTACAACGTACAGCAGCTTGGCGGAGATGCTGTAACCAAAGTACAGGATGCCAACTTCGTCAACTCTCTCAATGGTAAAGTTGCAGGTGTGCAGTTCTCGCAGAGTTCTGCCGGTGCCGGTTCTGCCACCCGTGTCGTTATGCGTGGTATCAAGTCTATCAACGGTAACAACGGTGCCCTCTACGTAATCGACGGTGTGCCAATGCCCAACCTCCAGAGTTCACAGGATAACACCATGTACGGCGGTGCCGGTTCTACTGGTGACTCTGCAGCCGACATCAACCCCAACGACATCGAGAGCATCTCTGTGCTGAGCGGTCCTTCTGCCGCAGCCCTCTATGGTTCGGATGCTTCCAATGGTGTAATCCTTATTACCACCAAGAAGGGTCAGAAGGGTCGTCTGGATGTAACCTATAGCGGTAGTTTCCAGTTCTCTCGTCCTTTTGTTACCCACAAGTTCCAGAACACCTACGGTACTTCTGCCGCCGGTTCGTTCGACAGCTGGGGCAGCAAGCTCGCCACTCCGTCAAGCTATGACCCCAACGATTTCTTCCAGACAGGTACCAATATCTCTAACAACGTATCTATCTCTACTGGTAGCGACAAGAACCAGACCTATCTCTCAATGGGTGCCACCAACTCTACAGGTCTTATCCACAACAACGACTTCGACCGCTATAACCTCAACTTCCGCAACACCGCCAAGTTCTGCGATGACAAGTTGACTCTGGACTTCAACTATACACTGTCCAACATCCGCGAGCAGAATATGATTACTCAGGGTCAGTACCACAACCCCCTCTATACTCTGTATCTCTTCCCCGCTGGTGGTGACTGGCAGGGCATGCAGTACTACAGCCGCCACGACCTGTCTCGCAACCTCGAGACCCAGTACTGGCCTTGGCTCGACCAGGGAGACCTGATGGAGAACCCCTACTGGATTGCCGAGAAGGAAAAGTTTGTGAACCACAAGGTGCGCAACATGATTACCGCATCGCTCAAGTGGGATGTCACCAGCTGGCTCTCTCTCACCGGCCGTGTGAAATATGATGTAAGCAACAACCGTTATGAGCAGAAGTTCAACGCCGGTACCAAACTGCAGTTCGCTTCTGACGCCGGTTACTACGCTCTGCGCAACCAGACCGCAAGCCAGCTCTACGCTGAGGCTTTTGCCACTATCAATAAATATTGGAACGACAACGAGTGGAGCCTTACCGGTGTGGTAGGTACCAACTATGACCGTCGCGACACCAAGGAAGAGAGCGCTTCTGGTAACCTCGCTACTGTTCCCAATAAGTTTACTCTCAACAATATCGACCCCTCTGATCCTAAGTTCAGAATGAACCAGACCTACAATGAGCGTCGTATCAAGCAGGCCGTTTACGGCAGCGCTCAGCTGGGTTACAAGAGCATGGCCTATCTCGACGTTACCGCCCGCAACGACTGGTCGTCAGCCCTCGCTCCTTTCAACAAGTCATACTTCTACTGGTCTGCCGGTATCTCTGGCATCTGGACCGATATCTTCCCCGTTATCAAGAGCAACAAGTGGCTCAACTATCTGAAGACTCGTCTCTCTTATTCAGAGGTTGGTAATGACCCATCGGACCCCTACCTGACCACCACTACTTATAGTATTGCTGCCAGCGGTCCTAACCTGACTACCTCTAAGAAGAACCCCAACCTCAAGGCCGAGCTTACCAAGTCTTGGGAGGCTGGTTTCGACTTCGTGCTGTTCCAGAACAAGCTCAAGGTCAATGCCACTCTCTACAAGTCTCGTACCTACAACCAGTTCTTCAACATCCAGCTTGACCCATCATCTGGTTACACCAACATGTGGGTAAACGGTGGTACTGTAGACAACAAGGGTATCGAGCTCTCTGCCCGTTTCAACCAGCCTCTTGGCCCTGTAAACTGGGAAACCTACCTGACTTGGACACTCAACCGCAATGAGGTCAAGGAGGTAAGCGCTGAATACACCGACCCCGCTACTGGCGAGAAGTATTCTATGAAGGACGCCATGAACCTGGGTGGTTTCAACGGTACTCGCAATACCATCGTCAAGGGTGGTAACCTGACCGACATCTATGTACGTACACTGGCTACCGGTGAGCACGGCGAAATCGTCGTAGACCCACAGGACAAGTCTATCAAGGTTGACGCCAACAAGTATGTCAACGCCGGCCACGCCACTCCTAACTACAACCTCTCTTGGGGTAACAGCTTCAGCTGGAAGGGACTTAGCCTCGGCTTCCTGTTCAACTACCGTCAGGGTGGTGTAGTCGTGTCTCTGACCGAGTCACTGATGGATGCCTACGGTTCATCCAAGACCAGCGCCGACGCTCGTGATGCTGGCGGTCTCGTCATCAACGGTATCGGCGGTTACAACCCACAGAGCTACTATCAGACTGTGGCAAGTACCACTACCACCATCGCTTCACAGTATGTCTACAGCGCCACCAACCTGCGCCTGCAGGAACTGAGCCTCGGCTACGACGTGCCTATCACCAAGTATGTGAAGTTTGTCAAGGGCCTGAACCTCTCGTTTGTTGCCCACAACCTGTGGATGATTTACTGCAAGGCTCCCTTCGATCCTGAACTGACTGCCTATAGCGGCACTTACAACCAGGGTATTGACTTCTTCATGCAGCCAAGCTCTCGCAACTTGGGCTTCTCAGTAAAGGTTAAATTCTAAACTTAAAGGAGACAATCAATTATGAAATCATTATTAAAATATACATTGCTTGGTGTGCTGGCTCTCGGTGCTACGGGCTGTACAGACAATTTCACCGAGATTAACACCAATCCTTACGAGGCCACCGATGACGACCTGGACAAGGATAACCTCAAGGTAGGTTCCTTCTTCCAGCAGATGGTGCTCCGTATGGTTCCCTTTACCGCTTCCGGCCAGCAGGACGACTCTTACGCTTCTACCGGTTCTTACCAGCACTTCCAGGGCCTTTGCTCCGACTGGTATTCAGGCTATGTAGGTCCTACCGGTACATGGGCTAACGGTAACCACAACGGCAACTACTTCTTCACCGGCACTTGGGGTAACTCCATGTATAGCCAGAACTATACTCAGGTGATGACTCCTTGGGCTACCATCGTGAAGAACGCTCAAGAGAGCAACACTCCCGAGGTGGCTGCACTCGCTACAGTGGTCAAGGTCTATGGTATGCACCGCGTGACAGACCAGTATGGTCCTATTCCCTACGTAAACTACAAGTCGGGAAGTACTGAGAACAAGTTCAACAGCCAGGAAGAGGTGTACAACCAGTTCTTCAAGGAGCTTGATGACGCCATCGACGTGCTGGCTCCCTATGCCGCTTCCGGCCAGAAGATACTTGCCAAGTTTGACTACATCTATCAGGGCGACGCTACCCGTTGGGCCAAGTTTGCCAACACCCTGCGTCTGCGCCTTGCCATGCGTGTGGTTTATGCCAACCCCACTCTGGCCAAGGAAGAGGCTGAGAAGAGTGTCAACTCTACCGTAGGTTTCCTCGAGGAAGCCAACGACCGCGCCATAGTTTCGGGTATCACCATCATGAACCCTCTCTACGAGCAGGCTTACAGCTGGAACGAGGAGCGCATGGGTGCTTCTATGGATGCCTATATGAACGGTTACAACGACCCTCGTCTGGCTGCTTACTTCAAGCCAGCTGCTGACGATGGCAAGTACCATGGCGTACGTCTGGGTATCAATATGTCGCAGGGCAACTCAGCCTACACCGGCGGCAAGATATCCAACTTCAACCTCACCTCAAGCTCTACCATTCCTTATATGAGCTGCTCTGAGAGTTTCTTCCTCCGTGCCGAAGGTGCACTGCGTGGATGGAATATGGGTGGTACAGCTCAGCAGTTCTATGAGGCTGGTATCAAGGCTTCTATGAGTGAGTGGGGCATCACTGCCGATCCCACCAACTACATCAACAGCACTGACGAGCCTATCGCTTTCGTCGACAATACCGGCAATGGTGGCGATGCTGCCAAGCCCAGCACTATCTGTGTGAAGTGGGACGACGCTGCCAGCTTCGAGACCAATCTGGAGCGCATCATCACCCAGAAGTGGATTGCCAACTTCAGAATTTCTCCCGAGGGTTGGGCCGAGTTCCGTCGTACCGGTTATCCCAAGCTCTTCCCCACAACCCGCAACAGCAACGCTGGTACCATCGATACCAACCTGCAGATACGCCGTATGCCTTATCCTTCTACACTCTACGATAACAATCGTGAGGCTGTTGAGGCTGGTGTAGTCCTCCTTGGAGGTGGCGACAATGGCGGTACCAAGCTCTGGTGGGACAAGAACCCCAATCACTAATTTGTTCAATCAACTTAAAGAGTAGAAAACTATTATGAAATTAAGAATATTTTTCAGTGCTTGCGCTATGGCTCTTATGGGAATCTCTCTCACCAGTTGTGATACCGACATCGAGAAGATTGACGTCCAGGACCCATACAAATATGACGCACAGTATTATAAGAATCTCCGTGACTTCCACAACTCCGACCACGAGATTTCATATTGCTACTATGACTCATGGTCTTATTCTCAGTCGCCTAACTCTTACGGCCAGCGCTTCATCGGTCTGCCCGACAGTCTGGATATCGTGAACCTTTGGGGCGACGTGGTTACCAAGGAGAAGTATCCTATTGCCTACGCAGATATGAAGTTCTGCCAGGAGGTAAAGGGCATGAAGTTTGTCATGCACGGCGATGCCTCTAACTACAACCATCAGTTCTGGTATCGTGACGAGAACCTCAACATCGATGAGAGTCGTGTCATCAATCTTAAGGATATCGATGCCAGCGGTATGAGCCGTGAGGAGTGCATCCGTGCCTATGCACGCTGGGCTGTCGATACCGTGGTTAAGTGCGAACTTGACGGTGTAGACTTCGACTATGAAGGCTGGAACAATCAGGATATGATTTGGGTTGCTGATGAGTGCCACAAGTACTTCGGTCCCGAAGGCAAGTGGCCTGAGAAGCTCTTCATCATCGACTTCTTCGGTGGTTCACCCAGTGGCTGCGACGACGTTACCGATTACTTCGTTCGCCAGGCTTACTCATGGCAGATAGGTTTCCAGACCGGCAACTCTGGCCGTCCTTACGAGAAGCTCGTGCTCTGTGAGAGTACAGGTGCCGAGGCTGCCAATGGCGGTAAGGATGGTGCAATGGTACGCGAGTATGCTGCCTTTGAACCTGCCTCAGGCCGTAAGGGTGGTTTTGGAGCATTCTATATCGACTACAACTACCAGTCTACCTCTGGTATTCCTTACAAAGAGTTCCGTGAGGCTATCCAGATTCAGAACCCTGCTATTAAAAAGTAATTTTATAAACAAGTAGAAACGTTATGAAACTCAAAATAAATATCATTTCAGCAGCTTTGCTGATGATTGCAGGCAGCGTGTTTACCGCCTGTAACTCAGAGGGCGATGATTTCGAATGGGATAAGTCTGCCCTGTTCCTCTCTGGAACGGAGAACAACCCCATCGTGAAGTTTGTGGTTGAGGATACCCCCGCCAGCTATGCGGTGACCGTACAGTCTACCAAGAAAGTGGACAGCGATGTCAAGGTAGAGCTCGCCATCGACGCCTCTAAAGTGGATGAATACAATGCTGCCAACGGTAGCAACTATGTAGCTGCTCCTGAGGGTTCGGTAGAACTCGAGCAGAGCACAGTGACTATCTCTGCAGGCGCAGCCATCTCTTCGGCTGCCAACGTGAAGGTGCTGAGCACAGAAGAACTTGTCGAGGGACGCAACTATGTGGTTCCTGTGACAATGAAGACCGTGAGCAATGGTGATGTGATACCTACATGCAAGACCATCTTCCTGCGTATAGCCCGCGTCATCAACTTCTACGCCATCGAGGCCGACTACGGAGCTTCTTCCAACTTCATCTTCGACCAGCCTGTTCATCTGAGCACCTTTACCTATGAGGTGAAGATTTATCCTCAGGGTCTTAACCGCAGAAACTATCCTCAGCGCTTCCTCGCTCTTGAGCAGAAAGACGAGTCCAAGTCACTCCTGCTGCGCTTCAACGAGGCCAACTCTGACAACAAGCTGCAGACCATCCTCGCCGGCAATAAACTTATGTCAAATACTCAGTTTGAGAACGGCAACTGGTATCTCCTCACATGGGTATACGATGGCACCAACATCTTCTTCTATGTCAACGGAACTCTCGACACCTCTGGCGCAGCCGCTATCGATGGCATCGACTTCCAGCGTTATGAGATGGGTATGTCTTACCAGGGCTACAACAGCCAGCAGTTCTTCGCTCACCGCTTCTGCGAGCTGCGTATATGGAACCGCGCCCTGTCTACCACCGAAATCAACGCCAACATGTGCGGCGCAGACCCACAGAGCGAAGGTCTGGTAGCTTACTGGAAGTTCAACGAGGGCGAGGGTCACATCTTCAAGGATGTCTCTAACCACGGTATGGATATGGACTGGAGCAAGACCCAGCGTGCCGTCAGTGGCGACAACCTCACTGCTACTCCCGGTGCTGCCGACAAGATTAAGTGGGTTAAGGACGATATCAACAAGTGTGCACAGTAATTATAGGAGACTATGACTATGAAGATAAATATCAAATATGCCGCGCTCAGCCTTATGGCTGTAGCCGGCATTGCCACCGTGACTTCTTGCTCTGATGACGAGAGCTACGATGTATATGGCAGCAACAATAATTTTATTTACATTGCTCCCCAGGATTATTCCAAGGGCTTCAACTGTGAGGTGATGACCACTCCCGCAGGTGTATATGGCCAGGTGGGCGCTACAATGAAGGTACAGGTACAGCTCCCTACAAAGGATACTGTTAAGGTTTCTGCAGAGGTTAAGGCCACTCAAGACCTGGTAGATGCCTACAACGAGGAGCACGGAACCGACTACGTACTGCCCTCACAGGACATTCTGAGCGGTATGAAGGTGCTGTCATCCTCAGGAGTCGGCGCCAACAAGAAGACATCTGCAGCTGGCGATGAAATCAAGGTCCAGCTCGACGCCTCCAAGATAGACCTGTTCCGCGTGGATGATGCTGAGAACGCTCCCACCTACGTGATTCCCGTTACTCTGAAGTTTGATGGCGCCGAGGGTCCCGGTACCGACCGTCCTTTCGTCATCAGCCAGCAGCAGGGTATTGCCTACATCGTAGTCAAGACCAGCAAGGCCGATAACTTCAGTTCTATTTCGGGCAATACTGTCATCAAGAACACCATTGCCAAGACTCCCGCAGGAGTGTATGGCGGTATCTCTGCCGAGGTCAAGTTCAAGAACCTCATTGGCATCACTGGCGATATGCAGGGTACACTGGTAGCCGACAACAGTCTGGTGGCTACTTACAATGCCAAGTACAGCGCCAACTGTCAGGCTCTGCCTTCCAATATCCTGAGCGCACTCACCGTTACTCCAGCCACTGTGAGCGAGGGTGAGACTGAGACTGCTACCGGCATCAAGGTATCAGTGCCCGAGGAGCTCACCAAGAACCTCGAAGGCTCTTACGTGCTGCCTTTGCGTCTGAAGACCACTTTCGCCAATGGTGTGAGCGTAGATGAAGACGATGTAGTCTATATCGTTGTCGAAGTTAAGACTCAGCTTGTCAACGACAGTCCTTCAAGCATCATTGGTACTATGGCCGATGCTTCTACCTTCACCGCTGTCGAGGCAGAGAATATGAATGTAGCCAAGTATGGCGATATGTTCGCTGGCGGCTGGAGCGCACGCTGGCCCTTCACCACTAAGGGATCCAAGGCTTCGTTCGTAGTTGATATCAAGGACACCAAGGCCATCACCGGTTTCGGTTGCGATGCCTACGCTGTCAACAGCTACACCGTATCTGTAAGTACCGACAAGACCACCTGGACCGAGCTGGGCAACTCTGCCGAGCATAAGGCCATGCGCGACGATGACTATAACAACATCTACGTGCTCTATGGTGGCGTCAGCTGCCGCTATGTGAAGTTTGAGTTCAACCTCAACGAGGGCGACTGGTCATGGGATTATGGTTGGGCCGGTATGTCTGGTCTCTTCCTCTACTTCCAGTAAATCTGACCATGGTATAAGGTGGATTGCTGAACCTGCATCCATCTTGTTACCCTATATATATAATAAGGTGCAGGCCCGCAAGGGTTCTGCACCTTATTATATTATATATACTACTCGACCAGCAGCCCTTTATGGGCGCTTGAGTATCACTTTGCCTTTGTAGACTGTGTCGGCGGCGCTGTCGAGGTCATCCAGCAGCTGTGCCTTGGCGGCGGGATAGGTGCCGCGTCGCAGGATGAGGGTGTTGGTCTGCTTGACGGTACGCCCCTCTACGCTTACTGTCGATGTGAAGGAGCCTATCTCGTTGGTTATGCTTACCGGCTTGGGCGTAGCCTCTACCATACATCCTTCGGGCAGCGTCATCTCGATCATCTCCACGTTCTTGAAGCCTTGATCTATGTAGATTTCGTGCTTGCGGTCGCGCGCTATGTGGCTCGGGACAAAGTTGCTGTGCAGCGGGTTGACGGTGGCAAAGAGGCGGGCACGCGTGCTGGTGGCTATCTGCACCTGGTCGGCTTCGACCGAGGCTGAGATGAGGGGCAGGAGACCACGCCCGCCCTCGCCCTTGCGGTAGCCCATCCTCGCCACAGCCCGCTTTATGTTGCCAAAGGGCAGACTGTAAGCCCTTGCAGCCGCATTGATGCGGTCTTTCTCGCTCTTCTTGAGCCAGCCATAGAGCCTGGTGTAGCGATGACAACTATAGCTGTCGATGATGTTAATGCTGCCGGTGCCGTCGGGGCGGAAAACGGTCTTTACCTTGGTAGTGCGCAGATTGAGCGTATCGGCATAGTCGGGCAGGATGACCCTGTGTCCGCCCTTGTCGCTTATCTCTACCGCCTCGTGTCCCGCTATGTCGTCGTGGGTATAGCCCAGAGGTATCTCTGGGTTGGTACACTCCATCCATATCACCCCTTTGGAGGTGGGTACCTTGAGGATGACGTGGTTGAGCTGCTGGAAGTTGGGCAGGTCGATGAGCCTGTCATACTTGGTGCTGATGAGCGTATAGGTCGAAGTCACGTCCGCTTCTGCCAGCATGGCCTTCATCAGATTGGTCAGTGCCTTGCAGTCGCCGAAGCCTTTGCGCCACACAAACTCGGCAGCCAGCGGGCGGTAGCCGCCGATACCCAGCTGGATGCTCACATAGCGGGTGTGGCGGCGCAGCAGGTTGTAGAGCACCCTCACCTTGTCCCAGTCGGTGGCACAGGTGTCGGTGAGTTCGTGTACCTTGGCCCGGGCGTCGTCGGGCAGCACGTCCATGCCCTGGCAGAGGCTGTTGATCCACAGTCCAAACTCTTCCCACGACTTCATGCTGCCTTGTGTGCCGTAATAATCAAGTCTTTCTGGCACGAAGAGCACTTTGGGAATCTGCCGCAGCAGCGGTTTGCTGAACTCCTCATAGACTATCTCTCCCTGGTTGGCGAGCGTGAAAGTCCAGCGTTTCTTCCCCTTGGTCGTGGTGCTCTCCACGGGTTTCATGTCGGTGTCCATAGCCACATAGCGCAGATTCATCGATGCCGGGAAGTCTATCATGTAGGTAGCCTCCTTGACCTCGGTGTCATAGGCGGGTATGGGCAAGAAGGGCGGATAGCTTATGGTGTTGTCCGTGCGGTGGTAGGTCACATCGGTGGTCACCACGATGGGGTAGAAAGGTAGGTCTATGCTCAGTTCCACGCTCTTCAGGTCGGTGACCATGTCTCCCGAGTACTCCGAATACTTCAGGTCGCCGGCTTTGTATTTCTTGTTGAACTTGCTGTTTACCCCTTCGACCACGCAGGCGAAGCGTTCAATCTTCTCCGATTTGTCGAGCGTGGTGTAGAAGTTGGCCAGCTGGCTCATGGTCTCCTTGTATATCACCACCTCGGTGTGCTCGGTCATGCGGTATTCGCTCTGCGAGATTACGTCGATGTGCACTGTCTGCTTGCGTATCTGCGCCGTAGGCTCTGCCCATGCCGCGGCAGCCCATGCCGTGACTGCGGCGATAAGCGTGATTATTCTCATGGCTTTTTCTTTAGTACTATGAGGTCTTTGCTGCGCTCCACGATGTTGGCGAAGAACGCCTTCACCTCGTCGTAGCGGTTGTTGGCAAAGAATACCTTGTTGATTTTGAAGATGGTGTTACACTTGATGACATTGTTGTCTACACCGCATACGATGCGTGCCGTCATCTCGCGCCCCTGGGTAGCGATGTTCACGCTCTTGGGCAGTTCCTCTACCTCCCAACCCTCGGGGATGGTGATGGTGTAGAGGGTGCGCTCGGTATGGATGAAGGGAAACTCTATGGGCATCTGGCGGGTGGCGTCGGTGAACGGGTTGCTCTTGACCATGGGGTAGATGATGGGCGAGATGTAGATGTGGTCGTCTGTGGCTTCACCCTTGCGGGTAAAGGTGTAGTCCTCGCTCGCCTCGTCGCCAAACTCCTTGGCGTCGGTGGTCTTGTAGTCGGCTATACTGATGTTGTAGTCTTCCTCCTTGTCGGTCACATATTCCTTCTCGTCCTTGGCTTGCGCATAGTGGGAGCGGAACATATAAGCACCCGTACCTCGGTGTACGGCCTTGACCTTGCCCTTGAGTTCGCCGTTGGCGTCTATCGCGGCCGTCACTACATTGCTTTCGGTGTCTTTGCCTATGAGCTGCAGGTCTACCCACTTCTCGCCCTCGTCCTTGCTCAGGATGCGCGCCTTGTTGACATACAGTGAGGGAGTGAACGCGTTGAGGAAGCCTTTCTCCGACGAGGCGTCGGCATACATCATCTTGCCCTCGCCCATGGGTATTCCCACCACAAAGGTGTTGAGCTTGTCCATACTGGGGTAGGTCACGGGCAGCGTGCCGGTGTTGCGTAGGCGCATCACCACGGGCACTGCCTCGATGCCGGCGTCGCGCAGCATGTTGACCATTATCAGGTTGATGTCGGCGTTGGAACCTGTGCCCGCCTTGGCGGTCTTCGTCATCGACTGTGGGCCCAACTCGAACGTCTCGTTCCACTTGAGGTGGCTGAAGAGCAGTCGCAGTACCGCTACAGCACGTTGCTCCGTGTCGGCTATCTTGTCTATGCCCTTCTCCTTGATTTCGTCACAGTAAGGGCTTTTGCTTCCAAACTTGCTGCCAAACCAGTCGGCCTTGTGCAGCATCTCGTCTATGCGCTCCCAGGTCTCTCCGAAGTCCTTGTAGCCCACATAGGGGAAGTTGGTGGCTGTGAGCTCGGCGGTGATGCGGGCTATGTAGTCTCTCTTGCACCACACGTAGTCGTCGCCTTTGGCGGCAGGCATGTTGTTGCCCACATAGACATAGTTCTTGCTGGTGGTCTGTATCACGTCTCTGCGCTCTACGAGCCCATCGCCCAGAATGGGCTGCAGCAGTCCGGGTCCGCGCAGTTCATACCTGAACAGCAGCCACTCGGGAATGATGGATGTATATCTTGCGTGTACCACGGGGATGGGTTGTTGGGCGTTCCAGTCGTCCATCTGGTAGTAGAGGTCGCTGCTCACGTTGTATTCGTACTCGATGACCGACCCTACTTTGGCCTGGGGGATGGTAAACTTGACGCGGTCGTGGTATTCGTCGAGCTTCTCGGTGAATATCATGTCGCTCTTCATCTTGGTCTTGACCACCTTGCCGTTCTCGAGGTTTACGGCGACTGCCTTGATGCCGAAAATCTTCTCATGGCCCTTGGCGCCCTGGCTGTTGTAGAGCACATGGTCTACGTTGGCATAGTCCTTGCCGGCGTCCTTGAGTATCTTGATGCGGAAGCGGTTGGTGGTGACTTCGGTGATTTCGCCGCCGTCGAGGCGGAAGCCCACATCGCGCAGGTTGAGCAGTACCACGGCTGCCGCCGATGAGTCTTTGTCGTAGGTGGTCATCTTCAGTTCTTCCATGGTGGGTTCGCCGAATTTGAACTTGGGCAGGCTCTGGCCCCAGGCAGCCACCGACATCAACAGGGCGGCTGTGAGCATGATGATTACAGGTTTTCTGGTCATAGTAGAATGATTTGCGTTAGATAATTTTTACAAAGATAGTGCAAACCGTCATACCGACCAAGCCCCTGGCGATATTTCTTGCGTTTTCGCTCGATTTTTGTTGACATTCTGTCGGTGATAGCAGGGCTGTGGCGGTCCATCTGTGCATCCCGGAAGAAAAAAGGACTGATTTCCTTTTGTTCTTCACGCCGTTTGTGCTAACTTTGTAGCATAAAACCTAAAGATATGAAGATAAGTATAAAGAAAGCATTGGTCTGCTGCTTGTTGTTTGCCGGCGTTACGGCTATGGCACAGCAGCCCGCCATCATTCCCGTACCCGACCAGATGACTGTGGGCACAGGAGTGTGGACCATCAAGAAGAGTGCAACCATCGGTTGCGACAACGCACAGCTGCGGCCTGCCGCCGAGTATCTCAGCCAGATGCTCAGCCGCGCCACGGGCTATCGCTTTGCCGTCAAAAATGGCAAGGGCGACATCCGCCTTACCCTTGCCAACGAGGGCAATGCCGGTGCCTATCGTCTCAGCGTCACCAGTAAGGGAGTGACCATCGAGGGCGACACCTATCGTGGCGTCATCAACGCCATAGCCACCCTGCGCCAGCTGCTGCCCGACGACATCGAGTCGCAGCAGGTGGTGGCACGCACGTGGACGGTGCCCTGTGTGACCATCACCGACGCGCCACGCTTCGAGTGGCGTGGCATGGAGCTCGACTGCTCCCGCCACTTCTTTACCGTCGACGAGGTCTACAAGCTGCTTGACGTGCTGGCGCTCTACAAGATAGACAAGATGCACTGGCACCTCACCGACGACCAGGGATGGCGCATCGAAATCAAGCGCTATCCACTCCTCACCGAGCGTGGTGCATGGCGCATCTACAACAACCAGGATACCGTGTGCATGAAGCGTGCCGCCGAGGAAGATGCACCCGACCTGCAGGTTCCTGTTGCCCGTACGCGCCGCGATGATAAGGGACGCACCCTCTATGGTGGCTTCTACACCCAGCAGCAGGTGCGCGACATCGTGGCTTATGCCCAGGTGCGTGGCATCGAGATTATCCCCGAGATAGATATGCCCGGCCACAGCCTGATGGCCATCGACAACTACGACGGGCTGTCGTGCTTCAAGCAGACGGGATGGGGCAAGCTCTTCACCACGCCTATGTGCCCGGGCAAGGACACCATGCTCGAGTTTTGCAAGAACGTGTGGAGCGAGGTCTTCGACCTCTTCCCGTCGCGCTACGTACACATCGGCGGCGACGAGGTCGACATGAAAAACTGGAAGACCTGCCCCGACTGCCAGAAGCGTATGAAGGACCATCACCTCACGACCGAGCCACAGCTGCAGGCATGGTTCAACCACTATATGGAGGACTTCTTCACCGCCCACGGCAAGACCATGATAGGCTGGGACGAGATTATCGCCGGCGGACTCACCGCCAACTCGGCTGTGATGTGGTGGCGCTCATGGGCTGCCGACTCGCCCAAGCAGACCACCTCGCATGGCAATGCGCTGATATGCTCGCCCAACTCCGAGTTCTACATCGACTATCAGGAAGACCGCAACTCCATCCCTGCCATCTACCGCTTTGACCCCGTCAAGGGACTCGACGCCAAGGAGCAGCAGCTGGTGCTGGGTGTGCAGGCCAACCTCTGGACCGAGTGGGTGCCCACGATGAACCGCGTGTGGTATCAGGCGTTCCCACGTGTGATAGCCACCGCCGAGCTGGGATGGAGCAAGCCCCAGACCATGAATATCGACGCCTTCACCAGCCGCCTCGTCGCCCATCTGCCCCGCCTGCAGAAGATGGGTGTGACGTATCGCATCCCCGACCTCACTGGCTTCTACAATGTCAACGTCTTCACCGACAAGGGCGTGGTCGATGTCAAGTGTGCCGACCCCTCGGCCACCATACGCTACACCACCGACGGTAGCATACCCGGGGTCAACGCGCAGCTCTACTCAGAACCGATGACCATCACCGAGACCACCCATTTCACCTTCCGCACCTTCGGCCCCGACAACCGCAAGGGTGATATGGTGAAGTGCAGCTATGTCAAGGAAGACCTGGCACCGGCTGTGACCGCCGACAGTCTGAATGAAGGGCTACAGGTGGCATGGCACGACTACGACGGACGCGACTGTGCCGGCATAGACCAGGCTGCGCTCAACGGCACCTATGTCACCACCGGCATCCAGATACCCGCCGAGGCAAAGGGCAATATCGGACTTATCTTCAACGGATATATCGACATCCCCGCCGACGGCATCTATACCTTCGCTCTGCTCTCTGACGACGGCAGCTATCTGAAGATAGACGATACGATGGTGGCAGACAATGATGGCGAGCACAGCCCGCGCGAAATCATCGGCCAGCACGCCATGCGCCGCGGTCTCCATCCCATCTATGCCCGCTACTTCGACCACAACGGCGGTCAGTTGCGTCTGCGCGTCATGGACGACAAGGGCAACGATGTCCAGGTGCGCTTCTGCCACTAAGGCTTACCTTATTATATAGTACAGGCGCCACGTGGCGCCCGCTACTGTCGACTCCATTATCCGCAATGCCATCACCCCAGGCATTGCGGATATTTTTTTGATGCCTCGTGGTGTGGGTGGCATGTGGAGTGGTAGCCCCCGTATCGTGGGCAGCGCCCTACGTTTCCGCTTTGCCTGCCTCCCGATTTCCCCGCGCTCCATCCCCTTCGTGCGGAGGCGTCCTATAGCCATTGTAAAGCATGTGTTTAGAAACGCCGTGATTGTCATCGTCGGCTCGTATCATAAGATACGTGCCCTCGTGCCTTATGATACGTGCGCTCGTAACAAATGACGCGCGGCCTCGTACCTATTGATACGAGCCACCAACTGTGGTTGGTGCGGCGATGTGTTTGGTCCGTGTGGCGGTGTGTGTGGTTGGTGTGGCGGTGTATTTGGTTGGCATGGTGTCGTGTGTGGTTGGTGCGGCGGTGTGCGTGGTTGGTGTGGCGGCGTGCGTGGTTGGTGCGGTGGTGTGCGTGGTTGGTGTGGCGGTGTGCGTGGTTGATGCGGTGGTGTGCGTGGTTGGTGCGGCGGTGAGCGCGGTTGGTGCGGTGGTGTGTGTGGTTGATGCGGTGGAGTGTGTGGTTGATGCGGCTTTGTAATTGATTTTCAGCCGGAACGCACCCTGCAGCAACTCTGTAGGAGTTGCGATTTCATAGCCCAGGGTTGCGGGCGAAGCACGCTACCCTGGGTAGCTGCCCCACTAATGTGGCAACGCTGTAAGTGTTGCGATTAGCCGTAGGCGTTACCCATAGCAGGATAATTGTCAAAAATGGGTTGGTGGAAATAATAAGATTGAGCATAACGCCTTCGGCTAATCGCAACTCCTACAGAGTAGCTACACCTTATTATATATATACCCAGGGTAGAGGCGCTGCGCACCTCAAGCCTGGGCTGCGTAATCGCAACTCCTACAGAGTTGCCGGGGCTGTGTACCATCCACGCCCCCCCTCCACAGCCCTCACCAAGGGGCGGGAGTTCTTAATAATTAGCTAATACACAACGGGATTAAGTTCCCTTCCCTTTGGGGAGGGCTGGAGTGGGGCTCTATGTGGCTCACGATGACTGTACCGGGGACACAATGCATCAACAAACGAGACAGCCCGAGACAAGGCGCTACTGCACCAGTCTCGGGCTGTTATTCTATTTTTCCTATTCAGCGACTATTGCGCCGTATATATAGTTATCGGTTATTTGAGAACGGGTCTAACTGCATATTTCTCATTATCGGCATGAGCTTTTGTAAATATAAATGTATGTAAATATGGCATTTCATTATAGAAAAGAGACAAACAGTAGCAGAATTTTGATTCATTATCCTGATAGGATGTCCAATAATTAGCATTAACCAATGCCAAGAATATGCTGTTTTTGGTATATCCAGGCTGAACTCCGGTAAATTTGAAGCCAAATTCATTATTCTCTTGCAAATATTCAACTTTCACGGTACTGGTCGTAAATGTTATATCACCAGCAACTGTTCCTAAAAGACCACTCATCTCTTCCTTGGTAGGCACTCTCCAATTGGTCCCCCAGAAATTATTTGCATTGGCAGCAGTCCATGTCATTGTTCCAGTCACATTCTGCTTAGCAAACTTAGGACCGCCTGCCCACAGCTGTACCCAATCGACATCAGGTGTTTCACCATTGATAGTTGCTTTAGCCTTTCCGCTCACTGGGCCGGTGGTCAGGGTGTAGTACATGCCGGCTTTGAGGCCTGCAGCCTTGGTGGCCTTGAACTTGGTATCGCCATTGTAGATGGTAATCTGGACTCCTGCGGGTACTGCGATATAATAGGTGCCAGGCTCGCTCGCGGTGAGCAGTGTTACCTTGTTTTCGCTGGTCACTACATCAAATCCGGCTTCATTACTCTTAGCTGTGAGTTCAGACACCCACTTCTCTCCAGTTTTAACATTGATGCGGCAAGTGGTGCTGTTGCCATCCACCTTGACAATGCGCAGGATGGCTACCTGGGGCGTGAGAGAGATTGCCAGTCCGTTGGCACCGGTAGTAGCTTGTGCGGTCTTGCCGGCACAGGCATAATAGTTGGCTACGCCTTTCAAATCACCTTTCTGATCAGCCAGAGATACTGTGGTACTGGGGAAATAGGCATACCAATCTACATCTGAACCTGCAGGCTTGGCTGTGGCACAGCTGAATTTCTCACCGCTCTTAGTAAAAATATAGTAATCGCTTGTGAGGGTGGTATTCCCTACGCTGATATTGTCGTTATCGGTAAAGCTGAACTGATAATTGCCATCGGTATCTTTAGTCATGATGGCTCGCGAAGCGGGCTGCTCTACTGTGGCGTTGAGGGTCATGCCCTGGGTGGCACCGCCAAAATCGTCGTTGCTGCAACCAGTCATCATCATCGCTGTAGCAGCTATCAAAAACAATAATGTCTTCTTCATTTTCCTTAATTGTTAGTTCTTGTCTGTTGTATTGTTGTCTATGGAGCGTGGGGCTACTTATTCCCACACGTCGTCTTCATCACCGCTTGTGACTTTATCGTTTTCTAATTTGAAAGTGCCACTACCTGCGAGGATAGCGAGGGGCTGTACGGCGAAGACTGTGGTCGCCGGCTTGATGTAATGTTGCTTGTTCATCTTGTTGTAATTCTATTTAGTTGTTATATATATATTCATGTATAGCGGCAGTGGTCTCTCCATCTCCCCCATCGAGGAAATGGCAAACTGCTACATAGAGATAGATTATAGATGGTGGATTAGGCAGTTTCTGCGGCATGCTCCTGCATCATACGACTATGACCGAAACCTTGCTGAGAAACCCTATGGCCATCCAGCCGATAGGTATAATAGTCGGAATTGACTAAATCGGTTGCAAAGGTAGTGATAATTAATGAGAAAACGGTCGGTTTTTCATTTTTTAACTAACGCTGTCCGCTAAAACTCTAAAGAGCTTTAGCTGACATCAATAATCATTATAGAGAAATATGGAATAACACTCCTTATAGCTCAAAATGCAGGTGTCAGGGTATAAATCAGTAGAAAAGATTTTGGTATTAGGGTGTAAATCCGCTAAAAAGATTTTGGTATTAGAGATTTCTCGTGTGTCTCAGATAGTTTTCAACTCTATTATGCGTCATTATCGAGGTGACATTTTCATCACTATCATTCTGCAAATTGAAAATCTTGGGAATTTTTGATTGAAAATTATGGGAATTTCCTATTGAAAATCTTCGGAATTTTGTAATTTTGCAGAAGCTAAACGTACATAGGCATTTTATGTATTACAATAGACTAGTAGAAAAAGAAATCGAGTTGAAGTTAAAAACTTCAGGAGCTGTCGTTGTTGCAGGACCTAAGTTCTGCGGCAAAACAACCACATGCATGCTTTATCAAAAAAGTTATGTAAAACTTAATACGAAGCAGTCCATTACCATGGCACGAATGAACCCTAAAGGAGTGTTGAGTGGTGAAAAACCAAGGCTTATAGACGAGTGGCAAAAAGCTCCAGATATTTGGAATCAAGTGAAAGATGATTTGGACTTTGAATATCAGTTTGGCAAATATATCCTTACGGGCAGTTCTACTCCTGCAGACAAAACTGAAGTTCACCACAGTGGAGCTGGCAGAATAACTCCAGTAAAGATGAGACCTATGAGCTTGTGGGAATCCAAAGAATCTAAAGGATCTATTTCTTTGATGGATTTGTTTGATGGAAAGAACAATTACCCATGGGATATGAATGACGAAATATCTCTTGATGACATAGCCTTCCTCATATGTAGAGGTGGTTGGCCTATATCTGTACAAGCTCCTAAGGATATAGCTATAGAGATAACTAAGAATTATTATAATAGTTTATTTGTATTTGAGGACTGCGAAAACGAAAGATTCAGAAACAAACGCCCTGATGTATTAAGAATGATATTGAGAAGTTATGCCAGACACATTTCTACGGAGGCTGCTATTTCCACTATAATAGCAGATGTTCGTCAAAGTAATGAAAGAACAATGGATCCGAAGACTTTTGATGAATACATGGAGGCATTGAAAGATTTGTATATACTTGAAGATTTACCGGCATGGAATCCAAACATTCGTTCTAAGACTTCTATAAGAAGTACTCCTACAAGACATTTCATAGATACCTCTATTGCTTGTCGATCATTGGGAGTAAGTCCGAACGATTTGATGCACGATCTGGAAAGTTTTGGATTGTTCTTTGAAGATTTTGCTGTAAGAGACCTCTCTATATATGCTAATTCTATTGGTGGCTCAGTGTCTCATTATCGCGATAATTCTGGTTTGGAATGTGATGCAGTACTTCATCTTGAAGACGGAAGATGGGGGGCTATAGAAATCAAACTGGGGGGTGATGATTTGATTGAACATGGGGCTAAATCCCTTAAGACTTTGCAAAATAAAATAATTGAAAAGAGTGAGGAACAAGCACCTTCTTTCTTAATGGTACTTACTGCAACTGGCGGTGCCTATCAGCGTGAAGATGGTGTATATGTAGCTCCTATTAATTTGCTTAAACCATAACCATAACACAAACTCAAAGGCGGATGCCCAAGACTCTCCATCTTGGACATCCGCCTTTGCTATACATCGTCAATGTCTTCTACAATTCATAACTCTTCTTCCGCTTCTTGAAGATTGGTGGATTCTCACCGTCATAATACAAATCATAGAGTGCGTCACATTCTTCCACATTCTCACTCAGGATAAACCGTTTGCTTTTTTCCGTACCTGTCGGCATCTGCACCATCACAGATTGATACGAACGAAAAGCCCTATCAATCCGTTCCTTCATTTCAGCCTGGTAGTCGTATTTACCCCGACGGAAGCTGTGCTGACGGCGAGAGCAGCGACCACGGGCTTCGCTATCGGCGGCAAGGGCGCTGCCGAGAGGGCACAAAAAAGGCAGCCTCTGCTGCCTGAACCTATGGCCCAAGACAGAAAGGCTGCCTCTATGTTAAGTTAATGTGCTTGCGGTTAGAGTGGCTTGTACTCTACAAATGCCTCCATAGCCTCGTAGCATGCCAGTCCGAGCGAGTCGTAGAGAGCTGCAGTGGCACGGTTGCGGTCTTCGGCACGCTGCCAGAACAGGCGCTCGTCGTTGCCCAGGAAAGGAGCGCTCTCCATCTGTGAAGAGTGCTTGAGGATAGAGTTGCGCTTGGCGCGGAGTTCCTCGGGGCTCATGGGCACGCACATCTCGATGTTCTCGATTTCCCATTCAGCCCACGCACCACGGTACATCCAGATGCGGCAGTCCTTGAGCCACTCGGCACCGGCGTTCTTCTCTTCGTCAATGGCTGCAAAGACGGCGTCGGTACACTTGCGGTGGGTTCCGTGGGGGTCTGCCAGGTCGCCGGCAACGAATATCTCGTGGGGCTGAACCTTGCGGAGCAGTTCGCGTACAATCTCAACATCCTTCTCGGTCATGGGGAGCTTCTCTATCTTGCCGCTCTCATAGAACGGAAGGTCAAGGAAGTGGACGTGGTCGAGAGGTATATTGTTGTAAGTACATGCTGTACGGGCTTCACCACGGCGGATAAGACCCTTGATGGTACGCACCTCGGGAGTATCTACATCGCCCTCCTTCTTGTTTTTGAGTGTCTTCTTGATGTCCTTGTACATCTTGGTGATGACCTCGTCCTTGCTGTCCATGAAGAGCTGGTTGTAACCATTGACGAAGTGCATGAAGCGTGTCACCTCCTCGTCGCCCACGGCAATGTTGCCACTGGTCTCATAGGCTACATGCAGGTCGTGGCCCTGCTTGACGAGGCGCTGGATGGTGCCACCCATAGAGATGACATCGTCGTCGGGATGGGGCGAGAAGACAATGACGCGCTTGGGGAATGGCTTGGCGCGCTCGGGGCGATAGGTATCGTCGGCGTCGGGTTTGCCTCCTGGCCATCCGGTGATGGTGTGCTGCAGGTCATTGAATATCTTGATGTTGGCATTGTAAGCCGAACCATAGAGGGCGAGCAGCTCGGAGAGTCCGTTCTCATTGTAGTCCTTGTTGGTGAGTTTGAGGATGGGCTTGCCAGTAATCTGGCAGAGCCATACGAGGGCTGCGCGGGTGAGCTTGTCGGTCCACTTGCAGCTGGCTACCAACCAGGGATGGATGATGCGGGTGAGCTTGCCGGCGGCGGGAAGGTCGATGACTACATGGGCATCGTTGTGGGTCTGGAGGAACGATGCGGGAATGGAGTCGCTAATCTTGCCTTCGACCATGCTGCGCACAATCTCTGCCTTCTCCTCTCCCCATGCAGTGATAAACACCTTGCGGGCAGCCAGGATATCGGCTATACCCAGGGTGACAGAGCATGGAGGTACAGGTTCCTGAGAGCCGAAGCTCAGCGACATCTCCTCGCGGCTGATGGCGTCGATGAGGATGAGGCGGGCCTGAGAAGTGAGGGTAGAGCCGGGCTCGTTGGTAGCGATGTTACCCATACGGCCTACGCCGAGCAGCATCACGTCGATGCCGCCAAAGGTCTGGATGCGCTGCTCATAGAGGCGACACTGGCTCTGCACGTCTTCCTGGGCGATGGTACCGTCGAGGGTATAGACATTCTGCTCGGGAATGTCGATGTGGCTCAGCAGACGCTGGCGGAGCTGGCTGATGGTGCTGTGCTGACTGTCGGCAGCGAGGGGGAAAAACTCATAGGCGTTGAAGATAACCACGTTCTTGAAGCTGACGAGCTTCTTCTCGTAGCGGTCTATCAACTCGTTGAATACGGGGGTCAGCGACTGGCCTGTACCCATACCTAATACACAATACTTGCCGAGCAGCTCCTTGGCCTTGATTTCGGCCACGATGGCATCGGCTATCTTCTGCGCACCTTCATCCACCGTGGGATAGATGTCGGTGGGGATGTGTTCGTCGCGTGTAATCTCGGAGCGCTCTACGGCCGTCTTGGGGTTATAAAACTCTTCGGGAACTGTGTTGAATACAATCTGCGAACTTAAGTTAAGTCTCATTGTCTTATCAGTTATAGAAGTTCTTATAAATTATCTTTCTCGATATCCTTGAAGTACTTGTAAGTACCCACCTTGAGCTCCTCGGTGGCTGCCTCATCGGCTACGATGATGGCATGGGGATGCTGCTGCAGGGCGCTGATGGTCCAGGCCTGGGTCACGGGACCTTCGACAGCTGCCTGGAGGGCGCGCGACTTGTGGTGGCCATTGACGAGAATCATCACCTCACGGGCTGACAGCACAGTGCCTACGCCTACGGTGAGGGCGTGCTTGGGCACCTTGTTGACATCATTGTCGAAGAAGCGGCTGTTAGCGATGATGGTATCTGTAGTAAGTGTCTTGATGCGTGTGCGTGATGAGAGTGAAGAGAAAGGCTCATTGAAAGCGATGTGGCCGTCAGGTCCGATACCGCCAAGGAACAGGTCGATACCGCCTGCTTCCTCTATCATCTGCTCGTAGTGAGCACACTCGGCGTCGAGGTTTTCGGCGTTGCCATTGAGAATGTGGATATTCTCGGCGGGGCAGTCGATGTGGTCGAAGAGGTTGCGACGCATGAACGAGTGGTAACTCTCGGGATGGCTCTCGGGCAGTCCTACATACTCATCCATATTGAATGTGATGACGTGCTTGAAGCTGACTTTGCCAGCCTTGTAGGCTTCTACGAGGCAGCGATACATACCCTCGGGCGAAGAACCCGTAGGCAATCCCAACACAAAAGGTTTCTCCGCTGTAGGGGCAGCGGCGTTGATACGTTCAACGACATGATTGGCAGCCCACTGAGACAGCTGCGCATAGTCGGATTCGATAATTAATCTCATTGCTCTGATGTTTAAGTTATAATCTATTTGAATTACAAAGTTACACATTATTAATAATAAAAAGGACAAAAAACGGATAAAAAACATCCCCACGCCGTTTTTTGTTGGTTTACCCTGCCAACATGAGCATTACCACGACCATAGAGCAGACCGCGGGCGGCACGGGCGGCAGTCCGGGTTATACGGAGAGCAGGGTTATACGGAGAGCAGGGAGAAGAGCACAATTTGCCTTTTGTGTTTATATCATCCTATATTATGTCCTGCTGCAGGTAACGCCTTCGGCTAATCGCAACTCTTACAGAGTAGCATTGATTTGTGGTGATTTGCACCCAGGGTAGAGGCGCTGCGCTCCTCAACCCTGGGCTATGTAATCGCAACTCCTACAGAGTAGCTAAGTAGGGTGGTGTTCTTACCCAGGGTAGAGGCGCTGCACGCCTCAACCCTGGGCTATGAAATCGCAACTCCTACAGAGTTGCCAAGGGTGCGTACCATCCACGATAGGCCCCATCCTAACCTTCCCCACGGGGAAGGAAAAAAGCCCAAATGATGTTCATATTCCAATCTTTTTCAAGGAACGGAGCGCAATCATAACCCCCTAAAGCACAGCGAGAATGAATTCCCGCCCCTTGGGGAGGGTTAGGGAGGGGCTTACAATCAGTTGTTTTTTTACCGCCAACGGCGGACTTTTTGAACGGCCAAAGGCCGCTTTTTTTTACCGTGGCAGCTGTTGTCGCCATGCAGCGCATGGCGTTGGGGATGGCGGCGACGACAAGGAGGAAAACTCGTTTTCCGCATGGCGTCACCACCGTCACCAAAAAGGCGAAACCGACAACAGTCGCCATGGCTTTTTGTATCTCAATCCTGCAATAAATGGCAAAAACGGGCTGTATGTCAGATTATATGGCTATCTTTGCATAAGATAGGCGGCACCTCAGCCATCTAAGCGAGCTTATGGCGTTCGGTTTGCACTATCTTTGCAAAAGACAGCAATACAGTTGACTTAAACAATACAATTATCATGAAACAAAGAAGGACAATATTAGTAATGTTATGCCTGATGCTTGTCACGGGCGTGACGGCGAAGCTGAAGTTGCCGGCAGTGATAACCGATCACATGGTGATACAGGCCGGCGAGGCAGTAAACGTATGGGGCTGGGCCGACAAGGGTCAGAAGGTGACGGTGACGATAGACAACCACCGCACCACCGTGCGCACGGCGAAAGACGGCACATGGCGCGCCGTGCTGCCGGCGATGAACTATGGTGGGCCCTACACCATGACCGTGACCACAGGCAAGGAGAGCCTGACCGTGAGCGACATCCTCGTGGGCGAGGTATGGGTGGCGAGCGGCCAGTCCAATATGGAGTTCCGACTGTGCAGCGCCGACAACGCCGAGGAGGCTGCGCTCTCTGCCCACAACAGCGGCATCAGAGTGTTCACGGTGGAACGCACTATGGCAAAGACTCCCCAAGCCGACGTCGTGGGCAGCTGGACGGTATCGACACCCGAGACGGTGGGCGACTTCACCGCCGTGGGCTACCTCTTTGCCCGCGAACTCGCCAAGCGGCTCAACTGCGCCGTGGGCATCATCAACACCTCGTGGGGAGGCACCGACATCGAGACCTGGATGAGTCCCAAGGCGATAGAGGCATTCCCCAAATACAACCCGCTGGTAGAAGAGATGCGCACCGCCGACCTCGACGCCCAGGCCAAGCGTTGGCAGGAGCTCAAAGCCAAGTTTGACAAAGCCGTAAGGGAAGAGTGTGGCGAGCGCGAGGGCTGGTATCGCACCGACTTTGACAAGAGCGACTGGCAGAGACTTGAAGTACCGGGACTATGGACCATCGACACACTCGCCAAGATGGACGGCGTGGTATGGACCACCACCCAGTTTGATGTGCCCGAAGAGTTGACCGGCAAGGAGGCCACCCTCTACATGGGCATGATAGACGATGACGACGTGACCTGGGTCAACGGCCAGCGCATAGGCGAAACCAAGGGATTTACCGTCAAGCGCACCTACACCATACCTGCCGGCGTGCTCAAGGCAGGCAAGAACGAGCTGACTGTGAAAATCATCGACGACCACGGCGGCGGCGGTTGCTACGGCCCCAGTTATCTCTACTTCATCCGCGTGGGCAGCCAGCGTATTCCCATCCTCAGGCATCCGTGGAAATACCGCATCTCTGCCGTCAAAGACCTCGAAGGCTTCGTGCCCGACAATCCCAACAAGTATCCCTCGCGTCTCTACAACGCTATGGTTGCCCCCATCTGCCGTTATGCCATCAAGGGCGTCATCTGGTATCAGGGCGAGAACAATGCCAACCGTGCCCAAGAATACTACCGCCTCTTCCCTGCCATGATAAGCGACTGGAGAGAGCAGTGGAAGCGGCCTGAGATGCCGTTCTATTGGGTTCAGCTGGCCAATTTCATGAAGGCTGTCGACACACCGGCGGAAAGCAGTTGGGCCACGCTGCGCGATGCGCAGAACGCCACGCTCAGCCTGTCTCATACGGGTCAGGCGGTAATCATCGACGTGGGCGAGGCCGACGACGTACACCCCAAGGACAAGCAGACAGTGGCCAACCGTCTGTCGCTCATGGCTCTCAACCACGAGTATGGCATGCACGATGTCTATTGCGACAGTCCCCAACCCGTAAGAGCCGAGCGTACTGCCGACGGCAACATACTGCTCACCCTCCGCAATGAAGCCGAGACGCTCGTCTGCCACGACCGCTACGGCTATGCTTGCGGTTTCGCCGTGGCAGGTGCCGATGGCGTCTACCGCTGGGCCAAGGGCGAAGTGGTGGCGTCCAACCAGGTGAGGCTAACCACCCCCAAGGGCGTCGTGCCGATGATGGTAAGATATGCCTGGGGCGACAACCCCGACGACGCCAACCTCTACAACTCTGCCGGACTGCCCACCACCCCATTCCAAATCAAGGTGGAACCCGCCAAGGTCAAGGCAGAGCCCGCCAAGCCATAATCTACCACGACAGTATAACCCTTGCCGCACACATCTTTCATCCGCGGCAAGGGTTATACCGTCTTTATCACTGGCAGAATAGGTCCCGATGGTAAAAAAAGGGACAATTCTCTTTGTATTGTTTTCGGTTTTCACTACCTTTGTCCACATATTATATATTATAGATGAAAGAATTTGTAATTTCAGAGGTAAAAGCAGAGACTGCTATACTGGTGGGACTCATCACCAAAGACCAGGACGAAGAGAAGACGACAGAATACTTAGACGAATTGGAGTTTCTGGCCGATACGGCTGGAGCGGTGACCGTAAAGCGGTTTACCCAGAAAGTGAACGGCCCCAATACGGTGACCTACGTGGGCAAGGGTAAACTGGAAGAAATCAAGCAGTATATAGAAGACGAAGAAGACAACGACCGGGAAATCGGTATGGTTATCTTCGATGACGAGCTGTCTGCCAAGCAGATGCGCAACATCGAGAACGAGCTCAAGGTGAAGATACTGGACCGCACGAGCCTCATCCTCGATATCTTTGCCATGCGCGCACAGACCGCCAACGCCAAGACTCAGGTCGAACTGGCGCAGTACCGTTACATGCTGCCTCGTCTGCAGCGCCTCTGGACCCACCTTGAGCGTCAGGGTGGTGGCTCTGGTTCGGGCGGTGGCAAGGGAAGCGTGGGACTGCGCGGTCCTGGTGAGACCCAGCTCGAGATGGACCGCCGTATCATCCTGCAGCGCATCACGCTGCTCAAGCAGAGACTGCTGGAAATAGACAAGCAGAAGACTACACAGCGCAAGAACCGCGGCCGCATGGTGCGCGTGGCGCTCGTGGGCTATACCAACGTGGGCAAGTCGACCATCATGAACCTCCTGGCCAAGAGCGAGGTATTTGCCGAGAACAAGCTCTTTGCCACCCTCGACACCACGGTGCGCAAGGTGGTAATAGACAATCTCCCCTTCCTGCTCGCCGATACCGTAGGATTTATCCGCAAGCTGCCCACCGACCTGGTAGACTCCTTCAAGTCGACCCTCGACGAGGTGCGCGAAGCCGACCTGCTGGTCCACGTGGTAGATATCTCCCACCCCGACTTCGAGGAGCAGATAGAGGTGGTCAACCAGACCCTCAAGGACCTCGACTCCGCCGACAAGCCCATGGTGCTTGTCTTCAACAAGATAGACAATTACCACTGGGTCGAGAAGGAGGCAGACGACCTCACCCCGATGACCCGCGAAAACATTACGCTCGATGAGCTGCGCCGTACGTGGATGGCCAAGATGAGCGACAACTGTCTCTTCATCTCTGCCCGTGAGCGAGAGAACATAGACCACTTCCGCGATGTGCTTTATCGCAAAATCCGCGAGCTCCATGTTCAGAAATATCCCTACAACGACTTTTTATATCCATCTGAAGAATAAGTATAACTTTTTATCCATGAACTATGCAGCGACTATTAAGCGAACAGGAGATTAATATCCTGGAACTCAACGGCTGCCAGGCTGAAGACTGGACTGCCGTGAGCGTGAGCGAAGATTTCACGCCCGACCATGTGCGCAACGTGATGTTCTACGGCGACGTCAGCCTTGGCGTCTTCGAGCGTACCATTGAGGTGAGCCCCGGCTTCAGCAAGCACTCGGGCATACGCAATGCCACCCTGCGCAATGTGACTATCGGCGACAACTGTCTGATAGAGAACATAGGCAACTACATCAACAACTACACCATCGGAGCCAACTGCTACATCTCCAACGTCTGTGTGATGGAGACCATCGAGGGCGCCACCTTCGGCCAGGGCAACGTGGTGTCGGTGCTCAACGAGGTGGGCGAAGGCAACATCATGATGTTCGGACTCCTGAACAGCCAGTTTGCCGCCTTCATGGTCAAGCACCACGCCGACCGTCACCTGCGCGACACCATCTATCGGCTCATACGCGAGGAAATCAACTGCACCATGCCCGACCGCGGCACCATCGGCGAGAGAGTCAAGATAGTCAACACCAAGGAAATCATCAACTCGGTGATAGGGCCCGACTGCGAGATAAGCGGTGCCTCGCGACTCAGCGACTGCACCCTGCAGAGCGTAGGACAGCCCGTCTATATCGGCACAGGTGTAATCTGTGAAAACTCCATCATCTCCGACGGCTCGTCGGTCATCAACTCGGTCAAGATGCAAGACTGCTTTGTGGGCGAAGCCTGCAAGATAAGCAACGGATTTACCGCCTCGCAGAGCATCTTCTTCGCCAATTCCTATATGAGTAACGGTGAAGCCTGCGCCGCCTTCTGCGGACCATTTACCGCCTCACACCACAAGAGTTCGTTGCTCATCGGCGGGCAGTTCTCTTTCTACAACGCCGGTTCTGCCACCAACTTCTCCAACCATGCCTACAAGATGGGCCCCATGCATTATGGCATACTCGAGCGAGGTGCCAAGACAGCCAGCGGAGCCTACATCCTGATGCCCGCCAAGATAGGCACGTTCTCCGTGTGCTTCGGCAAACTGATGTATCATCCCGATACGCGTTGCATACCGTTCTCCTACCTCATTGCCTATGGCGACACGATGTATCTCTCGCCCGGACGCAACCTCACCACGGTAGGTCTGTATCGCGACATACGCAAGTGGCCCAAGCGCGACATACGTCCGCTGAGCAAGCACCGCAGCATCGTCAACTTCGACTGGCTCTCGCCATTCTCCGTCAACGAGGTCATACAGGGCAAAGCCATCCTGGAGCGGCTGCGCGAGGCATCGGGCGACAACGTGTCGACCTACAACTACCACGAGTATGTCATCAACGCCTCGTCGCTGCGCATGGGCATCAGCCACTACGATATGGCGCTGCGCATCTATATGGGTGCCGTGGTCAAGCGTGTGCTCAAGCGCTACGGAGCCGTAGAGCCGCCCACATCGACCATAGGCGAGGGTGCCTGGAGCGACCTCTCCGGACTCTTGCTGCCCGAGAGCGAGGAACAGCGGCTTATCGAGCAGATTAAGGACGGCACCCTCGACGACGTGCAGAGCATCATCGACGAGTTTGTGGCCATCGACAGCCGTTACCGCGACTATCAGTGGGCGTGGACTTACAGACTTATACTCGACTATTACCACATAGACCACATCACCCAAGCCGACATAGACCGCATACATACCGACTATGTAGAGGCGCGCCGTATGTGGATAAGCGAGATACGCAAAGACGCCGAGAAGGAGTTCAATATGGGCGACGTGGAGCGCGAGGTCTTCGACGACTTCATCAATCTGCTCGACCACGAGATAGACTACGAGAACTGACGCCACTGTCAAAAAGTATGTTAAAATCGTCACAATTCCAGCCGTTCATGCGTCTATTATAATAATAGGTAACAATATTATCATCAAATATCAATATGAACAGAACCTTTATGAGTATGCTGGGCCGCGGCCTGGCTTTAGGGTTGGTCTTGCTGGCCTCGGCGCTGCAAGCCATCGCCAAGGACTACAAGTACCAGACCGTGAAGGGCGACCCCATGCAGAGTCGCATCTACACGCTTAACAATGGTCTGAAAGTGTATCTGAGTGTAAACAAGGAGAAACCACGCATCCAGACCTACATCGCCGTGCGCACCGGTTCGCGCAACGACCCAGCCGAGACCACCGGTCTGGCTCACTATCTGGAGCACCTTATGTTTAAGGGAACCCAGCAGTTTGGCACCACCGACTACGCCAAGGAGAAGCCCTACCTCGACGAGATAGAGCAGCGCTACGAGAGCTACCGCAAGATGACCGACCCCGAGCAGCGACGCAAGGCCTATCACGAGATAGACTCGGTATCGCAGCTGGCAGCCCGCTACAACATCCCCAACGAGTACGACAAGCTCATGTCGTCTATCGGAGCCGAGGGCACCAACGCCTACACCAGCAACGATGTGACCTGCTATGTCGAGGACATTCCCTCCAACGAGGTGGTCAACTGGGCCAAAATCCAGAGCGACCGCTTCAAGCACATGGTGATACGCGGCTTCCACACCGAGCTCGAGGCTGTCTACGAGGAGTTCAACATAGGACTCGCGCAGGACAACCGCAAGATGTGGGGAGCACTCAACAAACTGCTCTACCCCACCCATCCCTACGGCACGCAGACCACCATCGGCACACAGGAGCACCTGAAGAACCCCTCGATAGTCAACATCAAGAACTACTTCAGCCGCTACTACGCTCCCAATAATGTGGCTATCTGCATGGCGGGCGACATGGACCCCGACAAGGTCATCGCCACCATCGACCAGTACTTCGGCGACTGGAAGCCCAATACCAACCTCAGCCGTCCGGAGTACGCGCCAGAGAAGCCCATCACCGCCCCACGCGACAGTAGCGTCATTGGCCAGGAGGCCGAGATGGTGGCTATGGCATGGCGTATGCCCCAGGCCAACAGTGCCGCTGCCGACACGCTCGAGCTCATGGGCCGACTGCTCTACAATGGCAAGGCGGGTCTGATAGACCTCAACCTGGTACAGCCCATGAAGATTATGGGTGCCTATGCCGGCTACCAGGGTCTGCACGACTACGGCAGCTTCAACCTCATCGCCATCCCCGTAAAGGGACAGAAGCTCGAAGACACCCGAGCCCTGCTGCTCGACCAGGTGGAACGACTGAAGAAGGGAGAGTTTGACGACAATCTGCTCGCATCGGTCATCAACAACTACAAGGTGCAGCAGTATCGCGCCCTGGAGGACAACGACTCGCGCGCCGACATGTTTGTAAACGCCTTCATCAACGACCAGAAGTGGGAAGATGTGGTGACCAGCCTCGACCGCGTGTCGCGCATAACCAAAGACCAGATTGTGGCTTTTGCCAACCGCTACTTCTCGCCCGAGAGCGTAGTGACCGTCTACAAACGTCAGGGTGTAGACTCTACGCAGAAGAAGATAGACAAGCCAGCCATCACCGCCATCCCCAGCAACCGAGAGTATCAGAGCCAGTTCCTCACCGACATCAAGAACGCTAAGGTGGAGCCCATCCAGCCCCAGTTTGTAGACTTCAAGCGCGACCTCACCTTCGCCAAGACCAAGAAGGGACTGCCCGTCATCTACAAGCACAACACCGAGAACGGACTTAGCACCATGGTAATGCGCTGGGAGTTTGGCTCATCGGCCGACAACCGCTACCCCATTGCCACAGACTACCTCAGCTACATCGGTACCAAGAGCAAGACGCTGGCCGACATCAACAAGGAGCTGTACCAGCTGGGATGCCAGACCCGCTTCAGCGTGGGTACATACAACCTGAGCCTCATCATCAGCGGTCTGGACGAGAACCTGCCCAAGGCGCTCGCCATAGCCGAGGACATGATGCACAACGCCAAGGCCGACAAGCAGGCCTATGACGACGTGGTAGGTCTCTATGTCAAAGACCGCGAAGACAACAAGAAGAACCAGCGCGCCAACTTCAATGCCCTGCGCGCCCTGGCTCAGTATGGCGAGTACAACAGCCAGCTCAACCAGATGAGCATTGACCAGATGCGCGCCACCGACCCACAGACCCTGATCGACCTCATCAAGGCACTGCCCGGATACAAGCACGAGATACTCTACTATGGCCCACGCAGCGTCAAGGAACTTACCGCCATCATCGACAAGCAGCACGCCACTCCCAAGAAGATGGCTGAGCCGCTCAAGAACCGCGACTACATGGAGCAGACCACTCCACAGAACGAGGTGTGGATTGCGCCCTACGACGCAAAGAACATCTATCTCGTAATGTATCACAATGAGAACAAGTCATGGAACCCCGACGAGGCAGCAGTGGGCTCCCTCTTCAACGAGTACTTCGGCGGAGGCATGAACACCGTAGTCTTCCAGGAGCTGCGCGAGGCCCGCGGTCTGGCATACAGCGCCAGCGCGTTCTACAACAACTCGCCAAAGCCCGGGCATCCAGAGTACGGAATTACCTATATCATCTCGCAGAACGACAAGATGATGGACTGCATACGCACCTTCAACGAGATACTCGACACCATCCCGCAGAGCGACAAGGCGTTCAACCTGTCCAAGCAGGCGCTCACCAAGCAGCTGGCAAGCAACAGAGTCACCAAGTTTGGTGTCATCAACGCCTATCTCACCGCCCGCTTCAAGGGTATCGATTACGACCTCAACGAGAAGATTTACCAGGCACTGCCCGGCGTGACCCTCAAGGACGTGGTCGACTTTGAGCAGCGCACCATGGCCAAGAAGCCCTACCGCTACATCATTCTGGGCGACGAGAAGAGCCTCGACATGAAAGCCCTTGAGAAGATTGGCCCCATCCACCGCGTGACCACCGAGCAGATATTCGGTTATTAATATCCACACGTTACCCTATAACGACCTCGGCAGCGCCCTGTGGTGCTGCCGAGGTTTTCTTTTCAACACCCGACATGAAAACCAGAACCATTGCCATCATCATCGCCTTGCTGCAGACCATCGCCGCAGCATCCCAGAGCGAAAGCACCCTGTATGGGCATGCCATGAACTTTGCCCGACAAGGCTGCAAAGACAGCCTCTTCTACAGTCTCGACCGTATGGCCACTCTCTACGGAGCCCGGGATGCTGACCTCTTGCCCGAACTGCTGCTCGAGCCTCGGTTAAGGCCCTACCACAGCGACAGCCGATGGAGCCAGGTCAAAGACCGATTGCGCAAGGCAAGGATAGAAGCAGCGTCAGAGTCGCCGCGACCATGCCAGACCGACACTGCCACCAAGCTCGACAACACCCCAATCGTAAACAGCTACGACATAGACCTGACCATAGACGTTGCCGCCAAGCGCATCGATGTGCGGGCCGACATAGACATCGACTTCCGTGGCAACAGCCATGCCGACCTCTATCTGTGGCGGCATACCCAGCTGTCACGAGTGGCTGTCAATGGACAAGCCGCCCGCTACGAGTTTGCCAAAGATATCGAGGCACCCTGGATAAGCCCATCGGGACGGCTGCGCATAGACGCCGGGACAGCGCGGGGAGCGGCGCGCATCACCACTGCCTATACCTGCCGGCTCGACAGCATACCCGAAGATGGCTTTGCCGCCTGCGACAGCAGTCTGGTCATGCTCACCTACTACATGGGGTGGTATCCGATAGACATCGACCACGAGACGTCGACCGCCAACATCGACATCCACATCACCCCAGGCTTCGAGCTTACCGGCTCGGGCATCATCAGCCGCAAGGCCGACTCCTGGCACATGGCGCAGCCCTGGGAGGGCTTCGACTACACCATCATCGCCTCGCCCGACCTCAAGCAGAAGACCGTCAGCCACAACAACCGTAAGATTGAGGTGGTATCACTGGGCTTCCCCGACGCCGATGCCGACTCGGTGGCTGTCCGCAGTGCCGAGATAATGGACTACTATACCCGTCTGTACCGCCTTGAGCCCAACGGGCGCCAGCTGCGTATATTCCTCTTTCCTGCAGGGGGCGGCGGTGCCTACAGCCGACGCAATTTCATCGTCTGCTGCTGTCAGCGCTACAACGAATGGCTGTACCAGCTGCTTGCCCATGAGATTGGGCACTTCTGGTGGTCATCGGCACCCACCGACCAGTGGGAAGACTGGCTCAACGAGAGCTTTGCCGAGTACAGTTCGCTGTGCGCCATAAAGCAGCACTTGGGGTCTGCCGTCTTTGATGACTATATAGAGGCTTACCGCGAGTGGGCACGCACAGCCTGCCCAATACGGGGCCTGAACCGTCAGGCCAACGGTGCCTTTTACACGTTTTACCACAAGGGTGCCGTGCTGCTCTACGACCTGCAGCAGCGCATTGGCGACAAGGCTTTCTTCGACCTCATGCACCATCTTGCTGCCAAGCGCATAGGCCGCCAGCGCGACTTCGAGGCAGAGACAAGCCGACGGCTGAGCCATGACGACTGCCTGTGGATAGAGCGCCGACTGAACCAGTAGCACCGTCCATAGCGCAAGGGCGATGACGCCCGCCAGCATACCGACCCATCAAGACCACGAGAGCAGCCCCCACAGGCTGCTCTCTTTCGTTGGAGGCGCTCTGCCGGGCCCAATGGCTGAGCCACGGAGCCACATTGGCGGCTCGTGTCTTACGATACGTGGGCACGTGACTTATGTTACGAGGACACGTATCGTAAGGCACGAGGTCACGTAACATAAGATACGAACCGGCAGAGGTCATCAGAAGGCCGGCAGACGCCTGCTGTACAACCACCTGAGACGCCCCGACGCCTCGCAAGGGCATGATGGCGATGGCGGGGCGTAACGCGGCGGGTGCGAGGGGGCTGTCCGAAAGTTTAAGGGCATGGGTACACGCCATGTCGGATATTTTATATACCTTTGCACCCGATTACAATTATAAGAGTGTAAATAGGATAACCCTTCATCGTGTAAATTATGGTCAGACAATGCTTCATCCTCTTCGGATGTATGGCTGCGGGCGAGCTGATAACGATGCTCACCGGAGTGAAACTGCCTTCGAGCATCATAGGTATGCTGCTGCTCACGCTGCTGCTAAAGGTAAAAGTGATAAAACTGGAATGGGTAAGAGGTCTTATCGACTTCCTGATAGCCAATCTGGGCTTCTTCTTCGTGCCGCCAGGCGTTGCGCTGATGCTGCACTTCGACCTGATTAGGGCAGAGCTGATGCCCATCGTCGGCGCCACACTGGTAAGCACCGCCCTGGTGCTGCTGGTCACGGGCCACACCCACCAGGTAGTGACAAAGGGCGAGAAGAAGATTACGGACAAAATCAAGGACAAGATGGAAGAAAGGAGCAAGCATGATTGACCAAATCCTAACCAACCAGTACTTCCTCCTGGCGCTCACCTTCGGCATCTACCAGGGTGCCAAGATGCTGCAGCGCCGCACGGGGTCCATCCTGCTCAACCCGATACTCATAGCGATAGGGCTGATGATAGCGTTTCTCACGGCTTGCGACATACCCTACGACACCTACCACGAAAGCGGACAGATGATAGAGTTCTGGCTGAAGCCTGCGGTGGTTGCTCTGGGAGTGCCGCTCTATCTGCAGCTGTCGCAGATTAAGAAGCAGATATTGCCGATACTGGCTTCACAGATGATGGGGTGCATCGTGGGCATCATCAGCGTGGTGGCGACAGCGCGCATGCTCGGCGCCTCGCGCGAGGTGGTGGCGTCGCTCGCCAGCAAGTCGGTGACCACGCCCATAGCGATGGAGGTGACGCAGACGCTGGGCGGCATACCGTCGCTCACGGCAGCCATCGTCGTGATAACCGGACTCATAGGCGGCGTGGCGGGCTTCAAGCTCATGGCGGTGGGCCATATACACAACCCTATGGCCAAGGGCCTGTCGCTCGGAGCGGCATCGCATGCAGTGGGCACATCGGTGGCGATGGAGCGCGACGAGTTTGTGGGAGCCTACGCCAGCCTCGGACTCACGCTCAACGGCATACTGACCGCCCTGCTTACCCCCTCAGTCGTCGAGCTGATGAGCTGAGAGCGCCCAGCAGCATACGGTCTATAGGAACCTAACAATAAGAGCAGCCCCGATGGGCTGCTCTTGTCGTTAGGGCCATGACGGCCGATATATCTGTGTAGAGAGAGGGGCTCTACTCGTTGAATGTCACGCAGGCGGGCATCTTGGTCAGTGGCTTCTGGGCAAACGGACAGCCAATGAACATCATGTAGACGTCATCGGGTACGTCCTTGTACTGCACGCCGATGGCTGCCTTGCGCAGAGACTTGCAGTTCTTGAACGCCCACATATCCAACGCCACGCGGTTGGGCAGCGAGACCGAAGTGAGTCTGTTGCAGTCCTCAAAAGCGCCACTCCGTATCTCCTTGAGGCTCTCGGTCAAGGGCACAGAGGTCATGGCTGTGTTGCAGAATGCGTTTTCCTTGATGACAGCTACCGACTGGGGCAAGTCGACATGGGTAAGCGAGGTGCAGTCTCTAAAGGTAGCTTCCTCCAGCTCGGTGAGGTTTTGGGGCAGGGTCACGCTGGTGAGCGACTTGCAACCCCAGAACACCGTATTCTCCATTGTTTCCACGCGGTTGGGCAATACGGCTTCGGTGAGCCCGGTACAACCCGAGAAGACGCCACGTCCTATGGTCTTCACGCTGTTGGGCAGGACGATGCGCTTGAGTGCGGGATTTGCACCGAAGGCATGGGAGTCTATCATGGTCACCGTGGGCGGTATATTGATTTCGGAGATGCTGGTCTCGTAGAACGCGTGGGTGCCAATGGCCTTCAGACCCGGCGAGAGTGTCACCGACCGCATCTTCATGCCTTGGAAGGCGCTTCCACCGATTTTCGTCACGCGGAAGACGCAACCTGCATAGCGCACAGTGGAAGGCACGGTATAGTCCTTGCCTACCGACTCGTCATTGTCGAGCCTCTCGAGAGTTGCTGTGCGCTCACTGAAGTTCAGACTGAACCACATCTCGCCGATATGCATCTTGTTTTCATACGCCGAGTTGCCCTCATACACACGCACCGTAACCTCCTTGGTCTTGCGGTCTATGCTTTTGAAATATTCTACGGTCTTTTCATTCAGCCCTGGGTACAAGGGCGTCAGGTCTGACTGCATGGCATGCTTGAAGAAATCGTCCTCCAGCGGCTCTGCCGCTTCGTAGTAGCCGTCTTCGTTCTCGAGGTCGCTGAGCAGATATTCGACGGCTTTGTCGAGAGCATGATGACGGGCGGAGATTTCATCGTTAATCTGCTCACGACGCACGAGCACCGGCTCGCACGATGGATAGCCTTTCTCGACCCAATTATTAATCATCGCACACTCTTCGGCGAGGGTAGCGTTGTCCATTTCATTTGGGATAGGGAGTGAAGTAGACCAGTCGGGCTGCTTGGGACACTGCATAGGAGGCTTGGGGGTATGCTGGGTCTTGCGTCCCTCCCACGTCGATGGTCCCAGACCTCGGTAGAGCTTGATGGTGATTTGCTTTTTAGCAGGTTTTACCTCGCGGCGCTGGCCAGTGGCGGCACGATTGGTCGCCTGGGCTCGGGTGCGACGGCTGTCTCCACTCTGCGAGGCATTGCCGCTGGTCACACGGTTCTTGGCTCGGTTTACTACGCGCTCTGGATTTGAAGCCGCGTCGGTCACGTCTTTCACGGGATTAGGGACGGCATCTTTGATGATTTTCATTCCCTTCTTCTTCAGCTTGTTGAGAAAACCCTGGGCAGGCGCCTCTGTGACTCCGATGGTCAGGCATACAGCCGTCAGGAGTAATAGTCGTTTTGCATTCATATTGCTATTAGGCATAGTTGTGTATAAGGACAAAAGTACTAATTAGCAGAGACACCTGCAAATAAATGTTGACTTTTTTTCCACCTCCGGCGATTTTTTCGATAATCGCGCGCCCACTTACTATAATGGCGCCCGCTCTGCCACCAAGGGTAATGCGGCAGAGCATTTCTTCGACGATTATGCAAGAAATATCCGGTAAAGTGGCATTGTGTCAGAAATTATTGCTAACTTTGTCATGCCCAACAGGTATGACTCCCACAGCGACAGCGGTCATCTCTGCCGGGCGCTGACTTACAACGACAACGACAAATACACATTATAAACAAAACAACATGGCAACTCCAGATTTTAAGTATGCTCCCATGTTCCAGCTTGGCCCGGACACAACGGAGTATCGCCTGCTCAGCACCGAGGGTGTAAGCACCGGCGAATTTGAAGGCAAAGAAATACTGAAAGTAAGCAAGGAAGCGCTCACACTGTTGGCTCAGCAGGCTTTCCACGACGTAGAGTTCACCCTCCGCCGTGAGCACAACGAGCAGGTGGCTGCCATCCTGCGCGACCCCGAGTCGTCGGAGAACGACAAGTATGTAGCGCTGCAGTTCCTGCGCAATGCCGAGACTGCTGTCAAGGGCATCCTGCCCTTCTGCCAGGACACCGGCACCGCCATCATCCACGGCGAGAAGGGTCAGCAGGTATGGACTGGCTTTGAGGACGAAGAGGCGCTGAGCCGCGGTGTCTACAACACCTTCACCGAGGACAATCTGCGCTACTCGCAGAACGCCCCGCTCAACATGTATGACGAGGTCAACACACGCTGCAACCTCCCTGCCCAGATAGACATCGAGGCTGTCGAGGGCGAGGAATACCGCTTCGTGATGGTGGCCAAGGGCGGTGGCTCGGCCAATAAGACCTACTTCTACCCTATGACCAAGGCTACCATCCAGAACGAGGGCACTCTCCTGCCTTTCCTCGTAGAGAAGATGAAGAGTCTGGGCACAGCCGCATGTCCTCCCTACCACATCGCCTTTGTCATCGGCGGTACCTCGGCAGAAAAGAACCTGCTCACCGTCAAGCTCGCCAGCATCAAGTATTATGACGCGCTGCCCACCACAGGCGACGAGACCGGACGCGCTTTCCGCGACATCGACCTCGAGCAGAAGCTGCTCGACGAGGCCCACAAGATTGGACTCGGCGCACAGTTCGGCGGCAAGGCTCTGGCCCACGACATCCGCGTGATACGTCTGCCCCGCCACGGCGCAAGCTGCCCCATCGGTATGGGCGTAAGCTGCTCGGCCGACCGCAACATCAAGGCCAAGATCAACCGTGACGGTATCTGGCTCGAGAAGATGGACACCAACCCCTCCGACCTCATCCCCGAAGAGTATCGTCGCCCCGGCGAAGGCGCCAAGGGTATCGAGATAGACCTGGACAAGGGCATCGACGCCGTGCGTGCCGAGCTCACCAAGTATCCCGTCTCTACCCGCGTCAACCTCAAGGGTACCATCATCGTAGCCCGCGACATCGCTCACGCCAAGCTCAAGGCACGTCTCGACGCCGGCGAGGAGATGCCACAGTACTTCAAGGACCACCCCATACTCTATGCCGGACCCGCCAAGACACCGGCTGGCTATCCCTGTGGCTCAATGGGCCCCACCACAGCCAACCGTATGGACCCCTATGTAGATGAATTCCAGTCTCATGGAGCAAGTCTGGTGATGATAGCCAAGGGTAACCGAAGCCAGATGGTTACCGACGCGTGCGAGAAGCATGGCGGCTTCTACCTCGGCACCATCGGCGGTGTGGCAGCAGTACTCTCGCAGAGCAGCATCAAGAGCATCGAGTGTGTAGAGTATCCCGAACTGGGTATGGAGGCCATCTGGAAGATTGTGGTCGAAGACTTCCCCGCTTTCATCCTCGTCGACGACAAGGGCAATGACTTCTTCAAGCAGCTCAAGCCCTGGACTCCCTGCAACTGCAAGAAAGACTAAGCCTCGGGCTGGTCAATGATATCAGAGGCAGGCACCGTCAAGCCACGGTGTCTGCCTCTTTTTGTTATATCCGTACACTAAGATGGCCATATACTTGACCACATCGGGACGCGGCAGGCTGCATCATACGATTTCCTCCCCCAACCATCACTTTTCTGCCGTTTTTCTTGGCACGCGTATACATTATTATTATATTTGCAATGTAAACATCTTAACCCCTGTCCATGCGCCGCCAGATTGTCATAATGCTGTTGGGGCTCATGACCACTCTGAGCCTCCCTGCTTTCGCCGTTGCCGGAAGCAGAGAGGTCACTTCTAACTCTCAAATTCCGTTTGGTTAATTCTCAAACCATTTCTTTTTGACTATAATCTATAGTTATAATTCGTTTTATCAACATATTCCGATCAATGCGACAGATATGAAAAAGCATAAAAAACAGAAGACAGAAATTAAAAGAGCAAACAATTTGCAAAAAAAAATAGAAAAACATAGAAAGAAGGTGCAAAAAATAAAAAAGGAGAGAAGAAAGAACAAAATGAAAGATTTATTTTCCCTTTTTTTATTGTTGCTTATACTAATGCTGCATCCTTTAGTCACATATAATGTGACAAAGATACTCTGTTATTATTATGGCATGCCTGCAAAAGGCACCATTGCAGGAGACTATTATATGTATATTAGAAGAAGAAATCGTTTGGTGGGAAGATATTATGAATTTAGTCATAATGGAAAATGTTATACAGGAGAAAAATATAGCCTAAAGGAACAAGTGGGTGATACTGTTGATATAGTATATATAAAATGTTGTCCGTACCTAAATGTCGCAATGGGAACATATAGCGACAAAGCACAAATGAAAATTATTCAGAGAAACAAAGAACAAGATTTGATAAAATGATAATGCTCCCTGTTGGATATCTTTCTGGCGAAACCTCCGCATACCACTATTACATCAAGGACTACTTAGGCAACAACCGCATAGTGGCCGACGCACACGGCAATGTGGAGGAGATGAACCACTACTACCCCTACGGTGCCCTGATGGGCGACAGCCGCAACACCGGCCTGCAGCCCTACAAATACATAGGCAAAGAGCTCGACCGCACCCATGGCCTCAACTGGTACGACCACGGTGCCCGCCACTACGACCCCGTAACGGGAAGGTGGAACACCATGGACAAGATGTGCGAGAAGTACTACGGCATATCACCCTACGCATCGTGTGGGGATGACCCAGTGAATGCGTTTGACCCGGATGAGTTGATTAGACAAAGATGGGGGATTATCTGTATAAGATAGTGCATGTGTGCTGTAAGGCGGGGAGGCTGTCTCCCACCTTGACAGAGCCTGTTAGCTGGGAGGAGATAGATAAACTTTTTAAGAAAAAAACAACAATGAGAAAAATCAGTATTTTATCAATGACGATAGCTCTTTTAGGGGCTATAATTGGATGTTCTGAGCCAAGGACTTGGTCTGCTGTATATTTTAAATACTATGGTCATTTCAATATAGGTGTGGAAATGGAAGACTTGGAAGAAATATACTCAGAAATGCCATATACAGACACCGTATATATATCGCATCAGATAGCAGATTCCATCTTACAAGGTATCAAAGAAATTAAGATGAGTAAGGAGCAAATAAGTGTATTCGACCAGATTTTTTTATTTAAGACGGAGAATGCAGATATAAGTCTAAATTATCATGACAACCATTGCGGTATTAAAGTTGGGGGCAAAATTAGATATGGAACTATCAGCAATCGCATAGGTTATCTGATGAAACGGGAAACTCTTTTTTTTAACAATTTCGAAAAAGAAGGCCTTAGAGAAAGAGACTCTGGGATTAAAGAGTTTGGGATTCCCTCCACATACTCATACAAGAAATACAATCCGTCCCAACGAGAAATCCCCTCAAAAGTATTAATTATCATAGAGTAAGTGACTTTTCAGATGTATAGTTTCGTAAATGCTGCCATTCCTTTATCCTTCAAAGGAAAAAACGCTGAGAGGCAAGTATTGTCGGATGTCGTTTCGGCCATGGACAGGCAGACGATAGGAGACCCGCTGTGCGGCTACCGTTACCAGTACGACGGACTGGGCAGGCTTACGTCTGCCGACTATCTCGAGAGCGGGCATTCTTCAGACCGATATGTCACGGAGTACAGCTACGACCTGATGGGCAACA
>OQWM01000116.1_pt1 | contig 42145 bp, 35 predicted proteins | sample 1691531 | NCBI WGS metagenome assembly OQWM01 (sample SAMN03418257, study PRJEB22391) | human gut metagenome | biome: human-gut; feature: organic feature; material: feces | host: Homo sapiens | place: Tanzania | collected 2013-01
CGTGCGGCCTTTGCCTTTTCGACCAGCTGCGCGAATGCAGTTGGGTTCGTGACGGCGAGGTCGGCGAGCATCTTGCGGTTGATTTCGATGTTGGCCTTGTTGAGGCCGTCGATCAGCCAGCTGTATTTGAAATCGAGGGCGCGGCAGGCTGCGTTGATGCGCTGTGTCCACAGCTGACGATAGGCGATTTTCTTGTCCTTTCGTCCGACGTAGGCATAGGCCATCGCTCTGTCCGTGGCGGTGTACGCCATGCGGATGAGTTTGCTTCTGCTGCCACTGAAGCCCTTTGCCATTTCGAGCACGCGCTTGCGGCGGGCTCTGGATGCGGGTGCGTTCGTTGCTCTCATTGTTCAGTACTCCAAGCTAAAAGATGGTTGACATCGATTAAAGACCGTAGGGGAAGCACGCCTTCATCCTCGAGAGCTCGGTGCTCTTGATTTCCTCGGGCTGGCCAAGGCGGCGTTTGCGAGTGGCGGACTTCTTCGTGAGAATGTGTCTGCCACCGGCACGGTTGTGCATGTACTTTCCCGTAGCGGTTTGCTTGAAGCGCTTCGCGGCGGCTTTTCTCGTTTTCATCTTCGGCATTGTGGTTTCTCCTTGGTTGGAACGGCCTTCGCCGGCTGGCGCGCCCGGGCTGGGGTAGAGAAAACGAACCCTTCGCCCTGGCCGGCACGACAGTCAACTAATCGGCGACGGCACACTCTGCGCCATCCCAATGGGGATGGCAAGTTCAATTCTGCGGCGGCGCCCCTATTCCCGGGGAATGCCGTCGTTTGCGGTCGGCTCAGGCGCCTGGTCCTTGGCGGCCTCCTTCTTGGCGGCGGCGCGTGCCTCGGGTCTGACGGAGAGCGTGGTGGAAAAGGTCTTCCTGTCCTGGCGGACGGGGGAGTCCTGCTTTGCGACATCGTCGAGTTCCTTGATGAAGCGCGTCATGATCTGCATTCCGAGATCCTGGTGGCTCATCTCGCGCCCCCTGAACTGGAGGAGGACTCTCACCTTGTCGCCGTGGAGGAGGAATTCGCGGGCGTGCTTCAGCTTGGTATTCAGGTCGTTGTCGTCGATGGCGGGTCTAAGCTTGACCTCCTTCAGCTTCGGCTGGACCTGGTTCTTGCGTGCCTCCCGCGCCCTCTTGGACTCCTCGAACTGGTATTTTCCGAAGTCCATGATGCGTGTGACAGGCGGCTCGGTCTTGCTGGGCACAAGCACCAGGTCAAGTCCAGCCTGCTGCGCCCGCGCCAATGCAGTCTCGAAGGTGACGATGCCTACTTGCTCGTTGTTCTGGTCAATCAGGCGCACGTCCCGACCACGCAGAAACCGGTCTCCAGGTCTAAGTTGCTTCACGCGATTTGAACTCCGTTTTTGGGGTTTCTTCCTGAGGCGAAATTGCCTCCTACGGGAACCGCGCCGCACATTGGGGAGGGCGCGGGACCCACTGGCAGGACTCGGCGGCTACGCCTTGTCCTCGATCTCCTTCCTGATGTTTGCGATGAACTCCTCGAGGGGGACGACGTCTCCCTTGACGTAGTACTTGCCTCCGCCCTTGCTGCGGTCGCGCACGGAGATGGCGACCGTGCCGTCGGTCTGCTCCTTTTCTCCGACGACGAGGAGGTACGGGACCCTGAGGATTCCGGCGGCCTTGACCTTTGCCCCGATTGGGCTTGGGGAGAGGTCGCTGGTGGTCCTGATGTTGAGTCCGCGGAGTTTCATTTCGATCTCCTTCGCGTAGTCGAAGAACTTCTCGGAGATCGGGAGGACCCGGACCTGTTCAGGCGCGAGCCATGTCGGGAACGCCCCCGCGTAGTGTTCGACGAGGATTCCGAAGAATCTTTCGAGGGAGCCGAGGAGTGCGCGGTGGACCATGAATGGCTGGTGCCTCTGCCCGTCGGCCCCGATGTATTCGAGGTTGAAGCGTTCAGGCAGGTTGAAGTCGAACTGGATGGTGGAGGTCTGCCACTCGCGTCCGATGGCGTCCTTGATCTTGAGGTCGATCTTCGGGCCGTAGAATGCTCCGCCGCCCTCGTCGACCTGGTAGGTCATGCCCTCGGCCTTGATGGCCTCCAGCAACGCCTCGGTGGCCTTCGCCCACTTCTCGGGGGCGCCGACGGCCTTCGCGGGGCGGGTCGAGAGGTATGCCTTCACTTCCTTGAAGCCAAAGCACTTCCAAATGTACATCGAGAAGCGGATGACTTCGCGGATTTCATCCATGATCTGCTCGGGAGTGCAGATGATGTGGGCGTCATCCTGGGTGAAGCCCCTGACCCGCATGAGTCCGTGGAGGACGCCGGCCTTCTCGTAGCGGTAGACCGTGCCGAACTCGGCCCAGCGGCAGGGCAGCTCCCTGTAGGAACGGGGCTTGGTCTTGTAGATCATGATGTGGAACGGGCAGTTCATCGGCTTGACGTAGTACGGGTCGCCGTCGATGTCCATGCTCGAATACATGTTCTCCTTGTAGAACCCGAGGTGCCCTGAGGTCTCCCAGAGGTTGGCGCGGCCGACATGGGGGGTGTAGACGAGCTCGTAGCCGTTCTTGTAGTGTGCGTCGCGCCAGAAGGTCTCGATGACATTGCGGATTCTGGAACCCATCGGATGCCAGGAGATGAGCCCGGGGCCAATCTCATCGTGGGTGCTGAAAAGCTCCATCTCCACGCCGATCTTGCGGTGGTCGCGCTTCTTGGCCTCCTCGACCTGCTGCAGATACTGGTCAAGCTCCTGCTTGGTCGGGAACGCAGTGCCGTAGATGCGCTGGAGCATCTTGTTCTTCTCGTCCCCACGGAAGTAGGAACCCGCAATGCCGGTCAGCTTGACTGCGCCGATCTGGGAGGAGTTCTCGACGTGGGGGCCGCGGCAGAGGTCGACGAAGTCGCCGCAGGTGTACAGCGAGACGGTCTCGCCCTCGGGGATGTCCTCCAGGCGCGAAAGCTTGTAGGTCTGCCCCTTGGACTCGAAGATGGCCTTCGCCTCCTCGCGGGAGACCTCCGAACGCACGAAGGGGACCTTCTGGCCGATCATCTTGCGCATTCTAGTCTCGATCTCCTTCAGGTCACCAGGCTCGAGCCGGTGCTCCATGTCGAAGTCGTAGTAGAAGCCATCCGCAGTCGCCGGACCGATGTCGAATTTGACGTCAGGCCAGAGTTTTGCCACGACGGCCGCCATGATGTGGGCCGCGGAGTGGCGGATGGTGCTAAGTTCCAGATTGCTGTCAGACATTGTCGTTGTTGCTGTGCGTATGTTTTCGGGGAAGTGTCGTCTTGTGTCGTATGATGTCTATTCGAGCACGCCCTTGGTGGAAGGCGTTTCTCCCTGGATGCGCGGGTCTGTCGCGCATGCGGTTCCGAGTGCCCTTCCGAAGGCCTTGAAGATGGCCTCGAGGCAGTGGTGGTTCTCGTCTCCCGCAATCAGGTCGACATGGATCGTGAGGCCGCCCGCGTTTGCGAGCGCCTGGAAGAATTCGTGGAAGAGCTGGTGGCTGACCCCGCCCGCCGTCGCTTCGGGAAATGCGCATCTCCAGGAGAGGTGCGGACGCCCCGAAAGGTCGATCACCACCCTCGCGAGAGCCTCGTCAAGGGGAATGGTGGCCTCGCCGAAACGCCGGATGCCGGTCTTGTCCCCAAGGGCGGCCTTGATGGCCTGGCCGATGGCAAGCCCCGTGTCCTCCAGCGTGTGGTGCGCGTCAATCTCCAGGTCTCCCTTGGCGGCAAGCACGGCCGAGATGCGGCCGTGGCGGAATGCCGCGTCAAGCATGTGGTCGAAGAAGGGCACGCCTGTCCCAAAGGAGTTCCCCGAGGGGGCGCCGTCCAGGTCGATTCTGAAATCGACGGAGGTCTCCTTTGTCTTGCGATGGATTTCGGCGGAGCGTGGCATTCTTCTGCGTGGTGGGCAGTTGATGCGGCAAGCGTCAACTGCTGAAAGAGTTAGCTCGTAAATCTAGACAATATAGCACAGAAAGCGGCGCCTAATGCTCGGCATGGGGCGCACTTCCGTTGGTAATCAGCCCGCGGGTCGTCCCCTCCAGAAATTCCTCGAAGAGCATGATTTCGGGAAGCTGCGGCAGTTCGGCGCGAATCCTCTCAAGCGCCGTGGGACGGCTGTAGCCGCTGAGGCACGCAATCTTCACAGCCTCCTTGACCGCGGAAATGGTCTCCGCGCTCCAGCCGGCACGCCTGAGACCGACGGCGTTGATGCCCTGGATCGTATTCTCCTGGACGATTCCGTAGGGGACGACGTCCTGCACAATCCTGGAGCCGCCGCCCAGCATCGCCATGGTTCCGATGCGGCAGAACTGGTGGATGAGGGTCGACCCGGAGATGAATGCGTGGCGCCCGACTTCGACACGGCCCGCAAGAAGGCTCGCGTTCGCAATGATTACGTCGTCTGCAATCTGGCAGTTGTGGCCAAGATGCACGAAGGCCATCAGCATCACGTTGTTGCCGACAGTCGTGCGGCTCCCCTCCTCGACGCCGCGGTGGATCGTCACATACTCGCGGATGATGCAGTTCTCGCCAATGTCGGTGAAGGAGTTCTGGCCCTTGTAGTGGACGTCCTGGGGCTCGTCGCCGATGTTCGCCCCGCAGTGGATTCGAGTCCCCCTGCCGATGGTTGTGTTGCCGGAGAGGACTACATGGGGTCCGATGACGCATCCGTCGCCGATTCGGACGTTTCCGCCGATCACCGCAAACGGCCCGATGGTGACGTCGGTTCCGATTTGCGCGCCTTCTTCGATTGCGGCTCTTGGGTCGATGATTCCTGCCATGTGGGAGGACTCCATGCGGAGTGGTTGCTACGGGTGGATTGTATTTCTACTTGAGTATGACGCGCTTGCGGCTCTTCTTGCCGGCGCGGAGCATTATCTCGCCGCCGTCGCCGAAATCCCCCTGCGTGACGATCATCCGGGGATCCTGGAGACGCGTGTCGCCGATGTAGCATCCGCCGCCCTGGACGAGGCGCCGCGCATCGCCGTTGGACGCGCAGAGCCCGGCCTTGACCATCAGGGTCAGAAGCCCGATTCCGTCTCCAAGTTCGTCCTTGGTGAGTTCAATCGCGGGAATCGCCTCGTTGGCGCTGGCCGCCGAGATCTCCTTCACCCGGGAGGTTGTCTCAATCAATCCGTCGGGGTCGGCAAAGCCGAACTGGGAGCAAGCCGCAAGATACGACTTGGCCGCCTGCTCGTGGCCGTGGGCAAGGGCGGTCGCCTCGTAGGCGAGAATCTCCTTCGCGCGGTTGATCTGGGGGGAGGGCAGGGAGCCCAGGCGGCGCACTTCGTCCATCGGAAGCGCGGTGAAATAGCCCAGGAGCTTCTGGACATCCCCGTCGTCGACATTGCGCCAGAACTGGTAGTACTCGAAGGGTGGTGTCCTCTCCGCGTCAAGCCACACGGCGCCGCCGGCGGTCTTGCCAAACTTGGTGCCGTCGGATTTGAGAAGGAGGGGGAAGGTGGCGCCGTAGACCTCCTTCTGCTGGAGACGGCGGGTCAGATCGACGCCCGCGACGATGTTGCCCCACTGGTCCTGACCGCCAAACTCAAAACGGCAACCGTAGCGCTTGTTGAGAAGGTTGAAGTCGTAGGACTGCAGGAGGGGGTAGCTGAACTCCAGGAAGGAAAGGGAGGTCTGGAGACGCATCTTGACGGATTCGGCCGTAAGCATCTTGTTGACGCTGAAAAGGGAGCCGATGTCACGCAGGAAGTCCAGGAACTTGAGGTCGCGGAGCCAGTCGGCGTTGTTGACGACCTGGGCGCCGCCCTCCGAAAAGTCCAGGAAACGGGCAAGCTGGGCCTGGATGGAGCGGACGTTGGCGTCAATGGTCTCCACTGTCATGATCGGGCGGGCTTCCATCTTGCCCGAAGGGTCGCCGATCATCGCGGTGCCGCCACCCACAAGGGCCAGCGGGCGGTGGCCGCACTTCTGAAGCCAGCGCATCGCCATGATGGGAAGCAGGTGCCCAATGTGAAGGGAACTGCCAGTCGGGTCAAAGCCTACGTAGAAGGTCTGGACGCCCTCGCCAAGGAGCTTCCTCATGGCATCGGCGTCAGTGGACTGGTAGATGAATCCTCGGTCGGCTAGAATGTCCCATGCGTTTTGCATAACTACTGGAAAAGGCAAAAAAGAAGAGTGGACTGGGCGGAGAGGCGGCCGCCTCTCCAAAAACCAAAAAGAGAGGCACGTGCGCCTGGCGCTCGTACCTCTCCTCAAGGGGTCAACAAAATACAGTGGCTATGAGGTTATCCACCGATGATTTCCTTGACGGTAAGGCGGGTCATCTCCTGGCGATGACCGTTCTTGCAACGGCTGCGCTTGCGGCGCTTCATCTTGAAGACAATCAGCTTCGGTCCGCGGAACTGGGACTTGATTTCGGCCTTGACTACCGCGCCGGCAATGGTCGGCTCGCCGAAAACGGTGGTGTTCTTGTCCTTGGAAATCAAAAGGACTTCGCTGAAATCAACAGCCTGACCAGCCTCGCCCTGAATGCGGTCAATCTCAAACTCCTGACCAGGCTCGACCTTGTACTGCTTGCCAGAGGCCTTGATGATGGCGTACATTGTGAAAACTCCGTAAGTTATTTACTGTTATGCAGATAATTAAAAATCGTCGGTGATGTCGAGTCGGTTAATATAACCCCCACTCCAATGATTTCAAGACGATATGCCTCCTGGACACACACCCTATCCCGCGCTTCCCATAATCCCCCCGCCGCATCCATCCCCCGAGGACTCCCCGGAGGCAGCCGTCGTCCGTCCGGGGTTGGCTGGCCGGACGGCGGCCGCGTCCTTCTGGCAGGGGCGGTCAGTCGACGCCTCCGGGGGGACTGTCGTCCGCCGGGACGGTGAAGACCTTTGGCGACGCCAGTTCAAGCAGCTTCACCGCGTATGCGTTTGCGACTCTGTGCAGTTCATGGAGGAATCTCTCCGCCTCCCCCGGAAAGCACTTGCTCACGCCCATCACTGGAATGGTGCGCCTGAAGCAGGCGGCCAGCTCCTCCGGCTGCGCCTCCACCATGGCGTCGTAGCCGGGCAGGCGCCTTCTCCCGAACTTGAGGAGACTGTCGTACTTGCGGTTGAGGAAGTCGCTGACCCGCACTATGTGGCGCGAATGGCAGGTCCTGGTGACGCCGCACTCCCACTTGCGGATGGTCGACCAGTTGATGCGCAGGGCGGACGCCAGCTGCTGGTAGCTTGCCCCCAGTTCCCTGCGGTGGTCCTCGAACCGCTTCCTGAACTCCTCGGAGAAGACGCCCGTGAACTGCTCGCAGTCCTCCGCTGTCTCCCGCACCAGAATCTTCGCCGGGAGCCCCTTGCTGACTTTGATTTCGTTTTCCATGGCCTACTCCCTGCGGTCGTCGTCATTGTCCGTCCCTGAACCGCCTCCGGCGGCCCTGCGTAGTCGCGTCGTCTGCTTGTCCAGCACGTCATTCACATCCCTGACGAGCCCTGCCTCGAGCTCGGGATTGCCGCCGCACAGCCTGTAGATGCTCGACAGTTGTTCCATGCACAGCAACATCGGGGAGGCGCCGCCGTCTGGGTCGCCGTAGTGCGGGGCCGCGCTGCGGCTTGCCTCCAGCAGACCAGTGTCGAATTCGCCGTCGAGGAAGCGCAGTAGGCGGGACGCGTGGGAATGCCTGCATCTGCCGATGGTGCCGTCCTCCCATTTCCTGGCGGTGGACATTGTCACGTGGAGCAGCCTGCCAAGCTCCTGGTAGCCCAGGCCGAGCATGAGGCGCCGCTGGCGCAGCCTCTCCCTCATTTCCTCTGTGATGGTGCCGTCATAATCCGACGGCTCCGCAAAGACGATTCTAGCCATTTGTCTATCTCCATTTATGGTTGTTGAATATGCCAGGACCCTGACTGTCTAACTGCCTTGGAATGAGCAGGCTTGGACAGGGCTCCGACACCACGGCCTGTCCGTGGTGCGAAGGAAATATAGACCCCTCCGGCGGATATTTCTCAAAACTGAATGATAATCATAAAAGTCATAATTTCCAGGGATTTACGATATTCTCCCAATTCTCCCGTAGCCCGGCTAGGTTGTTGAACCACGAAACACACGAAAGACACGAAAGTAGGGAGTAGGGAGAAGAAAGGAGAAGGTAGTGCGTGGATGGCGCGCTTGGGCGCGCCCATTGAGAAGGAGAGAACCACTAATGGACACTAATGGATTAAACCACGAAACACACGAAAGGCACGAAAAAAACTCAGAACGACGAATGGGTACGAATATCTGTGGCCAGGGGGCTATTACCCTCGCTCGCATGTGGGCTCCCCTCAACTGTGGACGGGATGCAATGCGCCCGTCTCCTCACAGTTCGCCCATCTGCCAAGTGGGGAATCGCGTGACGGTGTCGGGATATTAGTCGTGGATGGAGTGAGCGCCGCAAGGTGCGAGCGCAGCCCGCGGTAGGAGGCAAAAAAACTAAGACGGTATTTCTCCGTGGGGTGGAGTGAATGTGCAATCCATAGGGCGCTCGAATGGAACTACCGACTAATGCAACACTTCCCACTTCCTTCATCACCTAGGAAAAAAAAGCACGGTGTGCGTCCATCATCCCGGGAAGCGGAATAGGTTTCAAAAGGTGATTGCGTGAGGAGTGAACTGCTAAATCGGCCGAGGCAGCGTTCGCTCGCGCAGATATTCGATTGGTTCGACTGCCTTGATGTGACAACCGTCAAGACTGAGGCAGGGGCAGTCGAAATACGCGTGCCTTCCCTTGTGCTTCTACCAGTCCATGTGGGATGGATTATATTTTGTCGGTTATCGCCGCGAGAGGGTCGTGTGCCCTTTCGAACAAGAAGAAAAACAAGGGATTCCAAGATGATCACCACCAAGGAAGTTGACAACATGATCTGCGTGGCAAAGGGGTGCGACCACGGTCCTGCTCCTATTCCGCAGGAGGGCAAGTGGACTCAGGTTCGCCAGATCAACGAGATATCTGGCCTGACCCATGGCGTGGGCTGGTGTGCCCCGCAGCAGGGTGCCTGCAAACTGACATTGAACGTAAAGGACGGCGTGATAGTCGAGGCTCTGGTCGAGACCATCGGCTGCAGCGGCATGACCCACTCCGCCGCAATGGCCGCCGAAATCCTGCCCGGCAAGACGATTCTCGAGGCCCTGAACACCGACCTGGTCTGCGACGCCATCAACACCGCGATGCGTGAACTCTACCTGCAGATTGTCTATGGCCGCTCCCAGAGCGCCTTCTCCGAGAACGGCCTCTCCGTCGGCGCCGGGCTTGAGGATTTGGGCAAGGGTCTTCGCAGCCAGGTTGGCACGATGTATTCCACCCAGTTGAAGGGTGTGCGCTACCTTGAGATGGCCGAGGGCTATGTCAAGCGCGTTGCCCTTGACAAGGACGACCAGGTGATTGGCTACGAGTTTGTGAAGATCGGCCCGATGATGGAGGCCATCAAGCAGGGCATGGACGCGAACGAGGCAGTCGCCAAGTTCACCGGCACCTACGGCCGTTTCGCTCCCGAGGCGGGCGCCGTCAAGTACATCGACCCCCGTCACGAGTAACTTTAGGGAGGCACGCAGAAAATGGCTTTGTTTGAAAACTACGAGCGTCGGATTCCGCAGATTGACAAGGTCTGCGAGCAGTACGGCATCAAGAGTCTTGAGGAAGCTCGCCAGATGTGTCTTGACAAGGGTTTTGACCCCTACAAGATCACGGAAGGCATCCAGCCCATTTGCTTCGAGAATGCGAAGTGGGCATACGTCCTCGGGGCGGCGATTGCGATGAAGAAGGGATGCACCAAGGCCGCCGACGCCGCGAAGGCGATTGGCGAGGGTCTTCAGGCGTTCTGCATTCCCGGTTCCGTCGCCGACGACCGCAAGGTCGGCATTGGCCACGGCAACCTGGCGTCCATGCTTCTGAGCGAGGACACGAAGTGCTTTGCCTTCCTGGCCGGCCATGAGTCCTTTGCGGCTGCGGAGGGTGCGATTGGCATTGCAACCAAGGCGAACCGCGTCCGCAAGGAGCCCCTGCGGGTCATCCTGAACGGTCTTGGCAAGGATGCCGCGTATATCATCAGCCGCATCAATGGCTTCACCAGCGTCGAGACCAAGTTCGACTACTTCACAGGCGAGCTGAAGGTTGTCAAGGAGACCAAGTTCTCCGACGGCCCGCGTGCCGCGGTCCGCTGCTACGGCGCCGACGATGTCCGCGAGGGCGTCGCAATCATGTGGAAGGAGGACGTGGACGTTTCCATCACCGGCAATTCCACGAACCCGACCCGTTTCCAGCATCCGGTTGCCGGCACCTACAAGAAGGAGCGCATCCTTGCCGGCCGCAACTACTTCTCGGTCGCCTCCGGCGGCGGCACCGGCCGCACCCTGCATCCGGACAACATGGCCGCCGGTCCTGCCTCCTACGGCTTCACCGACACCCTCGGCCGCATGCACTCCGACGCGCAGTTTGCCGGTTCCAGCTCGGTTCCAGCCCACGTCGAGATGATGGGATTCCTGGGCATCGGCAACAACCCCATGGTGGGCGCTACGGTCTCCGTCGCCGTCGCCGTGGAAGAGGCCATGAAATAAGTCCTGGATTCCACAGGCTTCAGGGCGAGTCCCCGAAGGTCGTTGAGACGGGCTCCGTTTTTCCGGCCTTGTGCGGGGCTTGCCCCTTGAAGCCGTTCTGAAAGCCGCCCCGTTGCCCCTGGCAGGATGCCTGGACACATCGCATCCGGGGCGGCGTTTCCGTTTCCTGCCCATGGTTTCCGCAAACGACGCACGGAATGCGCACGCCGGGAAGCTGGGGCGGTTCTCTGTTTACGCGCGCGTCCGCGCATGGATTCCCGAGTTTCACTTTTTGACATGAGCAAGCCCGCCTGGCAGCCATATTTGCCCTACAACGCCGTCTGCTGCCGTTATGGCGAGATTGGAACGAAGGGGCGCAACCGCGGCAGTTTTGTTCGCAGGATGATCGAGGGGCTGGGTCGTGTCCTTGACGGCAGCTTCCCGTCGGCCCGTTTTGATGTCGAGCGCGGCCGTGTCTATCTCTATTCGGGCGACGGCGCCCCCGAGCTCACCCGCGACCAGCTTGAGGCCCTGCGCCGGGAGATTCCCGCGCTCCCCGGCGTTTCGTCGGTTTCGCCGGGCTGGCGCTGCGCACGCACGATGGAGGCGCTGGAGGAGTATCTCCTCCGGACATTCCCCATTGTCTACGAGGCCTATTCCAGGGCCTTTCCCGAAGGGGAGCGCACCTACTCCATGCGCGTAAACCGCTGCGACAAGAACTTTCCCCTGGCCTCCGTCGACATCGAGAAGCACTTTGCGGAGGTGCTGATGTCCCCCCATCCCGACTTGAAACTTGATTTGCGGAACGGGACCCTGCGCATTGGCGTCGACATCCGTCCAAGCGGCATTTTTGTGGACTACGAGCGCATTGACGGCGCCGGCGGGCTTCCGGCGGGCTCCGCCGGCCGCACCCTTGCCCTGCTTTCAGGCGGCATTGACTCCCCTGTGGCGTGCTACGAGATGATTCGGCGTGGCGCATACGTTGACTTCGTGACCTTCCACAGCAGCCCCTACACGCCCGAGGCGGGGCTTACGAAGATTTGCGACATCGCCCGCGTCCTGAACCACTACCAGCATCGCGGGCGTGTCGTGGCCATCAACCTCCTGCCGTTGCAGAAGGCCATACGCGACAACTGCAACGAGAAGTTCCGGACGGTCCTCTACCGCAGAAGCATGATGCGGCTGGCCTCGGTGGTGGGGAGCTACTTTGAGTCCGAGGCGCTTGTCACGGGCGACAACCTGGGGCAGGTCGCCAGCCAGACATTGACCAACCTCCGGGTCATCGAGGAGGCCAGCCCCATGATGATTCTCAGGCCGCTACTGATCTACGACAAGCTCGACATCATCGATGTGGCGCAGAAGATCGGGACATTCGACATCTCCCAGATACAGGTGCCGGACTCCTGCACGGTCTTCGCCCCGGCCAGTCCCTCCACCCATGCGTCGCTTCCGATGGTGAAGGAGGACGAGTCCAAGCTCGACCTGCATGCACTGCTTGCCGAGTGCATTGGCCAGACCACGATTCTAAGCACCCTCAACTACGCCTCGCATCCCTTTGTGGAACTGCGTGACGTTCCAATCGTCCTATGAATCTCAAGGATCTAGGAGACGAGGGGCTTCGCGGGTTGCTCCGCGACATGGGGCAGCCCGCCTTCCGCGCAAAGCAGCTGCACGGGTGGCTCTACGGCAAGTTCGCCACCTCATACGACGAAATGACGAATCTGCCGTCGGGACTCCGTTCCGCGCTTGCGGAGCGCGTGCGCCCCTTTGCCCTGGAGGTGGTTCGCCGGCTCGAGGACTCCAAGGACGGCACTGTCAAGTGGCTCTCCTCGCTTGAGGACGGCAATTCGATAGAGACGGTACTGATACGCGTTCCGGGGCGCAGCACGGTCTGCGTCTCCACCCAGGTCGGCTGCCCTGTCCGCTGTGTATTCTGCGCCAGCGGGCGCGGCGGACTGGTCCGCGACCTTACTCCAGGGGAGATCATCGACCAGGTTGTCCTGGCGTGCCGGGAGCTTGGGGAGCGTGTCGACAACATCGTCGTCATGGGGATGGGGGAGCCCCTGTTGAATCTCGGCTCGCTTGCCGCCGCCCTTGACGCCATCTCCTCCGAGGAGACCCTCGGCTTTGGCGCGCGCCGCGTCACAATCTCGACGAGCGGAATCGTCCCGGGAATCATCCGGCTTGCCGAATTGCGCCGTCCGTGGAATCTTGCCCTTTCGCTGCATGCGGTCTCCGACGAGATGCGCGCGCAGATCATCCCCGAGAAGAACCGCTACCCCCTTGAGGAGATTTTCCGTGCCTGCGAGTATCATCGCGAGCTCACGGGCCGTATGCTGACGTTAGAGTATGCGCTGATAGACGGGCGCAACGACAGCCGCGAGACCCTGGTTCGCCTTTCCGAGATTGCGCACCGGCTTCACGCCAAGGTGAATCTGATTCCCTGCAACCCGAATGCGAGCCGTCTTGCCGCCCCGACCCTGCGCCGTTGCAACGAGGCGGTTGACTTCCTGGTCGGCCGCGGCGTCCAGGCGACTCTTCGCCACTCCAAGGGGCAGGAGATTCTCGCGGCCTGCGGCCAGCTTCGCCAGGCGGAGTCGTCAGGCACCGCCTCCGAGTAGTTTTTTCCGCCATTTCCCATTGTTTCCCAACTTCAACCCGCCAACCACCGAACGACAATGACACGTCTTCTCACACTGATCTGTCTGTTGACCTTTGTCACAATCGCCTATTCCCAGGAGGAACCCGCCAAGATGGAAGCCAAGCAAGCAAATCCCGTTCTCAGAATCATGACCAGCAAGGGCGACATCTATGTCGAACTCTACGAGGACGAATGCCCGAACACGGTCGCGAACATCATCACCCTCGCGGAAAGCGGATTCTATCGCGGCATGACCTTCCATCGGGTGATTCCCGGATTCATGGCGCAGGGTGGATGCCCCAACTCCAGGGAGGGCTCCTACGGCGCCCCAGGCACCGGAGGTCCGGGATACAAGATTGACGACGAATTCAACGAAAACCTCCGCCATGTCGGACGCGGAGTCCTCTCGATGGCAAACAGCGGCCCGAACACAAACGGCAGCCAGTTCTTCATCACATTCGACAAGACCCCCTGGCTTGACGGGCATCACACCGTCTTCGGAAAGGTCACCAAGGGCATGGAAGTCCTTGACGCGATTGAACAGATTGGAACCCAGGCTGGCACGCCCAAGGAAAAGGTCCTTATGAATATCGAGGTGGTCAGCAAGCGCGACCACGAATACAGCGTCAAGAAGCGCTAGAAGGAACGGTCCGCCCACGCATCCAGACGAATGGCGCCTACGAGGAACATCCTGCTTGCCGCGCTTCTTGCGCTCCTTGCGGCATCGTGCCGCACAGTCACCCCCCCGCCGGGATTTGTCTCAGTGGGGGAGGGGACCGCAGGGCGCATCGAGTTCCCCGCCGATGTCTCTCTGGAGTGCCAGTATTCCCTGCTGAGCTGGTATTGCGATCAATATGGCGACGAGGCACGCAGGCAGGTGGGCGGCGCCTTTGGTGTCGTGGTGAATGCGAAAAACGACCGCGCACGCCTGATACGGGGAATCGCCAGCCAGTCGCTTGTGGTGCGCTACCCGGGCTTCGCATACGTCCCCCCTCCGGGTGGAATCGACTTCCTCTATGATTCGCTGTCGGCAAGGGGCGACTTTGAGGAGATGGACGCCATGCTTGATGTATGCCAGGATACCCTGGAGCTGCAGCGCACGGTGGCGATTCCCGTGGGGGAGTGTGTTGATTTTCTTTCAAAAACAGCTGGGGCGCAGGAAGTTACGACTTTTCGCCAATGGGCGGCCCTGCACCAGAGCCTGGAGCTTGACGGCGGTGATGGCGGCATGTCGGCGCATTTGTCAAAGTGCCGCGAGGCTCTTGCCCTGAAGCATCGGATGCTCGATTCGATATCGGCTGCCCGTCGTGAGCTGGAGAGTCCCCATCCCCATTCGCTCAAGGTGATGGAGGCTCTTGACGGGGTTTCCGACGCTGGTGATTCGGAGGCCTTGTTCAGTGCGATAGGCGACTTTACGACCGTCAAGGACTTTGCGTCCTTCCGCGCCGAGGCTCCAGGCCTCTGCGTGGAGACTGTGTTGTCCCGTCGTTCCTCCGAGTCGTTGGACTACTTCGAGGGTCTTCTTTCGGAGTCCCTTTCCGACTGGGAATGCGATGCCCGTCTTAGGAAGTCCAGCGGTGAACGGGAGCTTGATTTGCGCGAGGCGGGCAGGGATGCGCTTGCCAGGCGGGTGGAGTCGTTGCGAGCCGCATCGAAGGACGCCGCGGGGCGTGGCGACTATGTGAACTGGATGGAGAGTGCGCTTGGCCGTGCGGAGGAGCTCTCGGGGGATGCGGCGAAGGCGGGAGCCTGGGGCTGCTATGTCCGCCTGGGGCTTGCAGGAGAACTCTCGGAGGAAATCCGCGCCCTGGTCGAGGGAATGAAGCCGGACGCCATCGCATTCTACCTTCTGGTGCAGCGTGACGCACTTGAGTTCTACAACCGCCCGGCGGTCGTCCTCGCCCTGGATAGCATCCTGCAGGATTTGCAGGATGGCAAGTGCGGCGAATCCTCCGAAAGGGCGGCCCTGGCGCGAAAAAAACTCTCCTCCGCAGAACCGCTCTTCACATTGAAGGTGGAGGAGTTGCGCAATATCGAACCGGCAATGGGGGCGTCGTGGACGGCCGACCTGGTATTCTCGCTGCGGGGACTCGTTGACGCGTGGAACGCCACGTCTCTTTTGACGCTGGCGCAGGATGGGGACGGCGCCGAGGCTTCCTGCGTCCTTAAGGAGGGAACGCTCGTGGAATACAAGTGCGGCCCCGTGGAGAGCCAATACGAGGTGCTTGTCCACAGATGGTATGGCGACGCACGCATGGAGGAGTCGGGTTCCATGATGCTTGTCCAGCAGGAGTGGCTCCAGCGGATTGGCGTGAAGACCAGCAGCCGCGTGAGCCATGTGCGCGTCCGTGGCATCCTCGAACGTAATGGACGCGAAAAGGCCCTCTCCGTCAACGAGTTCTACTCCAAGAGTTTCACCCAGGAGACGGAGACCTCCGTCGAGAAGGGAAGGGAGTACAGGTGCCAGGACGAACGTGATCTCAAGCCCGTCGGCGCTCCGAAGCCCCTGCGGAATGAACGCTCCTGGTCAGAGGCCGAAATGATGGATTTGGCACGCCGGGAATCCCTCCGGGAACTTGCCGCAAAAGTCTTCGTCGGGCTCTTCGAACTCTACCTCGAGGACTTGCCCGCAGATAAGCTCGGAATCGCCGAACGAAAGGGAAGGCTCCTTTTCGCACTGGAATCTTTGACGCCACCTGAAAAGACCCAATACCACGACGAACTGGATTCAATCAAAGACCGGCTCGCCCGCGAAATCCGACAGGAGACACTACTCGGAACTACTCTTTTGTTTTCTGTAAAGTAGGGAGAAGGGAGAAGAGAGAAGAAAGTAGTGCGTGGTCACTTTGCAGTGGGCTTCCTTTGAGCACGGCAGATGCCGTGCGGTTAGGGGGCGGAGAAGGATTCACACAGGGATGCGCGGGCGCGCCCAAGCGCGCTAACCACGCACTCTTCCCTACCTTCTCCTCCCTATTCTCTACTTCCTGCATAGTGACCACGCACTCTTCCCTACCTTCTTCTCCCTACTCTCTACTTTTGAAGCCCACTGCAAAGTGTCCACGCACTACCTTCTCCTCCCTTCTCCCTACTCTCTACTTTAGACGCCCACTGCAAAGTGACCACGCACTCTTCCCTACCTTCTTCTCCCTACTCTCTACTTTGGACGCCCACTGCAAAGTGACCACGCACTCCCCTCTCCCCTCTCCTCCCTACTCTCTACTTTTTCATCCATGCTGTCCGTATTTCCATTCCGTGCCTTGATTCCGAGTGGTGGGAACGCCCCCTCTGTCGCGTCCCTGCCGTATGATGTCATGAACCGTTCCGAGGCCCGCAAGGCCGTGGAGGGGCGTCCGCTCTCCTATTTGCGTGTCACCCTCTCCGACCTGGAGTTTCCGGACGACGTCTCCTCGTACGACGAGCGTGTATACATGCGTGCGGCCGAGAATTTCCGCAACCTCTGTTCGTCCGGAGTGCTGGTCGAGGACCCTGCCCCCTCCTTCTATGTCTACTCCCTTGTGATGAATTCCCGTCGTCAGACTGGAATTGTCGGATGTTTCAGCGTATATGAATATGACGCGGGCGATGTCCGCCGCCACGAGTTCACCCGCAAGGAGAAGGAAGACGACCGCACGAGGCACATTCTTTCCACGGGCGCCCAGACGGGGCCTGTCTTCCTGGCCTACAAGGATGAAAAGGGCCTTGACGAGATTGTCGAGAAGACCATGTCGTCAGAGCCTCCGCTCTTTGACTTTGTCGCAGAGGATGGCATTCGCCATTCCGGCTGGAGAATCCCCTCGTCGGAGACGGGGGCGGTCGCGGAACTCTTCGCGAAGAAGGTCCCTCTCCTCTACATTGCGGACGGACACCACCGCGCGGCGGCCTCTGCGCGTGCCGCAAAGGAACTGGGCGGGGCAGGGGAGTCTGCGCGGACGATGGCGGTAATCTTTCCGGCGAGCCAGCTGAAGATCCTCGCCTACAACCGGGTTGTGAAGGACTTGAATGGACTTACGAAGGAGGAATTCCTTGAGAGATTGTCCTCCCTCGGCACCCTCACCGAGGGGGCTCCAGCGGTGCCGGTTGCGCCTGGCGAAGTTAGTATCTTCTTGGGCGGCAAGTGGTTAGGACTTTCATTCAAGGAACGCCACGAGGATGACCCCATCGCCAACCTGGATGTGAGCCTTTTGCAGGAGCAGGTTCTAGAACCCATCCTTGGCATCCACGACCCCAGGAAGGACCAGCGCATTGACTTTGTGGGCGGCATCCGCGGGACTGACGAGTTGGAGCGCCGTGTGAATGCCGGCGAGGCGGTTGCCTTTTCGATGTATCCGACCTCGCTGGAGCAGCTCATGCGTGTTGCCGACAACCACGGGATCATGCCTCCCAAGTCCACCTGGTTCGAGCCAAAACTCCGCGACGGCCTCTTCACCCACCTGGTCAAGTAGGGTCTGTGGGTTTGGCTGCCTGGCGTTGCGTCCTCGCCAGGCCGCCCTCTGCAATCTCAATGGGAGAGCCTTTGCCTCCCTTCCCTGATGTTTTTTGCCTTATGGAAATACGCGACAACGGCCAGATCTACCTGGAGGGAGTCTCCGTCGAGGAGCTTGCCTCCGACTATGGCACCCCTCTCTACGTCTACGAGGAGAACCGCATCCGCGAGAACTACCGCCGTGCTTTGAACGCCTTCCGGAAGTTCTATCCGGACACCCGTTTCTTCTACGCGATCAAGGCGAACAACAACCTCGCCGTCGCAAGCATCCTGCGCCAGGAGGGTGCCGGGATTGACGCGGCGAGCGTCAACGAAATCCTTCTTGCGAAGGAGTTGATGCTTGGCGGCGAGGATGTCATGTTCTCCGGGAATTTCCTTTCCGACGACGACATCCGACAGGGTCTGGAGTCTGGCGTGATCTTCAACCTGGACGACATTTCGATTCTCCCGCGTGTCCTCAGGCACGGCGTGCCCGAGATTCTCTCCTTCCGCGTCAATCCCGGCTATGGCGAATGCGACATCGGGGCATTTGTCTGCAATGCGGGTCCTGACGCCAAGTTTGGCCTTCATCCCGGCCAGGTTCTTGACGCGTACCGTGCCGCCAAGGCCGCGGGTGTCAAGCGTTTTGGCGCCCACATGATGCCCGGCTCCTCCATCCGCGACCCCGAATACTTCGGGTATGTGACGGGGCTCCTCATGGATCTTCTTGGCAGGGCAGGGCGTGAGCTTGGGATTGACTTCGAGTTCATCGACCTGGGCGGCGGCCTCGGAATTCCATACAAGCACGAGGACAAGCCCCTTGACATTGACGCGGCCGCCGAGAGCGTCGCGGAGGTCTTCAAGCGGAAGATTGCCGAATACGGTCTCAAGCCACCCAGGCTGATGATGGAGCCGGCGCGCTATTTCGTAGGCGACGCTGGGTATATTATCGGAAGGGTTCACTCAATCAAGGACTCGTACAAGAGAATCATCGGAACCGACATCGGGATGAATGTCCTCGCGCGCCCCACGCTTTACGGGGCATACCACCACATCTACGTCAACGGACGCGAAAGCGAGGAGAGAATCCCGCTTAATCTCTGCGGGCAGCTCTGCGAAAACACCGACCTCTGGGTCAAGGACAGGCCCCTCCCAAGGGGCACCGCCGAAGGAGACCTGGTGGTCGTGGAGAATGCAGGGGCATACGGATACGTCATGAGCTACCAGTACAATGGGCGGCTCAGGCCGGCGGAGGTGCTTGTGAATGGAACAAGCCACTACCTTGTCAGGCGAGCCGAAAACCACCAGGACGTGGTGGCGTTGATGAATGTCCCCGAATACCTCCGACGCGAGTGGGAGGGAAGCATCTGGCCGTAGCCGAAGCCCCCCCTTTCAGCGAGGGAGCCCCCATTCTTCAGATAGTTGTCCTGTAACCAAAAAAGATAGGAGAAAAGAGAAAATGAACCGCCACATACTCTTCACAATCTCGCTCTTTGCAATCGCCGTCGCCTTCATGACTTCCTGCGCTACAAGGACCGCGTACATCCCCGAGGGGACGCGGGCCGAGGCAGTCACAGGGTTTTCCCAGGACGACATCGACGACACTGTCTACCGTGCGGTGGAGTCCCTGGTTTCGCTGGACCGCATCAAGGCTCCCGACGGCGCCGCCCGTGCGGTCGTGATAGTCGAGAATGTCACTAACGACACCCTTTCACGGGGTCGTGATTCCGACGCCCTGGCCGAGGGCCTTGGGCTGAGCCTCCGCGAGGAACTCACCAACTGCGGCAAGATAATCGTCTACAACACCGAGTTTGCCAGGTATGCGACGGTTGCCGTGACTCCCCAGTACATCCTTCGAGGCCGTCTGACCCAGCGCAATCTTCGCCAGGACAACAAGGACATCCAGATTGAGTACAGTCTGAACCTCACCCTGGTTGACCTGGCCACGGGGCTTGAGTTCTGGCAGAAGCGCATTCCCTTGAGGAAGCTTGCCGCCCGCAAGAACGTGATGTAGGCCGAAGGGGACATTTCAAGGAAACGGCGGACTTTCCGCCTGGAACAAAAGGAGGAAATCGCTATGAAGTGGATTTTTGCATCGCTGTTGGCGCTCTTGTGTTCGGTTTCGCTGGTGATGGGCGCCGACGACGGCTCCATCATCGCACGCGGCGTTGGCGCGACCTATCGCGCGGCAGTCAACGACGCCCTCAATGCCGCAATTGAACAGCACTACGGCATTACCATCTCCTCCAGCGAACGCCAGAACCAGCAGGACCAGTCCTCCAGCATCCGCCGCAGCGGAAGCGTCAAGGAGTCCGCAAGCGGAAGCGAAGGGGCGGTCTGGCAGGATACCGTCACGGGCACCGAGCAGAAGACAAGCGAGGAGACCAGCTCCTCCGACGAGAGGGCTACCCAGTCCACGGACCGCAAGGTGGGGACCACCGAGACCACCGACCGCGACATCGACCGCAGCTCCCAGGGGACAATCAAGAGCTACGAGGTGATTGAGGACTCCTTTGACGAGGCCAGCGGGCAGCACACGGTCAAGATCCGTGCGTATTTCGCCGACACCTACACGGCTCCCGCAGGGATTTCCCCCCAGGGCCGCAAGTCGTCCCGCCCCCGCCTGGCGGTGGGTTCGCTCTACATGAAGGCAGGTTCCATCAATGTCCGTGGCGGTGTAGTCGACACCACGACCTGGGCGGAGCTTTATGCGCAGGAGTTGAACGTCATGCTCACCCAGAGCCAGAAGTTTACGGTCCTCGACCGCAAATACGATGCGGCGATTCGCAGCGAGCTTTTCAGGCTTGGCGGCGCGAACGCCTCTCCCGCGGACGCATCCAGGATTGCGCAGCAGCTGGGCACCGACTACCTCATCGTCGCCTCCGCGCTCTTCTGCGACGTCCCCATCACCGAGAACGTGAACCCTTACACCGGGCAGCCCCTGCCCACGGCTCCCATTCCGACCCCCTTCGTCTCCCTGACCTACAGGGTGATTCTGGCTCCGACGGGGGAGGTTGTCTGGACCGACACCATCAAGCTGGACGCCTCTGAGTTTACGACCGCCCCGAATCTTGCGGAGTTCATGTCCACCAGCGCGGAGTATGCCGCGTCGCTTGTCGCGGAGGGCATCCAGTCCGCCCTCATGCCCTTCGAGGTTGTTTCGATTGCCTCCGACGGCATGGTTGTCATTGGCGAGGGGGGCAAGTCCCTTTCGGTCTCCGAGATTCTCACGGTCTATGCACTTGGCGAGGAAGTGAAGGACAGCCGCACTGGCGAGGTTCTTGACACCGTGGAGGTCCCCGTCGGGATGGTTGTCGTGGAGCGTGTAACCGAGAAGCTCAGCTATGCGCGCCTTGTGAACGGCGACCTTTCAAAGATTGGTCCCGGATGCCGCGTCCGCAGGGATCCCGGGTATGTTGACTCGAATGCCCCTGGCGCGATGCAGAACGCCCGCCCGTCTGTTCCCTATCCGCCCACCCAGGTGAAGGGAGTCGGCACAGGCGGCGGCATCGTCGTCCCGTTCTGATTAGAGGGGTTTTCCCGGGGTCGCAGTCGAGCGCAGGGGTGGCATTGGAGGATGGGCCTGCGCCTCGTGCGCCTATATGACTGCGCCGACGGCCCCCGGCCATCTTCATGCTCCTCTTCTCCACAATCCTATTTGCGCTGCTCTTTGCGCGTGTCGTCTGGCCACTTCCGCTGGGGGTGGCCTGGCGTCTTGCCCTGGGCGTCCTCCTGGCGTTGGCTGCATTCAAGTTCCAGCTGACCAGGCTTCTGGGCGGGCCGATGTTCTTTGCACCCCAGCTTCCCGCCTGGCTTCAGCTGTTTCTCTGCTGGCTGTACGCCATTGTCTTCCTGCTCTTCTTCCTGGTGGCGCTCTCGGAGCTTGCCCAGCTCTTCCCGTGGATGTGCGGGAAGGGCGTCCCTGCAAGAACCCATGGCATAATCAACGCGGTCCTCGTGGCAGTCGCGCTTGTTCTCGCAACATGGGGAATCTTCAGGGGAAATGCCACGCCACGGCTCCACAGGGTGACACTCGAATTCGACAATCTCCCCGAAAAGGCCGACGGAATGACAATCGCCTTCCTCGCGGACATACATGCGGACGTGGTGACGCGCTCCCCCAGGGTGGAAAAGATGGCCGCCCTGGCAAATGGCCAGAATGCGGACCTGGTCGTGCTCGTAGGGGACTTTGTCGACGGAAGGGTCGGGAAGGTCGCCTCCGAACTGGAACCCCTCCGCAGCCTCTCGGCGCCCCTGGGAGTCTTCGGAGTCCCGGGAAACCACGAATACTACTCCGGGCTTGACGAATGGATGGAGCACTTGCGTTCCCTAGGAATCACAATGCTCCAGAACGAGAGTGCCGTCCTCGGGAATGGAGTCATATTGGCGGGTGTGACGGATCCCGCGTCGCGCCATGTCGGCGGCGAGCTTCCCGATGTCAGGAAGGCACTGGCCGGCACTCCCGCCGACAGCTTCAAAATCCTCCTTGCGCACCAGCCGTCCCTGGCGGCGGAGGCCGCCTCCGAAGGCGTCGACCTGCAGCTTTCGGGGCATACGCACGGCGGAATGATTCTCGGCATCGACAGGCTTGTCGGATTCTTCAATGACGGATTCTACTCCGGGCTCTACACGGTCGGAGAGAGGATGAAGCTCTATGTCACCAACGGTGCGGGAATCTGGAACGGGTTCCCCGTCAGGATTGGACACGAAGCCGAGGTCATTCTCCTGCAACTCAAGAGGAAGCCCGCTCAATAAGCATTCCGAATCTCCGCATCTCCAGGACAATAGCTCCCCACCCGCCGCCTATCAACAGGAGTCATTTCCCGTGAAAACCTTCTCCGCATTGAGTTTTCTTCTTGTCTGCGCCCTTTTGACTGGATGCCGTTCTACGGGCGACATGATAATCCAGTATGAGAGCCACCTTCTTGTCGGCGCGTATTCCGAGGCGGCCGACATTACCCAGAGGGAGGCGGAGAGGAAGAACAACGACGAGTTGATGTGGAGGCTTCTCTGCGGCAACGCGAGGATGCTGGCGGCGGATTCGCCCTCGGCGGCGGAGCAGTTCGACCTGGCGGAAGACCTCTTCATCGCAAATGACACACAGTCGGTCTTCGCCTCCGCAGGTGAGAATACGAAGGCAATGCTCGGCAGCGACGCGTCCTTCAAATACAATGGAGTGGGGCAGGACAGGATCTTCTGCTGCCTCTACAAGGCGATTGAATACGCCGTGCAGGGAAATGTCGCCGCGACACGCACCGAACTGAACCGCGCCTCCCAGTATCAGGAAAACTGGCTCTTCGACCGCAGGAAGGATATCGCCAATGCCCAGGAACGGCTTGACAAGGAGATGTCGAAGGTCCCGGAAAAGGAACGCGTGGCCGGAGTGGACGCATCCGGGGCACAGCGCGACCAGGTGCTTTCAGACGAGGCATTCCGCAATTCAGTGCTTGCAAGGTGCGGCATCGATTCCTCCGCCCCAGTGGACTTGTCCCGCCTTGCGGAGGCCGAGTACAGCAACGCGTATGTCGCCTACTTCACGGGAGTCTTCCGCTGGCTTAACGGCGATGGAGGCCGCGGATTCCTCAGGGACGCGGCCAATTGGCGGCCTGAATGCCATCCAGCCGCACAGGACTTCAACGCAAATTCAAGCGGGGCGACCCCGGGGAACGATGTCTGGTTTTTCGTCGAAGACGGACTTTGCTCCAGCCGCGAGGAATGGCGCGTCGACCTGCCTCTCTTCATCCTCCCGGGGCTTGGACAGTATGTCCTCTACGCGGGAATGGCACTGCCCGCCCTGCTGGAACGGGATGCGGCCGCCATATCATACCAGGCGGTGACGCCTGAGTCCCCCGCGGGAACGCCACTCGCACTCCTGGAAAGCATCGACGAACTCCTCAAGGTAGAGTACGAAATCTACATGAAGGGAGCCATTGCACGCGAAATATCCCGGGCAATCGTAAAGACAAGCGCGCAAATCGCACTGGGGATCGCCGCGGACAATGCAGACAGCATGGGGGCGTTCTACTCGCTGAAGGCCGCGCAAATCGGAGCCGGCGCATGGGCCGCATCGACAACCGAGGCGGACATCCGGTCCTGGGTGTCCCTGCCGAAATACGTCTACACACAGCATCTCCAAAGACCCGCCAACGGGAAAATCTCCCTCGTGGCAAATACCGCCACGGGAAACGAAATGCTCCAGCTTGATATCCCCGAGGGAAACACAATCGTCTGGGTCAGAAAACTCTCGCCAACAACCCCAATGGTCGCGAAAATTGTGACCTATCCATCGCCACCAGGCGCGAGATAGTCTCGTGTCATATTATATAACTTGTTGCACGAGAGGATGTTATAGATTATCGCAAATCGTGCTTGCTTTTGCCTGGAAAGATTCATATAATACAGTCGGACGAGGTTCAGATTCTCCCTTGTTCGTTTTTCTTCAACCAGTATCAAAAGCGACACACATGAAAAAATCATTCACCCTCATTGAGCTGCTTGTCGTGATTGCGATCATCGCAATTCTCGCATCCATGCTTCTCCCGGCGCTCTCCAAGGCCCGCGAGAAGGCACGCGCCATCAGCTGCACCAACAACCTCAAGCAGATGCAGCTGGGCAACCTCCTCTACGGAAACGACTACGACGACTTCCTGCCGCCAATCCGCTTCGACATCGGCGAAGGCTTCTTCGGGTGGTTCTGCTACAACCCCATCGTCCCAGGCACCCCCATGAAATACGAGGTATGGCTGGAAAAGGACCCCTTTACCGAACTTGAGGACGGAAAGGCCGACAAGTCCAGCTGGCACAAGGTCCTCCTCTGCCCCTCCTGCCCCACCAGCGAAAGGGTCATCGGCAACATCAGCTATGAGTGCAGCCTTGGCATGAGCTATGACAAGGATTGGAAGGCGGCTGGCCTTGACTGGAGTGTTGCCGTTGACTGGCACCGCATCAGCTCCATCAAGTACCCATCCATCCACATCAACTTCCTTGACGGCTCCAGAAGCAAGCCAATCGATTCCAAGTGGTTCTGGACCCATCCCGACTGGGTTGTCGAAAAGCGTGACTACTACTTCCGCCATGGCCGCCAGTTGAACTTCTCCGCGACCGACGGACACGTGGAAACCATGGACTACCAGAAGGCGATCTCCTACAATCCCGGACCTCCCGCCGCCGGCTGGTATGTCCACACCGACTACTACTGGTTCCCGAACGCCAATGTCGTCGGCGGCGATATCAGGTAGCCTAGGCTGACATATCTCGAAAAAAGCGGCTGTTCCCACACTCGGGAGCAGCCGCCTTCTGCTTTTTGGGGTGCCTGGTTTGACAGGAGTTGCCAGGCTGCCCAGGACAGGCTAGATGTTGCTGAAGAACTGGAATGACGCGTATGCGTCCTGCCCGTGCTCCGTTATGTCGAGTCCCTTGAGTTCAGTGGTTTTGCTGACGCGCAGCATCCCGCACTTCTTGAGGACGTAGAAGAGGAGGAGGCCGGTTCCGAAGGCCCATGCGCAGACCACGAGCGCGCCAAGTGCCTGGATGCCGAGGAACTTGAGGCCGCCGCCGTAGAAGAGCCCGACCATCTCGTTGCCGTAGCTGTATGAGACAGGTGCGGCGAAGAGTCCGACGGCCAGGGTGCCCCAGACGCCGTTCAGACAGTGGACGGAGACCGCGCCGACTGGGTCGTCAACATGGATCTTGTCGAAGAAGAAGACTGAGAAGACCACCAGGACTCCTGCGACGAGTCCGATGACGATTGACGCGTTGGCCGTCACCAGGTCGCAAGGCGCCGTGATTGCGACGAGTCCCGCCAGGGTTCCGTTGAGTGTCATCGTAAGGTCTGGCTTTCCGATGACCGCCCAGGCGGTGAACATCGCGGCGATTGTTCCGGCGCAGGCTGCCAGGTTGGTGGTCATCGCGACCCGCCCGATTGAGCCGACACCGGCGGTGTAGCTTCCAGGGTTGAATCCAAACCACCCAATCCAGAGGAGGAAGACCCCCAGCGTGCCGATGATGAGGTTGTGGCCGGGAATTGGAATGGGCTTGCCGTCCTTGTGGTATTTGCCGATGCGCGGCCCAAGCATGATGGCTCCGGCCAGCGCAATCCAGCCGCCGACGGAGTGGACGACTGTCGACCCCGCGAAGTCATGGAAGCCCAGCGCCTCCAGCCAGCCTGTGGAACCCTCCCCGAAGAGCGAACCCCACATCCAGTGGCCGCTGATGGGGTAGATGATTGCACTGACAAGACCGGAGTAGATCAGGTAGCTCCGGAACTGGATGCGCTCCGCAACCGCGCCGGAGACGATTGTCGCCGCGGTGGCCGCGAATATCGTCTGGAAGAAGAAGAATGTCCAGTCCCAGATGCCTTCGCCCCCGGAAAGGGAGGGCATTCCTGCGCCGCCCCAGCCGAAGACGCCCCCTAGCTTGTTGGCGCCGAACATGATTCCCGCACCCAGGATGTAGAAGAGGGGAGCGCCTATCGCGAAGTCAATCAGGTTCTTCATCATGATGTTCGCAGAGTTCTTGGCACGCGTGAAGCCAGCCTCGACCATCGCAAAGCCAGCCTGCATCGTGAAAACCAAAATCGCGGCGACCAACGTCCACACGACGTCTATGTTGTGCTGAACCGATTCCGTAGCTTGAATTAGTGATTCCGTATCCATTGTATTGCCTCAATTCATTGGTTGAATCCAAAAAAGCGTGATGCACAAAAGGAGAAAGGGGGACGCCTCAGCCTATCGCCTCGGGACCGCGCTCCCCAGTCCGAATCCGTATGCACTCCTCCATCGGCAGGACGAATATTTTGCCGTCGCCTATCGACCCGGTACGGGCGCCCTCGACTATGGCCTCAATCGTCCTGTCGACAAAGTCGTCGTTGACGGCTATCGCAAGCCGTATCTTCTTCAAGAGGTTCACCTCCTCCAATGCACCACGGTACATGTGGACATAGCCGCCCTGCTGGCCACACCCCAGGGCAGTGGTCACGGATATCTTGTAAATCTCACGGGAAAACAAGGACTGCTTCACCGTGTTCAGACGCTCAGGCTGGATGTAGGCAATTATGAGTTTCATGACTCTCCTCGTGTTTGACGCCAACCCCTCTGCAACACTCCTGGCGGATGAGAAGGACAATCCGCAAACGCAGAAGGACGGCCGCCTGACAAGCACAGGACGTGCCAAAGCAAGTATGCACGCAAGAATACTATCTCAAACCTATAAATAATTACATATTCTGTAATCCACCCACAAAATACTATTCCAAATAATGTCTTTTCAGGGGGATTGTTTCAAAATAGGGTAAGGTAGGGAGAAGAGGGTAGAAGGTAGTGCGTGGCTGGCGCGCGTGGGCGCGCCCGCACGGCCATTCAGCCGTGCGTCCCCCTGTGTGTGAATCCCACTCTCCCTATTTGACGGACGCCCACTGCAAAGTGTCCACGCACTCCCCTCTCCCCTCTTCTCCCTCCTCTCTACTTTTGACGGACGCCCACTGCAAAGTGTCCACGCACTACTTTCTTTTCCCTTCTCTCTTTTCCCTACTTTTGACGGAATCCCACTGCAAAGTGACCACGCACTCCCCTCTCCCCTCTTCTCCCTTTTCCCTACTTTTGACGGACGCCCACTGCAAAGTGTCCACGCACTACTTTCTCCCCTCTTCTCTCTTCTCCCTACTTTTGACGGAAGCCCACTGCAAAGTGACCACGCACTCCCCTCTCCCCTCTTCTCCCTACTCTCTACTCCTTACCATTCCACCTTGATTTCGGGGAGTTCCTTTTGGAGGAGGTCCTCCAGTCCGATTTGCCAGTGGCATCGGTTATATGCGTCCCTTGTTCCGGTGGTGGAGTGGATAGTGGAGGGTGTTTGCACCCGCAGGACCATCTCAAGTCCTCCGAGGACCTTGACGAGCATCCTGGCCTGGTTTGCGGACTCGTTGGTCCACTCCGCTGGTGTTGGCATTGGGATCCTGAAGATCTGCCTGGATGACTTTTCCCCTTTCTTCAGAGCTGCCGGCCCCAGGATTCCGCTTCCCAGGAGGGTCTGTGGGTCCTTTGAACGGATGGCCACCCTTGTGCGCCGGCCGGTTGCAGTCTTGTAGACATTCACGCCATCGACAATGATGCCGGGAGTCCTTTCGAGGAACTCGCGGATTGCCTTCTCGTCCTGGGAGCTTTTGCATTCTCCCTTGGACGCGGCAAGGAAGAGTCCCTCGACGATTCCGGCGGCGTTGTCGGGGACGGAGTACTCCAGGGTTGCCCTTGCGGAGCCGTCCTGGAGGAAATCCATTGATGCCTCGATGGTCAGGGCGTGGAGAGTTGCCGCGGATGCGAGCATTGTCCAGAGGACGAGTCTTTGTAGGAGAAATTTCATAGGGCGGGGTATATTTATCGGCTGTTGCTTTCTTCTGTTCCGCGGGGCATTCGCCCCCTCCTTGAAATCCATTTCGCGGAACTGTGGATAAGATAATATTCCTTCCTTCCAAGAGGAGTTTTTTCTCGCGCCGAATGTCCTTTGACACAAGCACATACAATGAAGCGCTCGCAGACGCGGCATCTATTTTGGCGTGCCGTCTGCCGTCCGCGGAACGTCCCTTCTTCTATCTGCATCTTGGGGCGGAATACGACCTGGCTGGATTCTTCGACGCGCCGCCAGCGGAAATCCCCCTCCACGAACTTTCGCCGTCCCTGCCCCGTGCCAGGACCCTCGACGGCGAGGAGGCGCGGCTTCTTGCAGGGCGCATCGAGGGGGTGCCCGTCCTGGCCTCCGCAGGAGCCCGTCGGGTTGCGGACGGACATGGCGCACTGGCGGCACTCTTCCCGACCGCCCTCGCCTCCATCATGGGAGTCAAAAACCACATCTTCCTTGATACGGCAATCAGCCTCGTGTCGGAGTTCAAGGCGGGACGCTGGGGAATGCTTGCGGACTTCGTGAGCGACTTTGCATTCTCGCCCCTGGAAGGGCTTCATGGAATGCTTGACAAGCCATTTCCCGACCTGGCGCATACCATCGACCAGAGCCAGAATTCCGAAATCCTCAATGCAATGGCGGATTTCGGGGAGCCACCCAGACTCTGCATCTACCACGGCATCCCGGGATTCCACCTGCCGACCTCAGCCGAGGCCGCCAGAAGCCGAGCCATCGGCGCGGATTTCCTGGGGCACGACCTGGTGCTCCATGTAATTCTCTCCCACGCACTTGGATGCCATGTCTCAGCGCTCGTCCTGGCGGGGGTCCAGCTCCTTCCGGGCTTTCCGCGCTCCTTTACGCGTGACGAGATGCGCGAGACTGGTCTCTTCTGCTCAGGGCAGCTGCGACAGGGGCTGCGCCGCGCAATCCTCGAAGTCCGCCGCGCCTCCGAAGGATATGCCGAAAACATCCTTCCGGAGTCCGACGCCGACGAAGTGCTATGCCGGAACATCAAGCTGAGCGCGACCCGCTCGTCGCCGCTGAAGGCGTTTTTGCGCAGAGAACCGCCAACCCAGGAACCCACATGACCAGACGCGCCTGCAAATTCCTCCTCGTCCTCATCCTGCTCCTTGGCGCGTTCACGCTTCGCGCCGCGGGGAACGACCCCGCCCGACGCCTCTGGATGAACGGATACGAGGCAATGACAAAGGCGGACAAGTCGCTCACGGAGAATGCGGACCTTGCCGCGCTACATGGCTACGAGAAGGCGTTGCAGGTCTTCCAGGATGTCCAGAACAAGTATCCGGGCTGGAATGTCTCCCTGATTACATACCGAATCGAATACTGCCGCAAGAAAATCGCGGGAATCAAGGAGGCGAACAGCCAGAATCTCGAGTATTTGACGAAGGACGAGTTGTTTTCGCGCATTTCGACCCAGGCACAGGAGGTGCAGTCCCTCAAGGAGCGACTCTCCTCCTCGGCGCAGGAGTTGGAACGCCTCAGGCAGTCTTTGGAACGCGCCCGCGCCGAGGCCGCGTCCCTTGCCGCCAACGAGGAAAATATTGAAATCCTGAAGAGGGACAGGGAGGTCCTGAAAGACCAGGTGCGGACGTTGACAGGGCAGCTCAACTCCCAGAAGGAGGAGCTCAAGCGCGCCCAGACTCCCGACCCCAGGGTGTTGCAGGTGGATGAACTTACGGAGCAGCTGAAGCGCTCCCAGGCTGAACTGGCGCGCACGGGGCGCACCCTCGAACAGACTGCCAAGATGCGCGACGACCTCCTTGCGCAGAACCAGAGGGACGGACGCCAGCGCACCCAGCTCGAATCCGAGAAGTCGGAGCTGCAGCGTCTGCTTGAGAACGAGCGCGGCCTCCGCGAGAAAGCCGAGCTTGAATTGCAGAAGAGCCGCCTTTCTGTCAAGTCCTTGCAGGAGGAGATGCAACGCCTGCAAAGCGAGAAGCCCGTTGACGCCACCCTCTCCGAACAGGAGGCCGCGGCGTTGCGGAGCCAGTTGGCTACGACTGACGAAAAGCTCCAGTCTGCGCGGATGGAGTTGCTCAATGCCGAACGGAAGCTCAAGCTGGCGGAGATGTCGGTCACCAGGCTCTCCGAGGAGCTCTCGGAGGAGCGCATTCGTTCGTCGACGAATGCGGATGCAGTCTCGGAGCAGTTGAAGTCCGCAGGGGCTTTGCACCAGGAGAATGCGGAACTTCGCGACCAGGCGACCCGCCAGGAACGGTCGATTTCGGCAATGCGGGAGATGCTCTCGTCGATGGAGAGGAAGGCCTCCGAGAACGAGGCGAAGATGGCTGAGATGGCCGCCGAGTCAAATGCCCTCAAGTCGCAGGTGGCTTCGCTGCAGACGCAGCTGGAGGCGACCCAGGCCGATCTCCAAATTGCCGAGGAGAAGCAGAAGCTCATCCTCTCCGCCAACCAGGCGTCCGACGGGATTGTCGAAACCGCAGTGGAGGCGGAGACGGAACGGGGGCGGCTCTCCAGGAGGGTCGCCGAACTGGAAGTGGAGCTCACCGGGGTGCGGGAGGAACTTTCCCGCGAACAGGCCGCGAGCCGACAGGCGCGGGAACAGGTCGCCTCGCTGAATGCCAAGGCAGACGACGCGTCCGCGCGAATCTGGCAGGAGCGTTCCGAGGAGCTTCAGCGGCAGATTGAGAGGATGGAGCAGCGCCAGAGCGAACTTGAAGGCGCCCTGGTTCGCCGCGACCAGGAAAAGCAGAGCCTCGCCAGGGAATTGGACGAGCTGAGAAGCCAGGGGGCGGGAGTCCCGCTCCCATCCACGACGACGGCATCGCGCCCCGCCGGCCTGGAGGTGCCAGTGGCACTGCCGCGTCCCGAGGAGGGCGTCTCCCGGGAAAGCGGTCTTTCCGCGCCCGACCAGGTCATCCTCAAGGGGTTCCTGAGGCAGGGGGTTGACGCGGAGCGCGCCGGGAAGCTGGAGGCGGCCCAGTGGAATTACCAGCAGGCACTCTCCCTCCAGCCAGATAATTTCCTCGCCATGAAACGGCTGGGAATCATTGCCTCGGGCGCTGGAAACGATGGCGAGGCCGCAAGGTATCTCTCCGCCGCCACAAGGGTGAATCCAGATGACACGGAGGTGCTAATCGCACTGGGATTCGCACAACTCCAGCTGAAGCAACCCGAATGGGCACTGGCAAATCTCACCCGCGCCAGCGCACTCAAACCCCAGGACCCCAAGACGGCGCGGCTGCTGGGAGTCGCCCTGGGAGTCCTGGAGTGGCGCGAGGCGGCTATGGTCCAGCTGAAAAAGGCGCTGGAACTCGACGGAAAAGACGGGGAGGCCGCATTCAATCTGGCAATGCTTGCACTCACACGCTCCTCGGAACTGGATTTCCAGGCACGAAGGGAACCCGCATTCAGAGGAGCACTCGAACATCTCGCCTCCTCCATGCGAAAGGAGGGGCTTGACTGGTATAGGAAGGCCGTCGAAAATGGAGTGCAGGAAGACCCGAAGCTTGAGGAAGCGCTTTCTCGTTGATACATAACTACTTGGAAATAAACAACTTATGAAGATTGTCCATATTGCCGCCGCTATTGCGATGCTCCTCGCCTCGGTCTGCCTCGCCCCAGCCCAGGAACTGGGTGCCAACCGCGCCGCATTCTTCGAGATGGCAAAACGCTACGAGGTGAAGGCGACTGACGAGCCCCCCGTCTGGGCGCTTCGCCGCGACCGCCCCCTCTTCCGCCTTGCCTGGCTCTCGGACTTGCACATCGACAGCCAGGAGCGCCTTGAATATCATCGGCGCCTCCTTGCGCAGATACGGCAGGATGTTCACCCGACGGCAGTGCTGGTCACAGGTGACAACATCGGCCTTGGGAACAATCCCGTCCAGCGACTCAATGTCCTGAAGTCGCTTCTGTCGACGACTCTTGGCGAAGACATCCCCTCGATTGTCCTTCCCGGGGACAATTGGCCCCAGGGATACGACCAGGTCTTCGGCTCCACTAAGTTCGCCTTCACCCTCGGGGGAGTCAGGTTCATTTGCGCATCGCAGGACGCGGCGGGCCGCACAAACGGCTGCTCAATCTATTCTCCGGAGACCCTTGCGTGGCTCAACCGCCAGTTCGCCACCGCAGGAAACCGGCCGGTGGTCTTCGTCCAGCACGAACCCATTGAGCCTCCGTCGACTCTCGACGCGCCGAAGGTGGCCTCGCTGATGGACCGCACGCCGCAGGCGTTCCTGGCGCTGGGAGGACACTTCCACCTTAACCTGGAGTTCAAACACGGACACTGGAGGCAGTGGGTCGCCCCCTCCACCGGACATTCGCACCGCCCCGCATTCAAGGAACTCCGGTTCTACTCCGATTGCGTCATCTCGCAGGATTGGGAGGAGGGCGCCGACGGCACATACCGCCCAGTCAACAAGTTCCTCCGCGCCGACATCCCGGAGGAATGCCGTGAGAATCTCCTGGTCGTCAGGAGATTCTCGATGGAGGAACCGTCGCTCATGCCCCCAAGACCATTCGTGAGCGACCCCGGGCTGGATGCCCGCGCCGAAGAGCTCACCAGCCGGCTGATGCGGTTTGCGCTCCAATACGGACTGAAGAAGGGGATTTGACGAACCATGCCTGTCAAGTTGATGAGTCTTGAGGAGGCCGCCGCCTTCCTGATGATGGAGCCAAAGGAGCTCCGCGCCTTGGCGACTTCCGGCGAAATCCCATGCATCTACCAGGGCAGCAGGATGCTCTTCGAACACGGGGAACTGGATACCTGGTACTCAAACCGGCTGGTCACACACCAGCCCGTCAAACACCAGGAGTACGCAAAGATGGTCCCGGAGGAGATGAGTCTGGAAAAGTACTGCAGGCCAGAACTCATGGAACCATGCCTCCAGGGAAAGACAAAACCCGCAATCCTGCGCTCACTCGCTAAACTCGCGGAAAACGCGGGAATGCTATACGACCCGGAGGAGTTCCTCGAAAATATCAGGGAACGGGAGGAGGTGTCGTCGACGGCAATGGCAGAGGGAATCGCACTCGTCCACCCGCAAAAACGAGACGAGTATACCTGCGTGGAACCATTCGTCGCTATCGCAAAAAGCCAAACGCCAGTCTTCTTCGGAGAGCCTAACGGCGTCCCGACGGACATTTTCTTCCTGATATGCTCGCCCGACTCCACAGAACATATCCAAATCCTGGGAAAGGTCTGCCAAAAGGCCGCAAATCCTAAGTTCCTCGAATCTATCCGAAACGCCTCCACGCCAAATGAAATGATGGACGCCATCCGGGAATAGCCCGATAGGCAGATACGCGCCGCTGTCCTGTCTCCGGACCACGAATAAAGGCAGTTTTTTGAACCACTAATGGACACTAATGGACACGAATAAAGACAGTTTTTGAACCACTAATGGACACTAATGGACACGAATAAAGGAGTGGAACCACGAAATACACTATCTACGTTTTTTCGTGTTTTTCGTGTTTTTCGTGGTTAAATAATTCTTTTCCCATTCGTGTTCATTCGTGTTCATTCGTGGTTCTTACTCTCCCCCTGCTATCTCTTTCGTGTGTTTCGTGTTTTTCGTGGTTAAAAAAACACCATCTACATTTTTTCGTGGTTCGTGCCGTCCTTTTCTATTCTTCAGAGCGTGATGCCGTCTTTGAAGATTGCGATTTCCTGGCAGTGGTTGACTTCGTTGCGTGCGCGCGTTTCTCCCGACGCGATTGTCAGGACGGTTTCCAGGAACTCCTCGACATTTGGGTTTGCCATGGCATCCCAGTCGATCCAGTGTGGCTTTTTCTGTGCGAGGGAGTGATTGGTTGCGACCTTGACAGTCGGGACGACCGTTCCGAAAGGCGTCCCCCTTCCCGTGGTGAATATTACGAGGTGGCATCCTGCGGCGGCCAATGCCGTGGACGAGACCAGGTCGTTTCCCGGGGCGCAGAGGAGATTCAGTCCATTGGTCTCTATTCTCCGGGCGTATTCCAGCACATCCACCACTGGCGAGAAGCCGCCCTTCTGGACGCATCCCAGCGACTTTTCCTCGAGCGTGGTGATTCCTCCCGCCTTGTTCCCGGGGGAGGGGTTTTCCCCCACGGGCTCGCCGTGTTTCAGGAAGTAGCTTTTGAAGCCATTGACCATGGCCGCGCACTTTTCGAATACCCGTCGGTCAATGCATCGGTTCATGAGGAGCGTCTCCGCGCCGAACATTTCCGGCACCTCCGTCAGCACCGTGGTACCCCCCTGGGCGACGAGCCAGTCGGAGAACCGTCCCACGAGGGGATTTGCGGTCAGTCCGGAAAAGCCGTCGGATCCTCCGCATTTCAGTCCGACCCGCAGTTGTGAAACGGGTATTTCCGTGCGTCTGGTTGGCCTCTCTGCCTGGAGCTCCGCCAGCAACCGCCGCCCCTCCGCGATCTCGTCCTGGACATCCTGCGCCACGAGAAAGCGGACATTCAAGTCGGAGACATCCCCCAGGCGCCGCCGAAAGCTCTCCATCGTATTGTTTTCGCAGCCAAGCCCCAGCACCAGCACGCCGCCGGCATTTGGATGGCGCACAAGCGACGCCAGCAGCTCTGCCGTCATCTCGTGGTCCCTCCCCAGCTGGGAGCAGCCGTATGGGTGGCAGAGTGCGACTCCCCCGACTTCCGCAGCCAGCTGCCGTGCCAGGGCGTTGACGCATCCCACTGTCGGGATGACCCAGAGGTCGTTGCGCACGCCGACCTGTCCGTCCTTGCGCCGGTATCCCTGAAATGTGCGGGTGCAATGGACTTCCACGGGGGTGAAATCCGGGTGGTATTCGTATTCCAATTCCCCCTTCAGGTTGGTCGCCACATTGTTGCAGTGGACATGCTCCCCCTGGGCGATGGGGGCTGTGGCGTGCCCGATTGGCATGCCGTATTTCACGATGTCGTCGCCCTGAGCAATCGGGCACCGCGCATACTTGTGTCCGTCCTCCCCGACTTCCACATTGTCCTTTGGATGGATGATCATGAGTGTTCCAGCCCCTCCGCTACTGCCTGTGTGAAGCCGGGGATGCCATTCAGGTCCATGCCCCAGAACTCCGTGTTTCCGAGGATTTCCGCAGTGCCCGGGCGTCTCTCAAAGAAGGCCGCCACCTGTGGCGTATCCTGGAATGGGCATGTGCGGTAGAAGTCTATGAGATATGACATTGACTTTGTCAGGCACGGGGGCAGCTTTCCGAAGAGCGCCGTGTAGTCCAGGAGGGTCGGCAGGACTCTCACGCGCCACTTTGAGACGGAGTTCAGGGCGATTGAGAGAAGCCGGTGTTCCGCGAATGGGTTTGCGAAGCGTTCCAGCACCGCCTGGGCGTAGGATTTCTTCTCATCTTCGGGCAGACGCACGGTCGGCATCACCTCCTCGAAGAGAACCCTGCGCAGAAATGCACCGAACCTCTCGTCCCGGACCATCTCGTCCACGTATGTCAGTCCTGCCAGATGCGCCCCCAGGACGCTTGATGTATGTGCGCCGTTCAGGAACCGCACCTTGCGGGTGCGGTAGGGAGCCAGGTCCTTGACCAGGCGGACATCCAGCCCCGTCCTCTCAAAGGGCAGCTCCTTCGACAGCCACTCCGGACCCTGGATTGCCAGGAAAAAGAAGGGTTCGCCGCAGACCAGAAGCCGGTCCTCCGCCCCAAGCTGCCGGAAATAACGCCCGCAATCCTTCTGGGGGAATCCCGAGACAATTCTGTCCACAAGGGTATTGCAGAATACGCATTCGCGTTCCACATATTCCGCCACGGAAGGCTCCCCAGAAAGATACTTCAGCACGCATTCGCGGAGTCTGTCGCCGTTTGCCTCGATGAGTTCGCAGGGCAGGAAGACCAGGCCGGGAAGGCCAGCCTCGCAACGCGCCGCCAGCAACCTCGCCACCTTGGAAGGAAAGGTGTCCTCCCCCGCACGATACTCGATGCCAGCCTCCGTGGTGTTGGAGAAGACAAAGCGCAATTCGGGAAGACGCGCAGTCGCCAGGACGGACTCCCACTCTGCGACGGGGTCCAGGCACCCCTTCACGCACTCCACCAATTCAATGGACTCCACAGGCTTCCCGTCAAGGACGCCACGCTGGACAATGTGGTACAAGCCATCCTGGTCGTTGACCCGTCGGCAGGCCTCAATGCCACAACGGGGCTTGACAATCTGAACCGCACCGTCAAAGCCCGAGACGCGATTCATGCGCTCCACCAGCCAGTCAAGAAAGGCACGGATGAAATTCCCCTCGCCAAACTGGAGGACCTTGACGGGACGGGCAAGTGGTGCAGAACGCCTGAGTAATTCCATAGATGCAAAGACAGAAGCAAGCCAAGTGTGGGCGGAGACAAACGCGACAAGCCGCGAGTTGCGGTACAACCACCCCTAATTTAATAACACGGGGAGGAAACCTCCAATCTGTTTCAAGGCGATGCCACGGGGCAGGCCACCAGATTTCGTTGCCTTTCCCCCGAAATCCACGAAAAACCGCTTTTTTGTCCAAAAGCACTTGTTTTCCCATGAATCTTTGCAGATAATAGTAATGCGGCTGATTTGGCGACCGCCTTTTTCGCCATCCCCGTTCCAGGTTTTTCAAGTTGTTTCCCCCGAATAGTCATTGATTCATTTCCATTGGAGTCATTTGTCAAAATGAAGAAATCCTTTACCCTCATCGAGTTGCTTGTCGTCATTGCCATCATCGCAATCCTGGCCTCCATGCTGCTGCCCGCGCTCTCCAAGGCCCGCGAGAAGGCCCGCGCCATCAGCTGCACCAACAACATGAAGCAGATCCAGCTGGGCAATCTCCTCTATGCCAACGACTACGATGACTACCTGCCCCCAATCGCCTTCCGTATCAACGAACCCGCGTCAAACCCCTGGGGAACATACGGCGACAACATCACCATGGGCGACATCTTCTTCTGGTTCACCCTGAACCCCATCATCCCCGGCACCCCAATGCCCGGCTCGGAATGGCTGAAGAAGGATCCCCTGGCCTATATCGAGCAGGACAAGGAGGACAAGTCAAGCTGGCACAAGGTGCTCCTGTGCCCCAGCGCCGCAAAGAGCGACCGCGTCATGGGCAACATCGCCTACCAGGCCAACGTGGGCATGAGCCACTCCCTCTATATCCAGGGCTGCACCTGGATGCACCAGAGCATTGGCGATTCGTCAATCTACGGCGCAAAGGCCGCCACATGGCACCGCGTCTCCTCCATCAAGTACGCCTCCATCCACGTCAACTACGTCGACGGACTTAAGATGCCCTATTCCTTCGGCACCATGCCCGCCACCTGCGCACGCTATCTCTCCGACATCGGCCTGCCATACTTCCGCCACGGCCTGAATGCAAATCTCTCATTCACCGACGGACACGTGGAGGCAGTCAACTACGACAAGTCCCAGAAGAGGAACCACGACAACGGTGACGAATTCTACCTCTGCACGGACTACTACTGGTACCCCGGCGTCAACATGCCTGGCGGCGAAAAGAGGTAGTTGAAGGATAGACAACTGAACAGAGTGCGGCGGCGTGGCATCCACGGCGCCGCATTCTCTTTTAGGGGAGCATACCCTCGTCGAAGCTTTGCTGCGGGCGAATCCCACGGCGAGAAACGCCTCCCTTCCTGAAGAATGGATTGTTTTAGTATTCGGATGACTTGACATCCGGCTGTGTTTTTCATACAATGGAAATGGTCATGTATACTTCGGTAGATGTATACTATGCAATCCACCTCAAAATAACAAAGGACAGACGTAATGAAGAGAACCTTCACCCTCATCGAGCTCCTGGTCGTCATTGCGATCATCGCAATCCTGGCCTCCATGCTGCTGCCCGCGCTCTCCAAGGCCCGCGAGAAGGCCCGCGCCATCAGCTGCACCAACAACCTGAAGCAGTTGCAGCTTGGAAACCTCCTCTATGCCAACGACTATGACGACTACCTGCCCCCAATCGCTTTCCGCATTAACGAGCCCAACAGCAATCCGTATACCCCGGGCGGCGACAACATCACCATGGGGGATGCCTATTACTGGTTCTCGTTGAATCCCCTCATCCCCGGCACGCCCATGCCCGGCGCAGAATGGCTGAGGAAGGACCCCCTGGCCCACATAGAGTCAAATGGCGTTGACAAGTCAAGCTGGCACAAGGTTCTCTCCTGCCCCAGCGCCACGATGGACGACCGCGTCATGGGCAACATCTCCTACCAGGCCAACGTGGGCATGAGCCATTCCCTCACCCTCTATAAACAAGGCTGGATGCACCAGTACGAGCAGGATACGTCAATCAACTCCACCAAGTCCTCCACATGGCACCGCGTCTCCTCCATCAAGTATGCCTCCATCCACGTCAACCTCCTCGATGGAACGCGCCTGGTCACAAGCGCAGGCGGCTGGGTCACATGCATTGCCACTTGCGCACGCTATCCAACCGACATCAAGCTTCCATACTTCCGCCACGGCAGGCAGATCAATCTCTCCTTCACCGACGGACATGTGGAAGCAGTCGGCTATGACAAGTCCCAGAAGAGGAACTCCAGCGTCGGCGACGAATTCTACTTCTGCACGGACTACTACTGGTACCCCGGCGTCAACATGCCTGGCGGCGAAATGAGATAAACCCGGCGAAATAGCTGAAAAGAATGCGGCGGCGTGGCATCCACGTCGCCGCGTTCTCTTTTAGGAGGATTACACCTTTGACGAAGCATCGGGGCGGCCAGGAGAATCCTGGATGAGACGTCTGCCGTCCCCGTTTGGCGGATTATTTCCCGTCGGCGAAATATATGTCACTGGAGCCGCAGCACGTGCAGTCCTCGCTTTCGTCATCATACAGGGAGAGGAAGCACTGGTAGACGCCTTCCGGCAATTCGGCCTTGACTTCGTCCCTACCGAGAATATGCCTGACAACCTCTGCCGGCTTGCTTTCCCAGTTGCGTTCCGCGTATGGCTTGTCCGCGTCACAAGTATAGCAAAGGATTGCCTTGACAATTCCCTTGCCATCTGAGAGAATCGGCGCCGACATGAATCCGTCAGCCACCTTGAACTTGCCAAGCCGCGGCAGTTCGGGCTTTCCCATGAGGAAATGGTCGGCCACACGGCGCGGCGACTGGAATGCCAGCCCGTAATGGGAGTGCGGGAGCCTTATTACGTAGGACTTGTTCCAGGAAGTTGCGCAATGGTCGAATCCGGCCTGGAGCGTCTCGGGGCTTCCGTTGCCGTCATTTGTCCCGGCCACCCAGTACATGGGGACCTTCGAGGCATGGAGGAAACGGCCATTGATGAACGAATCAGGATTGCCGGTGTAGTCGCCAAGATAAATCTCAATCATCACCTTGAAGCGGGGGTCGACTGCCGTGACAATCGCGCCATACCAGCTTCCCCAGGAAAGTCCCACATATCCGATGCGCTCCTTGTCAATATTGTCAAGGGAACGCAGGAGTGAATGGGCAAGGACTATGTTTGCGACATTGGCCACATGGTCCTGCCTGATGCCGCCATCCAATTGAGCCTTTTCAAGGGGCGCCAGGTCCCCATTCCGCTTCTCCACATTGACAGGCCTTGCATTGTACCAGTCCATGGTGATTGCGGCATAGCCGTATCCATTCCACAGCTTGGCGTAATAAGGCAAGGCAGTCCCTCCGCCGCCGTGGACAAGCACAACGGCAGGATAGCCATCCGGCCCGGGGGCGGTCTCCGGATAGCTTACATACGCAAAAACCTTCGCCGCAGTGCCATCCGGCCCGACGCCGTCATAGAGAATGTCGCGCATTCCTTCGGCCTTGCTGTCAGGGAAGCCCGCATCCTCGAACCGCGGCGCGACTGAAAGTCTCTCGAAGTCCCAGTACTTCCCCGGGGCGTCATGAAGTTCGTCCGCCATCGTTCCCATTCCTGTAATGACAAGGCAAATCGCCAGAATCAAAGATTTCATTATATGATTCCTGTTTTATTGGAGTTCAGTGCCCAGTGCGAGTATTATTCACGCACGAAGGCGCCCAGGTGCTAAATATAGTGCAGACCCAGGAAGGGAAGCTGGCTCCTTTCCCTGTTGGAATTGTCCGCCCATCCCGACTTTCACCGCCTTGCGGTAGCCGGGGGGCTCCCGCTCCGCCTTTCGCGTACTTCATGCCAGGCACGAGGATCGCTTCAGCCGCCCCGTGCGCTTAATTCCTCCGAAAAAGGCGCTGTGAAGAACGACAGGCGAATTGCGTCTCAAAAGGAGGCGACTATGCAGAATCTAACGCAATGCCTGACCAGGGGAGGCCGGCGCGGAAAAAAACTCGCGGAATATAATGCACGACTTGCAGAAATAAATGCACAATTTTTTCACCTCTAAGTGCGTTTACTCCTGCGAAGGTGCATTTACTTCTTCAAGTTTCATTTTCAAATAAAAAAGGAAAGGCCCCGGATTCGCAGCGACAGTTATGATATCCTGTTGTTGAGATGGGTAGATAGTCCCATTGCGGTTAATTGTTGTTTTATTTATCTGTCTGTCCACGCAGCACAACCCAACGTCCGCCTTTGTTGGGACCAATACGATCAATGAGCTTTTCACGACGTAGCTTCGATATGCGTTTCTCGATTGCTCTTTCGGTAAGGCCAAGCTGTTTTGCAAGCTGAGCGGCGGTAATATTCGGATGCTGCCTCATCAATTCAAGGATTTCTCCCGAACTTTCTCCCGAACTTTCTCCCGAACTTTCTCCCGAACTTTCTCCCGAATGACTCTGGAGATCCGGATTGCGATAAAAGGTGACGCGAATCCCGCCACAGTCGTATTCAAATTTCGGCGGAGGCAGACTAGCGGCCTCCATGCCGGTCATGATTTTGTCGATGCCGCGCCCCCAGCTTTCTATGAATCCCGCACGATAGAATATTTCGGCGATATTGTGATTGCGTGGTTTGGAATGATGTTTTTGCAGAAGAGTTTCGAGCGTCCACCCAGTAGGCAGCAGTCCCTCGTTCCACAATTCCACGCGATCATTATAAACCTTCATTTGAATATGTACGCCGGTGTAGTCTTTGTGGATGATGGCGTTGAAGATGGCCTCCCGCAAAGAATCCTCCGGGATTTCCAGCGGTTCGATGCGCTGGAGACCCTCGTAATGAATTGGGGAGATCAGGTACTTTGATTTCAGCACTTCCACGACTCGGTCCGCCATGCGGATGAGGTCGCCGGAAATAACATCCTGAAACATCAGATCGGCTTCATTCGATCCGAATCTGCCGATGCGGAAATCGCAGAGCGGAAAATACTTTGCTGGATTCTTGCCGAAAGCCAGGATCGCCGCATTTTTGATATGACCATCTTCGTTAAGCAAATTGAGATTTTCAAGTACGACTCGAATGTCCCTCGTATAGGAGCTTTCCGTCATGCGGTTATTGCGTATGGCGTTGCGTTGAAAATAATCAACAGCCTCCGGCGAAATAACATCCAGCGTCGCCCGCTTCTGGACCACATCGTCCCATGACAATCCCATTTTACGAAAAAGGAATTCTTGCAGCGCTGCTCCCTTGAGTTCCTGCTTGGTGCTGCCGGAACGATAATGATATATGCCGTGATAGGCTATCGGTAGAGACGATGAAGATATCACGATTTCAAGATAATCCAGACCGTCTTTTGTCAGCAGATTCACTTCGGCAACGATGCCGAGCGTGGTCACGATCTTATTGGGAATGTCCTCAAGGAGTTTTTTCGCGTTAGTGACGCCGACAATCTTTTCAGCGTCGTTTACGCCGATATAGAGCTTGCCGCCCTGCGCATTGGCGAAACCGCATATCCACTTGAGATACTCGTCGCTCCAAGTTTCTTTCCATTCGATGTTCTGGCATTCTCTCACGGCATCGCCCCTGTTCTATATACATAAACGCACAGTAATTTACCTCCAAAAAGGTATAATTACAATTACGGAATCTGTCGATTTATCGGCATGTAACTGAAAGAGTTAAATGCACGCCTTTCGTTTGTTGAATCATGCAAACATGGGGTGCGCGTTTAATTCCACAGGAGTTGTTTCATCAGGAAGGCGGAGTGTCCGGAACTCGACCATGCAGGAGAGTGCATGGCCTGGGAACCTCTGCTCACACCGCAGCTCGACGTATGCGCCGCCATGTCAGCCTCCCTGCGGGACGCAAACACGTCCCAGTCGGTCATCGACATATTCGACGGGCTTGAGCGGCTGCTCGGCC